>Ga0307989_1001888_pt1 | contig 10523 bp, 10 predicted proteins | sample EllFjometagen185_FD_203164 | JGI IMG/M metagenome (GOLD analysis project Ga0307989, IMG submission 203164) | Marine microbial communities from Ellis Fjord, Antarctic Ocean - #185 | ecosystem: Environmental > Aquatic > Marine > Unclassified | place: Southern Ocean | collected 2014-10-08 | reverse complement strand
TTTAGATCAGAAGTAAATCCCGTATAAAGCTGACCATTTCTCATTCTTAAAATATATACATAATACATTTTTGTTTTCGCCTTGCCATTCGGCATGGCGCCCTGATGCATATCAGGGCGAGACCGCCATCCTAACAATAATTATTCCGGCACCGTGTTAGACAACACGGCAGGACTCTCCGAATTTTCGATTTGAGATTTTTCTGGTTGATAAGTTGAACTTATCAATCCAATTGTGTTCGCAAGTTCAACTTGCGAACAAGAAATTTATCTGTGTTCCTCTGTGTTAGTCTGCCTGCCCCGTTGACTAACTGGGGTGGCTACTCTACTTTCTCTTATTTTTAAAAAAATCCTTCATCAAATTGGAGCACTCAGCTTCACATACACCAGCTATTAATTCAGGATTATGATTTAAATTTCTATCTAGTAAAGCATTATAAACGGAACCGGCAGCTCCTGCTTTTTCATCAAAACAGCCAAAAACTACTTTTCCAATTCGTGACCAAATAATAATTCCCGCGCACATAAGGCATGGTTCAACTGTAACATATAAAACGAAATCCTGCAAAAATTTATCACCATTGGCTGTAGCTTTCTCAATTACTAATTTCTCAGCATGAGCCAAGCTATTGTTCAGAAAGTTTGTTTGATTATGAGCAGAAGCAATCAGTTTGTTATTTTTAACCAGAATAGCACCGATCGGCACTTCATTCTCATGAAATGCCGATCTTGCTTCATCAGTTGCGAATTTCATCCAGTATTCATCTGGATATTTATTTTTCATCTATTGCATTTTTTTCAGAAACTTATAATAATCACTGTCTGTGGTCATTATGATTGTATTCTTATTATCTATTGTCGTTTCATAAGTCTCTAAAGTTTTAAGAAATTCATAGAATTCTGGATCTCTGTTGTAAGCATTAGCATAAATACTGATAGCCGTAGCATCAGCTTTACCTTTAATCTCTTGAGCTGTTTGATATGCTTCAGACTGAATTTGATCCAACTCTCTTTGCATTTTACCTAAGATCTCGGAAGAGTCTCCTTCTCCCTCTGAAAGGTATTTTGCAGCTATTTTATTCCTTTCTGAGATCATTCTTTCAAATACTTTTGCTTGAACTTCCTGATTGTAATTGAGTCTCTTAATACGAACATCAATCAATCTGATACCATATTCAGCAACTTTTTCTTCTGAAAGTGCAAAGATAGAGTCAGCAATAACCTGACGACCATTTGTTATCTTCTCTTTAACATCATCTATTAATTTACTGTCAGAATATTCAGATGTAAATGTCATTTCCCTATTAGAGCTTTTCACAATTTCCAAGAGTCTATTTGAACTGATAACATCACGTGTAGTACCGCTGATAATATCATCCAATCTGCTATGAGCACTTGATTCATAACGGGTAGTCTCATAAAATTTTAGCGGATCAATAATCTGCCAGCGTGAGAATGTATCAATCCAGATATAACGTTTATCTGAGGTTGGGATCTGTTTCGCATCTCCATCCCATGCCAATACTCTTTTATCAAAAAAATGAACTTTCTGGATAAACGGTATTTTAATTTGCAATCCGGCATCTGTGATAGCATCACCTACTGGTTTTCCAAACTGAGTAATGATAACTTGTTGTCTCTCATCAATGATGTAAAAGGCATTAAATAATAAAATAAGTGCTAATATAATTAGTATATAGTTTAATTTCATTTTCATTTTATTTACCTCCCTGACCAAGATTCAAGAGAGGTAGTACATTATTCGCTTTATCATCAATAATGTACTTCTTTTCAACCTTCGGAAGAACTTTTTCCATCATTTCCAGGTAGAGTCTCTTCCTGGTTACCGTTTTTGAATAACGATATTGATTGTACATCTGGATAAAACGGCTTGCATCACCATTTGCCCTATTCACTCTATTTATAGCGTATCCTTCAGCTTCCTCAATTGTTCTTTTGGCCTTTCCTTGTGCCTCAGGAATTATCTGATTATAATTCTGCCAAGCCTCGTTGATGATCCTTTCTTTTCCCTGTTTTGCTGAATTCACATTATTGAAGGCAGGTTGAACTGCTTCCGGAGGATTAACGTTCTGCAGATTTATCGTGACGATCTCCAAACCAGCTTTATATACATCAAGTTGCTCCTGAAGCATGATCTCAGATTTATCAGCGATCTCCTTTCTGTTGAGAACAATAACCTCATCCACACTGCGATCTCCTACAACTTCTCTAATCACGGATTCTGATACATCGCGCATTGTCTCTTCCACATTTCTTACATTGAACAGATAATTAACAGGATCTTTTATCCTGTATTGAACTATCCATTCTACATCTGCAATATTTAGATCACCTGTCAGCATAATTGCTTCATTGTTATAACTTTGTGAAGAATACTTAGTACGCACACCAGCCTGTAATGTTCTGAATCCGAATTCTTCTTTGAATACAAGCTTAATTTTAACTTTGGTAAGATTATCTACACCAAATGGGATCTTGAAATGAAGACCCGGTTGTGTAGTTGAAAGGTATTTCCCAAATCTCTGGATAACACCTACTTCTTCTGGATTTACAGTATATAAACCCGTTGCAAAGAAAATTACCGCAGCCAGAATAATCACACCCGTAATTATTTTTTTCTTTGGTAATTTAATATCTTTAATGTTGATCTCCTCGATTTTCGGCATACTATCTCCTTATTTTTTCTTCATGAAAAAATCTATTGTTTCCCTCACACCATCACGCAAAGTGTATTTTGGCTCCCATCCAAATTCATTCCTTGCCTTTTCAATATTCAAACAACTTTTTCTAATATCTCCGAGTCTCGCTCCCTTAAGCACAGGTTCAATTTGCGTATTCATCTGTAAAGCAATTTCTCGATAAAGCTGTCCGGTTGTAGTTTCCAATCCTGTACCGATATTATATGCAGTGAGTTTACCTCTATCTAATGCTAACACATTGGCATTAACGATATCTCTTACAAAAACATAATCACGGATCATTCCGTCGGGTTCTTCATCAAAAGCATAGAGATAAGTTTTTTTATTATCTCTAAAATTCGTAATAAAAATGGATACTACTCCGGCTTCTCCATGAGGAATTTGACGTGGTCCGAATACATTTGCATATCTCAGAACTGTATATTTCAAACCATATTGATGATTATAAAAATACAAATATTTTTCCGAAACATATTTATGAATTGCATAAGGTGAAAGTGGTTTAGGATCATAACTTTCAGTTGTTGGATATTCTTCTGCTTCACCGTAAACAGCACCTCCAGAAGAAATAAAGATCACTTTCTTTACTTTATATTTCACACAATTTTGCAGAATATTCAAAAAACCGACTGCATTAACTTCAGCATCAAATTCCGGTTCTTTAACTGAAACAGGAACGCTGATCTGAGCAGCATGATGATTCACGATCTCCGGTTTTTCATTTTTAAATATCTGTTCCAATTCTTTTGAACGAATATCGATCTCATAAAATTTTGCTTTTGGGTTCACATTATGTTTAAAACCGGATGATAAATTATCAACAACTACAACTTCATGACCAAGTTTAATATATTTATCTACTACATGTGAAGCTATAAAACCTGCTCCACCAGTTACTAATATTTTCATTTAATCTTCCTATCGTATCACTTTTATTTGATCTGCTCTGGCAGAAACTGAAACTGCCTGCCGCAGCAGAGTTACCTGCAAAATTACTTCTTTCACATCTTTCTGATCTTCCACAAATCCAATTAGTCCAGCAAAAGGTCCTTTTGTAATTTCTACTTTTGTTCCTTTTTCCAAAAATTCTGCACGTATAAACTCAACACCTAATTCACGTCCTGAGTTAATCTGTTGCAAATCACTAACTAATTCCAATTGATTTAACACAGGAAGCCAATACGCAGCATAACCAGTAATTGTAAGTTGTCTCTTGCCTGTCTGAGCACATTTGATGAAAACGTAACCAGGAAACATGGGTTTAGTAAATTTTACCTTCCTGTTTTTATATACTCGTACACTATCTATTAGTGGAAGGTAGTAATTTATTTCGTATTGCTTGGAATATTCTGCAAGCTTCTTTTCGCATCGTGGTTTTGTATGAACAACAAACCACTTTAGATCTCCTTCACCTAGAACGAGATCCCCAAAAAGCTCATCAATTTCTATTGGTTTATTAGTAGCCATAAATTTATGGGAACACCAAAGTGTTCCCAAGATAAAATTACATTCTAACTAGATTGTCCGCTTTCTTACCATTGCAAGCAAAGCGTGTATCAAGTACGAGTTTTGAACGATTTACAATATCGTCATAATCATAAATTGTATGATCAGTTACAATAATTACGGCATCATATTCTTCGATGTTCTCTAAACCAACTGAATTGTAATGTTTATCATTTAATTCATTATGAAAAGTTGGAACGTGAGGATCATTATAATCGAATTGAGCACTATTCTTCTCTAATAAAACGATTAGATCTTGAACCGGTGATTCACGCATATCCTCGATATCTTTTTTATATGCAGCACCTAAAAGAAGAATATTTGATTTAGATAAGGCTAAACCTTTTTCATTAAGAAGTCTCATTAATTTCGTAATAACAAATTGCGGCATTTCATTGTTAATTTCTCCAGCAAGCTCTATAAGCCTTGTGTGATAGCCATATTCTCTTGCCTTCCAGGTTAGATAGAATGGATCAAGAGGAATACAGTGCCCGCCAATACCGGGTCCGGGATAGAATGCCATAAAACCATAAGGTTTGGTTTTGGCAGCTTCTATCACTTCCCAAACATCAATATCCATCTTCTCGCACAGAATGGTCATCTCGTTGGCTAGGGCTATATTAATATTTCGGAAGGTGTTTTCGTAAATCTTTTCCATCTCGGCAATTGCAGGAGTTGGGACAAGATAAATTGGTGCATCTAAAACTGCATTATAAAATACTTTAGAGATTTCATTACAATTAGCGGTCATACCACCTACAACCTTCGGAGTATTACTTGTTTTGTAATCTTTGTTGCCGGGGTCAACACGTTCCGGTGAAAAAGCCACAAAAATATCTTCTCCTACCAAAAATCCTTTTTCTTCAAAAGCAGGTGCAACTATTTCTTCGGTTGTACCCGGATATGTTGTACTTTCTAAAATTATAAGAGTTTCTTTAGATACATTTTCTGCAAGTGAGTTAACAGATGCACGAACATAAGAAGAATCTGGTTGCTGATATTTATCTAATGGCGTTGGAACTGCTATCATAATAACATCTGCTTCATTCATTTCAGCATAATCATATGTAGCTTTGAGCATTCCATTTTGAACCAGTTCCTTTAGTTCAGCATCCTCAACATCACCGATATAATTATCACCGGCATTTACATGAGTTACAGCGTATTCACTAACATCAACACCAATAACTTTGTATCCTTTTCTTGCAACGGTAACAGCCATAGGCAATCCAACATAACCGAGTCCCACAACTCCAACTACTGCAGTTTTGTTTTCGATTTTTTTGATGATCTTTTCCATTTTTAAGATTTACTCCTATATTCTATTTTATTAATTCCTAATATTTTAAATTGGATATTATTGTTAACTATCAAAATCTGAATACTCAATATCCAAGAGAAGTCGTTTGCTCTCGCAAGCCGACTTTTACAACACGGAATATCCAATACTCAAGTATTATTGTCGCTATCGATCCATTTTCTTTTTCACAGTATCAATGCTCTTGAAGAGTATTGAGATCAACTCATCAGTCTCTTGTAATAAAGAAGACCATTTTATAGAAGGTTGAATTAGTTTTGTCCGTACTATTATTTTCAACCACACATCAGTCTCTCTTAATTCTTTTAAAGCTACTTTCAATTTATGAATAAAATCAGCTTTAGATTCAGCACTTTGAGCCTCTCCGTAATTTGCAGCAGGAGAAGTTCCGCTCCTTAATATTTGAGAAGAGATGTGTTTACCTGCTTTTGTTTCAGGTAATTGTTCAGAAACTTTAATAATTCTAACCGCATAATTGATAAAACGTTCCTGTAAGTCAAACTTCTTTAGATTATTTTCTTTATTGTTTCCTTTCTCACTCATCTCTTTTTTCCTTCATCATTGGATATTCCGTGTTGGATATTGGATATTATTCCTACATTTATCAACACAATTCTAAAAAATCTATTTAATTTAATATCTATAATGTTCTTGTTTGTACGGTCCATCTTGAGGTATGCTAACATATTCAGATTGTTTTTTTGTAAGTTTTGTAAGTTTAACTCCAAGTTTTTCAAGATGGAATCTGGCAACATCTTCATCAAGTTGTTTTGGAAGTATATAAACTCTATTCTCATGCTCATTCTGCCAAAGTTCGATCTGAGCTAATACTTGATTTGAAAAAGAATTACTCATTACAAAAGATGGATGACCTGTAGCATTACCAAGATTTACAAGCCTTCCTTCAGATAAAAGAATAATTGAATTCCCCCCTTGGAAGAAGATCTGATGAACTTGAGGTTTTATCTCAACTTTGTTTATTCCGGGAAGAGCATACAGATCGTTTACTTGTATTTCATTATCAAAATGACCGATATTGCAAACTATAGCTTGATTCTTCATGTTTTGCATGTGCTCAGTGGTAATTACATCACAGTTTCCTGTTGCTGTAACAAAAATATCAGCTTCATCTAAAGCATTTTCAATTGTTGTAACTTCAAACCCTTCCATAGCTGCCTGCAAAGCACAAATTGGATCGATCTCTGTGATAATTACTCGTGCTCCAAATCCTTTCATCGACTGTGCACATCCTTTACCAACATCACCATATCCGCACACAACAACTACCTTACCTGCAACCATTACATCTGTACCACGTTTAATACCATCTGCAAGTGATTCCCTGCAACCATATAAATTATCAAATTTAGATTTTGTTACAGAATCATTAACATTAATTGCCGGAAATAGCAATTCACCTTTTTCTACCATTTGATACAAACGATGAACGCCTGTTGTCGTTTCTTCAGAAACACCTTTGATATTAGCTGCAATTGTTCTCCAATTACTATCGCTTTCATTTTTTAAAAGGAAGAAAATTGAATTTAAATCTTCGCTATTATATTCTACATCTGCAATTGAAGGATTATTTTGGTATTCAACAGCTTTATGAATAAATAATGTAGCATCTCCCCCATCATCAACAATAAGATCAGGACCCATTCCGTCTGGGAAAGATAAAGCCTGAAGTGTACACCACCAATATTCTTCAGTGGTCTCACCTTTCCAGGCAAAAACAGGAACTCCTGAATCTGCAATTGCAGCAGCAGCATGATCTTGTGTTGAGAATATATTGCAGCTTGCCCACCTTACATCAGCGCCTAACTCGATGAGTGTTTCTATTAGAACGGCAGTCTGCACAGTCATGTGCAAACTACCCATTATTTTTACGTTATTCAGTGGTTTTTCTGTGGAATATTTTTCTCTCAAAGCCATTAATCCAGGCATTTCTATCTCGGCAATTTTAATTTCTTTTCTACCAAATTGTGCCAATGAAATATCTTTGATTTTATAATCCATAAATGATCTCCACTTTATCTTCTAGTATCTCTTCTGTTATTGTCTCGTCGATTGTCTTTCCTATCATAGTTACTTCTTGGAGCAGGAGGTGGAGTTGGTGAACTTCCCGGTTTGTGTTCAGGATTTCCTTCTACACCTTTCATTGTAAGTTTCACTTTGCCTCGATCAAAACCGATAAACTTCACATTAACTTTATCACCAAGTTTTAACATATCGCCCACATTAGCAACGCGATCATTATGCAATTGTGAAACGTGAACTAAACCTTCTTTTGTTTCACTCATGAATTTTACAAATGCTCCATAAACTTCAACTCGTGTTACTTCACCAACGTAGATTTTGTTCATTTCAGGGTCAGATACAATATCATTAACAATACCGAAAGCTTTTTCAATTGATTCCTTATCGGAAGAAGAAATACTAACAGTTCCATCGTCATCAATGTTTACATCAGCACCACTAACTTCGATTATGTGCTTGATCATCTTCCCACCAGAACCTATTACAGCACCAATTTTATCGGGATCAATTTTTATTGATTCAATTTTTGGTGCATGTTCAGATAGTTCAGCACGTGGTTCAGAAATAGTTTCTATGATTTTATCTAAAATATAGAATCTGGCTGTTTGTGCTTTTTCCAAAGCTATTCCCATTATTTCTTTTGTGATTCCTTCAATTTTGATATCCATCTGCATGGCAGTGATACCATCTCTTGTTCCAGTTACTTTGAAATCCATGTCACCCAAATGATCTTCCAATCCTTGAATATCAGTAAGAACTACAAAATCGTCACCATCCATTATAAGTCCGTTAGCAATTCCTGCCACAGGTTTTTTTAATGGAACACCAGCAGCCATCAGAGCCAAAGTTCCACTGCAAACAGTTGCCATTGAGGATGAACCGTTTGATTCCAAAATTTCTGATACAACACGAAGTGTGTATGGGAAATCATCTTTGGAAGGGATCATAGGAAGTAAGGCTCTTTCTGCCAGAGCACCATGACCGTATTCTCTACGTCCGGGACCTCTCATGAATCCTGCTTCACCAACACTGAATGGAGGGAAGTTATATTGAAGATAATATGGTTTTTTGTATTCTTCTGCCAAGCCATCTATAATCTGTTCGTCACGGCTGTTTCCTAGAGTTACAGTACCTAAAGATTGTGTTTCACCACGAGTGAAAAGTGCTGAACCGTGAACGCGCGGAAGAATATCCAGTTCGCAGGTGATTGGACGAATATCATCCATTCCTCTGCCGTCGGCACGATGATTGTCTTTTAAGATTGCATTTCTTACAGATTTTGCGAAAACTTCATCGAAAGCATCTTTATAATGCTTTTCCTGTTCAGCAAATTCTTCACCAAGTTCTTTAGTATATTTTTCTATTACTTCTTTTTTGATCGCATCAATTGCTTCGTAACGTTCTAATTTACCGTGAAGATGAGCTGCTTTATCAATAGCTTCACCAAAATTGTCTGCAACATTTTTAACGATTTCTTCCGGAGTTACTTTTAGTTCAACTTCCATCTTTTCTTTGCCGACTTCTTTTACAAATTCCTGCTGTAAGGCAACGAGTTCTTTGATAACTTCATGACCAGTATAGATAGAATTCATTATCATTTCTTCTGAAACTTCTTTAGCTCCTGCTTCTATCATAACAACAGCAGCTTCAGTTCCAGCAACATCCAGATCCAGAATTGAATCTTCAAATTGCTGAACTGTAGGATTGATAATGATCTCATCATTTACAACACCTACTTTCACACCAGCACATGGTCCGTGAAATGGAATATCTGAAATTGAAAGCGCAGCTGAAGCTCCTAAAATTCCTAATACACCTGGATCATTTTCACCATCATAAGAAAGCACGGTTATCACAACATGAACTGCATTTCTATAACCTTTTGGAAATAGTGGTCGGATTGGTCTGTCGATAAGACGTGCATTTAAAGTTGCTTGAGTTGTTGGTCTGGCTTCACGTTTAAAAAATCCTCCTGGAATTTTTCCAGAAGCATACATTTTTTCGATATAATCTACTGTTAATGGAAAGAAATTCGTTCCTTCCCGAACATCTTTCGATGCTGTTGCTGTTACTAATACGCTGGTTTCACCATAAGTGATGAATACAGCACCATTGGCTTGTTTAGCCATTCTGCCAGTTTCCATTGTTAATGTTTTACCAGCAATCTCGATTGACTTTTTCTTAATGTCAAAATTGTGCATTTTTTCTCCTTTAATTTGGGCAGAGCCCAATTACTAATTGGCTTAATTTTAAGCCGTGTGTTTTAACGGAGATTAAAGCAATAGACTAAAGCCAGAATCGCTGAACTTAGCTTATTGCTCCATTCCTCCGCATTTCATTTTTCTCAATTTTACTTTATAATTAACTATTGGGATGATTATTAATTCTACTATCTTTTGTTAAGGTTTTTATTCTTAAAAAGTAAAGAAAGGGGTTTTATCCCCTTTCTGTAAACTCCAAAAAATATATTATTTCCTGAGTTCGAGTGCTTTTATCAACTTACGGTAACGAGCAATATCTTTTTTCATGATATAGTCGAGTAATCTTCTTCTCTGACCAATAAGCTTGAGTAGACCACGACGTGTATGATAATCCTTTTTATGGATTTTCAAATGTTCCGTAATCTCTTTGATACGAGTTGTTAATAATGCAACTTGAACTTCAGGTGATCCAGTATCTGAATCATGGAGTTTAAACTCTGCCATGATAGCCGTTTTGGCTTCGGTATTTAATGCCATCTTATACCTCCTTTTTGTTTTGCTTTTAATAAGCAGAAACAACAGAAAATTCAAGTGTTTGTTTGTAAAGGATTTTCTTTATGCCCTTATACATAGCCAATTTGCATTGTTGTGTTTACATTTTATCAATTCAAATTATTGGAATTTGTTAAGCAATATACGATTGAATAATATATTGACACAATCCCATACTGAAGAATTT
>Ga0307989_1001887_pt1 | contig 10524 bp, 7 predicted proteins | sample EllFjometagen185_FD_203164 | JGI IMG/M metagenome (GOLD analysis project Ga0307989, IMG submission 203164) | Marine microbial communities from Ellis Fjord, Antarctic Ocean - #185 | ecosystem: Environmental > Aquatic > Marine > Unclassified | place: Southern Ocean | collected 2014-10-08 | reverse complement strand
AAACATTTTTTTTATTCATAACCTTTGATTTGATGCAAAGCTATGAGAATAGAGACTTACAGAGCTTTTTACCAACCAATTTGTCCATTAACCCAAATTTTATAATTTTAATTCTTTAACTTCTTATGCGAATCAAGGTTTGATATTAATAATTTTTCAGGCTGAAAGCCTAATTGAATTTAGCCCAATGCAACGCATTGGGTCATGAATAAGAAGGAAAATGCGTCCTGAAAGGACAATTTAATTTAAGTTGCCTATTCAAGGCGAATATTTGAACTGCACTTTTAGTGCGAAATAAGAAGGTACATTATTTAATGTTCAACTCTTGATTCGCATTTCTTATATTTTTATATCTGAATAGAGGAAAAAGTGAAAATAACATGCCATTTTAAGCATTGTTTTCACTTACTTACAAATATATATTTGATTTTGTTAAATCAGAATCGAAATCAGAAACTAAAAACCAAATTATTTAAACAATATGCAGGCAATTTTAGGAATCATTTTTCACTCCATTGGCGGATTTGCTTCGGGGAGTTTTTATATGCCATTTAACAAAGTTAAAGGCTGGGCATGGGAAAGTTACTGGATTGTTGGCGGACTATTTTCGTGGTTAATTGTGCCACCGCTTGCAGCCTGGATAACAGTACCCGGTTTTGCTGAAATTATTGCTTCCAGTTCATCTCAAATTATATTCTTTACTTTTTTAATGGGCTTACTCTGGGGAATAGGCGGTTTGTCGTACGGATTAGGAGTTCGGTATTTGGGAATGTCGCTGGGGAATTCGGTGGTTTTAGGTTTTTGTGCTGCTTTTGGTGCAATTGTTCCTTCCATTTATTACAACCTAAACCCAACGGTTGGTAAAATATCGTTTACCGATATGATGGCGACTTCAGGTGGTCAGCTTGTTTTATTAGGGGTGCTAGTTTGTTTAATAGGAATTGGCATTGCTGGAAAAGCCGGAATGATGAAAGAGAGCGAACTGTCGGAAGAAGAACAGAAAAAGAGTGTGCCTGAATTTAGCCTCGTAAAAGGTTTAATAATTGCAGTTTTATCGGGAATATTAAGTTCATTTTTTAACTTCGGAATTGAAGCAGGCAAACCGTTGGCTAATGCAGCTGTGGAAGCCGGATTTAATCCCCTGTTTCAAAACAATGTAACTTTTGTAGTAATTCTTTGGGGTGGCTTAACAACCAACTTAATTTGGACAACCATTCTCAGTCTGAAGAACAAATCATATGGCGATTTTACAAATAAGTCCACACCCATTTTAAAAAATTTAATGTTTGCAGCTCTGGCCGGAACAACCTGGTTTCTTCAGTTTTTCTTTTACGGAATGGGAGAAAGCAAATTGGGAAATGGAGCGAGTTCGTGGATTTTACACATGTCAACAATAATATTAACTGCTAATATGTGGGGAATTTACAGAAATGAGTGGAAAGGCGTTGCGCCAAAAACTAAATTGACAATTACAGTAGGAATTATCGTGATTCTTTTGTCGGTTGTTTTGGTGGGAATTGGCAATTCGATGTAGTTTCAACTAACTGACTCAAAATTATTGTGACGAAAAACGATTTTTTTAATAAAACACAGTATCATTCTTTTTTCTTGTTAATTGTGTTTATTAATTTTATAGAGAAATGAATCGATTAGCATTTAAAATGCACCTCAACGAGGGTGAAAAAGAAGAATACAAAAAACGTCATAACAAAATTTGGCCGGAGCTAAAAAAGCTTTTAAAAAAAGCTGGTGTTAGCGAATATTCCATTTTTCTGGATGAAGAGACCAATACACTTTTTGCTTTTCAGAAAGTGAGTGGAGATGGCGGCTCTCAAAATTTGGGCGAAACAGAGATTGTACAAAAATGGTGGAAATATATGGCTGATATTATGAATACGAACTCCGATAATTCGCCGGTAAGTACAGAACTCGAAGAGGTATTTTATATGGAATAATTAACCTAAAAACTTTTAATATGAATCGCTTAATAACTTTACTTCAAACAATTTTCCTGCTTGTGCTTTTTAGTACAATGTCGTTTGTGTCATTTTCAAAAACGCAGGTTACGAAATTAGTCACTGAATATCACATTAATCCTATTGGAATTGATGTTGAAATACCTCGATTAAGTTGGCAAATTATTTCTGATGACGAAAATGTTATGCAAACTTCATACGAAATTCGCGTAGCCAATTTAAAATCGGATTTGAATAAAAAAAGCAAACAAATTTGGAATTCAGGTAAGGTTGCGAGCAACAACTCGGTGAATATAAAATACGAAGGAACGGACTTAAAATCGATGCAGCGAGTTTATTGGCAGGTTCGTATTTGGGATAGTAATAATAAGGCATCCGACTGGAGTACCGCTGCTTTTTGGGAAATGGGAATTCTGGAATTGGAATCTTGGACTGCCTCGTGGATAACCTTGCCCAACGAAAAAGAATACGATGGTTCTTCGCGACCTGCCCATTATTACAGGAATGAATTTTCTGTTTCAAAAAAAATTAAAACCGCCCGCGTTTATACAACTTCTTTGGGAGTTTATGAACTGTTTCTGAATGGCGAAAAAGTAGGAGACGAACTTTTCTCACCGGGCTGGACAAGCTATAACAAACGACTGCAGTATCAAACATACGATGTTACTTCCTTGCTTCAAAAAGAAAATGCAATTGGTGCAGTTGTTGGCGATGGTTGGTACCGTGGGAACATTGGATTTAAAGGACAACACAGCTACTATGGAGATAAATTAGCACTATTATTTCAGTTAGAAATTGACTATACCGATGGAACAAGTGAAACTATTATTAGCAATAAAAGCTGGAAGGTTTCTAATGGACCAATTTTAGAATCGGATATTTACAACGGTGAATTGTATGATGCACGTTTAGAAATGGAGGGCTGGAAATTGATTGGTTTTGATAATAATAATTGGAAACCTGTTGCAAAATTTGAGCATCCAAAAGACAATTTAATTTCTCCGCAGGGAGTACCGGTAAAGGCAATTGAAGAGATTGTACCCATTGAAATGTTTACGACTCCCAATGGTGAAACAGTATTAGATATGGGGCAAAATTTGGTTGGCTGGGTTCGTTTAAAAGTAACTGGAAATAAGGGTGATACCGTAAAAGTGAAATTTGCCGAGGTTTTAGATAAAGAGGGAAATTTTTATACCGCAAATTTGCGTGCCGCAAAAGCTACAAATACATATATTTTAAAGGGTGGTGGGGAAGAAGATTATGAGCCGCATTTTACATTTCATGGTTTTAGGTTTGTAAAATTGGAAGGTTTCACAAATTCACCAAAGTTGGATGATATTATCGGTGTTGTGGTTCATTCGGAAATGAAACCTACCGGAACATTTATGTGCTCGGACACACTAATTAACCAGCTGCAACACAATATTCAATGGGGTCAAAAAGGTAATTTTCTCGATGTTCCAACCGATTGTCCACAACGCGACGAACGATTAGGATGGATGGGTGATGCACAAGTATTTAGTAATACAGCAGCGTTTAATTTCGATGTGTCGGCATTTTATACCAAATGGATGAAAGATGTAGTTGCCGACCAACTTCCGAACGGAAAAGTGCCACATGTAATTCCCGATGTTTTAAATGGTGATGGCGGTGCAACTGGTTGGGCAGATGCTGTTGCAATAATTCCCTGGACAGTTTATCAAATTTATGGCGACACACGAATTCTGGAAGAGAATTATTCGAGTATAACTTCGTGGGTGAAGTTTATGGAAATTCGTGCAGGAGACGACTACCTTTGGACCGGCGATGCACACTTTGGAGATTGGCTGGCATTTGCTTCAAGAAGCTCAAGCTACCCGGGTGCAACCACCGAAAAAGATTTAATTGCTACCGCATATTATTATTTTACAACAAACTTAACAAGTAAAATTGCTGCAATTATTGGTAAATCGGCTGATGTGGATAAGTATAAAAAACAGGCCGAAAATATTAAGATTGCTTTTATCGATGAATTTGTAACACCCAATGGAAGGTTGGTTTCACATACACAAACAGCATACGCTTTAGCTCTTTCGTTTGGTTTGATGCCTGATAATTTAATTGAAAAAGGAGCTAACTATTTTGCAGGAGATGTAGAAAAATTCAAACATCTAACCACCGGATTTTTAGGCACTCCATTACTTTGTAAAACTTTATCTGAAATTGGTCGCGACGATTTGGCTTTTATGTTACTAACACGCAAAAAGTATCCTTCGTGGTTGTATCCTGTAACTCAGGGTGCAACAACAATTTGGGAACGCTGGGATGGACAAAAACCTGACGGAACATTTCAGGATGTTGGAATGAATAGTTTTAATCATTATGCGTACGGAGCAATAGGCGAATGGTTGTATGGACATGTGGCTGGTTTAAATATTGATCCGGAAAATCCGGGTTACAAACACATAATTTTTAGTCCGCATCCGGGTGGGGATTTAACAAATGCTTCAGTTGAATTTTTATCAATGTATGGGAAAATAAAATCAGCCTGGAAAATTCTTGACGGTGAATTTATTTATAACATTGAATTGCCTGCAAATACCACATCAAAAATTGTGTTGCCCGCTGTAAGTTTGAAAAGTATTAAAGTAAACAATACTCCAATTAATGACGAGTTAAAGTCGAATGCTAAACAAATTGGAAATGAGGTGATACTAAGGCTGGGTTCAGGAAAATATATGTTTAGTTATCCGTTTCAATAATCAATAAAAAAATCCTTTATTCGTCGATTGAATAGGTATAAAAAATCGACTATCTTATTTAATCTTTTAAATAATTTCTAAAAAACAGGTAAGTATGAATGAGCAATCAATTATTAGTGCCTACGAACTGGCAAAAGAAAGATATGCAGAAATCGGTATTCACACCGACACAGTAATTGAAAAAATGAAGGATGTTGTAATATCGTTGCATTGTTGGCAAACCGACGATGTTGGTGGTTTTGAAACTCCAAATGCTGAACTTTCGGGGGGTGGAATCCAGTCAACCGGAAATTATCCCGGTAAGGCGACTTCAATTGAAGAAGTTATGGCAGATTTGGAAAAAGTTTTATCGCTGCTTCCCGGCAAACAAAGATTAAACCTGCATGCTATTTATGGCGATTTTGGTGGGGAGCTGGTTGATCGGGATAAGATTGAAGTAAAACATTTTCAAGTTTGGATTGATTGGTGCAAAAAGCAAGAAATTGGGATGGATTTTAATGCGTCTTGTTTTTCGCATCCTAAAGCGGACGATGGCTACACATTGTCGAGCAAAAACGAGGAAATTCGTAAGTTTTGGGTTGAACATTTAAAATGTTGTCGTGCAATTTCTGCCGAGGCTGGAAAACAGTTGGGCTCACCTTGCGTGCATAATATATGGATTCCTGATGGTTCAAAAGACACTCCAATTGATAGAAATGCTTATCGCGCTCAACTCAAAAAATCACTGGATGAAGCCATGGAATTTGATTACCCAAAAATACACATGAAAGATGCAGTGGAAAGCAAACTATTTGGCATTGGAATGGAATCGATGACAGTTGGTTCGCACGATTTTTATTTAGGTTACGCTATTCAGAATAGTAAGCTCATTTGTTTAGACAATGGTCATTTTCATCCAACAGAGCAGGTTGGCGATAAAATTTCAGCGGTTCTTCAATTTGTTGATGAAATACTTTTGCATGTCACCCGGCCTGTTCGCTGGGACTCCGATCATGTGGTAACATTGAACGAAGATGTGCAGCTAATTGCATCCGAAGTTATTAGAAATAATTTTCTCGATCGTGTAAATATTGGACTTGATTTTTTTGATGCATCAATTAATCGGATTGGAGCTTATGTTACCGGAACCCGAGCAGTTCAGAAGGTATTTTTAATTGCACTGCTTGAACCAACTAAAACTTTAATTGGTATGGAAGAGCGTGGCAAATACTTCGAGCGTTTGGCCATGCTTGAAGAAATGAAAACAATGCCATTTAGTGCGATTTGGGATTATTATTGTCTCAAAGAAAATGTTCCGGTGGGTGCAGAATATATTTCTGAAATTCAGCAGTACGAAAATGATGTGCTGAGAAAACGATAACTTTTCTTCGTTTAATCAAAAAAAACGATAGGTTATTTATTTTCATATTCTCACCTGAATTTCAGGAGAGAATATGATTGTATTTTCTTTCGAAATATTCTTAATGTCTTTTTTATCTGCTGACTTCTACATTCGCAATTTTCTCGTAGAACTTTACAATACTCGAGTGGTCTTCAACACCGCAACCATCTTGTTTTATAGCTTGCATAATTTCCATTACTTGCGAGGCAAGCGGCAAAGGCACACCCACATTTCTTGATGTTTCTAAAACGTTGTTCATGTCTTTTATGTGCAAGTCAATTCTGAATCCGGGATCATAATTTCGATCCATCATCATTGGTGCTTTTGCATCCATAACTGTACTTCCTGCCAATCCGCCTCTTATTGCCTTATACACTAAATCGGGACTAACACCTGCCTTTTGGGCCAAAACCAATGCTTCCGAAACTGCTGCAATATTGAGTGCTACAACAACTTGATTACATAGTTTTGCAATGTTGCCGGCACCAATTTCACCAACATAAACAACCGATCCGGCCATGGCCATCATCAAATTATAATTTGTATCGAATACCTCTTTTTTTCCACCAACCATAACTGCAATTGTGCCTTCAATAGCTTTTGGTTCACCTCCGCTAACCGGGGCATCGAGCATGTCAACTCCCTTTGCAGATAATGTTTCTGCAATTTCTCTGCTTGCAAGTGGCGCAATCGAACTCATATCAATTAAAACAGAACCTTCCGAAGCTCCTTCAATAAGTCCATTTTCTCCCAAAACAACTTCTTTTACCTGAGGTGAGTTAGGAAGCATTGTAATAATTGTTTTTACTTTACCTGCAAGTTCAGCAGCCGTTTCAGCCGTTTCGGCACCGAGTGCTTTTAATTCCTCGACCACTGTTTTATTTATATCTAAAACAACTAGTTCGTAACCTGCTTTCAACAAATTTTCAGCCATGGGTTTTCCCATTATACCGAGTCCAATAAATCCTATTTTCATAATAATTTTCCTTTTTTTACAATTTGTTTTTATTTTTTAGCATTGAAATACTTATTCATGTAACAGGTCCGGGATTAAATAAAACCAAGTCGTTATATAAACCTAATTTATCGCAGGCAACTTGTTTTTCTCCGCTTGCAACTTTTAGAATTAGGTGAAATAATTCCCAGCCCATTTCTTCAATAGTCTTTTCACCCAAAGCTATTTTGCCCGCGTCTAAATCAATTAAATCGAACCAGCGCTTGCTTAATTTTGAATTTGAACCCACTTTTATAACCGGAACCATTAACAATCCGTAAGGAGTTCCTCTTCCAGTCATAAATACATGCATGTTCATTCCGGCTGCTAATTGTAAGGTGCCACAAATAAAATCGCTTGCTGGTGTTGCCGCAAAAATTAAACCTTTGCGGCGTATTTTCTCTCCCGGTCCCAAAACATCAACTATTGGACTTGTACCCGATTTTACGATAGAACCCAAAGCTTTTTCAACAATATTACTTAAACCTCCAAGTTTATTACCCGGAGTTGGATTTGCACTGCGATCAGCCTGTCCTTGCGCCAGATAATCGTCGTACCATTTCATCTCATCTAAAAGAGCTTTTCCAACTTCGGCATTTATTGTTCGAGGAACCAGCAAATGAATAGCATCTCTAACTTCGGTCACTTCAGAAAACATCACACTTCCACCGGCTCGAACTATTAAATCTGCAGCATAACCAGCTGCCGGATTTGATGTTATTCCGGAAAATGCATCACTACCGCCACATTGCATCCCAACCACTAAATCTGATGCCGGACATTTTTCACGTTTGCGATTATTCAATTTTTTCAAATGTGTTTCAGCCATTTTCATCGCTCCTGCCACAATTCCATCGAAGCCATAAAACGACTCGTCTTGCATGTACAAAATATTCGAGAATTTCTTATCAGATATAGTTGTTGAATTTCCGTGCTGAAGTAAAAGACTTTCAGGTTGAAGTTTTTCACAGCCTAAACCAATTACCAAAACTTCTCCTCCAAAATTAGGATTTGTGGAGATATTTTGAATCGTTCTTATTGGGATAACTGCCGTTGGAACATTTATAGCAATTCCACAACCATAGTTGTGATTTAGTGCCACCACGTCATCAACATTTTCGTATTTGGGTAGTATTTCCTTTTTAATTTTTTTTACTACAAATTGAGCGAGACCAGCTACACATTGAACACTTGTAGAAATTCCCAGAATATTTTTTGTGCCCACGCTACCGTCCTTATTTTTAAATCCCATAAAAGCATAGCCTTCAATGGGTTTTGCTTCATAAGAAGCTTTATTCTCAGGCAATGGAATCGAATTTAAATCGGGTGGCTCAGGTAACGACATTTTTGATTCTTCTACCCATTCTCCTTTTTTAATGGGTTTGTTTGCAAATCCTATAACTTGCCCATATCTTATTATTTTTTTACCTAAGCCAATGTTACACAGTGCTACTTTATGGCCCATTGGAATATTTTGAGACAATTTAATTTCATCGTTAATAACCGTTCCTTCCGGCAAACCCTCTGAATTTGCAATTACAGCAACATTGTCTGTTTTTGCTATTTTTATAATTATGTTATTTGTTGAAATTGTCATTTAAACCAAAGGTAAAATTTTTGAAAGAATCATTACTGCAATCAAACCGGTTAAACCCATCACAGCCAAAAGAATAGAAAAATGACGAACCGTTTCTTTTTCTTCCATTCCTGCCATTTTAGTTATAATCCAGAAGGCACTGTCGTTCATCCATGCAAATATTTTTGAGCCACATCCAATTGCCATTGCCAAATACACCGGATGGAAATGCAACCCGGCGCTGGCAAGTCCGCTCATAACACCAATTGAAGTAACCATTGCGACGGTTGCAGATCCTTGTGCTGTTCTCACCGCAGCAGTAATAAAAAATGCCATTGGTAAAAGAGCCATTTGATAATTAGCAGCCAAATCTTCAATTCTAATTCCTATACCGGTTTGCTGAAGCATTTGTCCGAATGCTCCGCCAGAAGCCGTAATCAGGATAATAATTCCAGCACTGGATAATGATTCGTAAATAAATTTTTGAAATTTTTTGATATCCTTCAATCTTGACCAAAGTAAATAAAGTGCAATTATAGAAGAAAATGCGAGTGCAATATTCGCATCGCCAATTGTGGAAAAAATATTTACCAATGTTTTTTGAAACGAATTTAAATCAACTCCATTTTCGCCGGAAATCATTTTTGAAATTGTATTTCCGGTAATTAAAAGAATTGGGAGAATAACGGGCAAAATAGAAATCCATAAACCGGGCAAATCCTTTTTTTCTTTTTCTGAAAATTCTTTAAGATCTTCAACACTTATATCGGGTGTGTCTCGCATGGGTAAATCCCATTTTCTACTCGCCCAAATAGAATAAGCATAACCACCCAAAACAGTAATTGTGCCAACCACTAATCCGGCAATTATCATTGTACCTAAATCTATTCCCATTTCTTCTGCCACAAATAATGGTCCCGGTGTTGGCGGAATTAAGGAATGAGCCATAACACCTCCTGCCATAACCGTCATCAAATAAAGACCAAACTTTTTAGGGTTTCGTACACCTATTGATTTTACAATTGGTATCATTAAATAGAAAACGGTATCGAAAAAAACGGGAATAGCGAGCGTAAAACTCCCGGTTAAAAAAGCCAGCGATGCATTCTTTTTACCAAATAATCCGAGCAGGCTGCGTACAATTCTTTCAGCGGCACCACTTCTCATTAACGAAACACCTATAATAGAAGCCAGTGCAATTAAAATCCCAATTTTTCCGCTGGTATTTCCAAAAGCCTGAGCAAGTCTTTTACCAATTCCCAAATTTGAAAGCGACTGCGCCTCCTGATCTGACAATCCGCTGTGAATTGCGAAGTTAAGAATGAGTTCTGGAGAAGTTAATAATCCGGTAATAAGGGCAGCGAATAAAAGGGAAATTACCGCATGCAACTTTAATACAATTATGCAAAAAAGTACAACAGCAGTTCCTATTAAAATTATTACAATCGGATCCATAGTTAGTTGGTTTTTATTCTATTTTTAGTTCAGTTTAAGTTAAAGAAAATTGCGGCTTTGTAAAGTAATAAAATTCTGAGAATTCAAGAAAAACAAACACCTTTTTAGTAATTTGAAAGCCATGTATTATTTATGCGAATCAAGAGTTGAATATTGTATAATGTACCTTCTTGTTTCGCACTAAAAGTGCAGTTCATTTCAGCCCAATGGCAACGCCTTGGATTGAAAAGTAGTGTTCAAATATTCGCCCTGAAAAGGCAACTTAAATTAAATTGTCCTTTCAGGACGCATTTTTCTTCTTATTCATGACCCAATGCGTTGCATTGGGCTAAATTCAATTAGGCTTTCAGCCTGAAAAATTATTAATATCAAACCTTGATTCGCATTATTTATTATATTTG
>Ga0307989_1001886_pt1 | contig 10524 bp, 10 predicted proteins | sample EllFjometagen185_FD_203164 | JGI IMG/M metagenome (GOLD analysis project Ga0307989, IMG submission 203164) | Marine microbial communities from Ellis Fjord, Antarctic Ocean - #185 | ecosystem: Environmental > Aquatic > Marine > Unclassified | place: Southern Ocean | collected 2014-10-08 | reverse complement strand
TAGTAATTCGGCATATGTGCTGGCGACAAGTCGTTTTTTAATGGAGGGCATAACGGATTTATTGACAGTTTCAATTTTACCACATGGTACGAGAGAGAAATGGTGCGCATGTTCGATAAACTTGCTGATTAGAAATATAAACCTCTTTCCCCGGAAAAAAAATGATTATTGATATTCACACCCACCCCTTTTGCAAAGAAGCCCATCTCACCCCTAGTGTTGATGAAGCAGCTGAACGCATGAGGGGGAAATTAAAAGACAGGGAAAAACTTAAAGGTTCAAAAGCGTTGTTAGATATGCTCTTTAATCAAAACAGCATCGAAAATATGATTACAGATATGGACAATGCCGGCATCGACAAAGCGGTTATTGTGGCTATGGATTTGTCCACGCACTATGGTGTAGAAATGGTCACGAACGAGGATGTTGGAAAATTTGCCTCAACCTATCCGGACCGGTTTATTCCCTTTGCCAGTGTCGACCCAACCAATGGACAACAGGCGATTGATCAGTTGACCTATGCTGTCAATGAATTGGGATGTAAGGGTTTAAAACTGGTTCCGCCCGTCCAACATTTTGATTTTTCAGACCCCAAACATTACCCTCTGTGGGAAGCCGCCCTTAATTTGGATATCATTGTGTGGACACACGCTTCCCATCAGATGTCACATCCGGATTCAGATGCCCGCATGGGATATCCGATGCTTTTGGAACCTGTGGCTCATCAGTTTCCAGAATTAAAACTGGTGCTGGGGCATTGCGGATTTCCCTGGCATTGGGAGGCATGGTCACTGGTAGTCAGGCATCCAAATGTTTATCTGGATATCTCAGCTTATCCCCATTTGTATAACCATTTTCCCTGGGACGCGTATACCAAATCAGACGCAGAAGGTAAACTGCTCTTTGCCACAGACTATCCGCTGTACAGCTTTCAGGAGATGTTAGACGCCCTGGAAAAAGTTGATATTTCACCGGAGTTCAAGAAAAAAATTCTTCATGAGAACGCGGAAAAACTATTAGGGTTGAGTAAATAAACATTCGTAAACCTTTCAGGCCTGTTAAATTTATCAGGTTTAAACCTCAATTTTTTTAGAAAATACAAATTGACAGGTAATAGACATTATACTATTTTTTAACAGTGTATAATTTTTACACTAAGTGGTGCCTGAACGAAAACACCCTGTTTTCAATTATAATCTGGTTTTAAAAATAACATTCAGTATGAAAATCTAGAAGCCGTCAGCTACCAGCTATCAGTCTTCAGAAAAAAAAGGCACTTTTTTAGTTACTTAACCCTTATAAACAGGATAAGTACCTTAACTAATAATTTCCTACTAAAAATCGCAGAAAATAACTTATAAGGTACTAAAAACTGACAGCTGATTACTGAAAACTTGAATCTTCAATATCGATCTAATTCAGCTAAATGAATAATAGCTGAATCTTACAGGGTTTTCGTTCAGGCACTAACTAGAGGTGAAATAGCAGCAAGTGACAATCCATAAGATGGCTAGAGCTTTTTTATGAATAAACTGATTACTATAAAATTAATGCTGTTTACGGGCATGGATGAAGATACCAGCCTCCAGACATATGATTATATTAATGGAATTGATTTAAAGGTCAAACCCCATACAAGAATCAAAACCGTTTTAAAACAGATCCGGTTTAAAGGAAAATACACTCCGGCTTTCTTCTGCAACACCGAGCGGGTGAGTGGTTACAAAAAGCTGAAGGACGGGGACAAAATATCCTGTCTTAAACCGGCAGGTGGAGGTTAAGCAGTATTTCTCTCATATTATAATTATCCGGTAATTCTTGAATTTATCATCAATCAGGTATAACGAATGAAAAAAGAGATCATTGGAACCAGTAATAAAGTTCTTGAAATTGACTTGAGTTCAAAAAGTTTTAGCGTTTATACCGTTACCTCAGCAGAGAGGCAGCAATATTTGGGTGGAAAAGGACTGGGTTTAAAACTGCTGTACGACCGAATGGAACCAGGTGTTGATCCTTTAGGACCCCAAAATATGATCACATTTATGATGGGTGTATTGATGGGAACAAAGGCACCCTGTTCAGCCAGATTTTCAGCGGTAACAAAATCCCCTTTAACGGGTGTGTTCTGCCATTCATCTTGTGGTGGCCCTTTTGGTGAAGAACTAAAAACGGCGGGTTGGGATGGATTAATTATCAAAGGTCAGGCTGATGTAAAGACACACTTGATCATTACCAGTGACGGAGTCGAGTTTAAAGACGCCTCAGAGTTATGGGGAAAAGGATCCATTGAAACCCAACAACTGATTGGCAAAAAAGGTTCCTCATGCGTGATTGGGCCGGCCGGGGAAAATCTGGTGCGATATGCCAATATCGTCTCAGGTGAACGGTTTCTAGGAAGAGGTGGCCTGGGAGCAATTATGGGATCAAAAAATCTGAAAGCCATTACCGCTTTTGGTGGTATTTATAAGATCATCCCGGCTCAGGAGAAGAAATTCACTCGTGTCAGAAAACGAGCGTTAAAATATCTTAAAGCCAGTCCCTATATTGAAAGTTATAAACAGTATGGTACCAATGCCAATACCAATTATAACAATGCTGCAGGCATTCTTCCGGTCAGAAACTTCACCCAGGGAGAATCTAAGGAAGCCTACAAAATTACCGGAGAACATATTAAAGAAGCCAATGAGACCAAATTCCATACCTGCAAACACTGCCAAATTCTGTGCGGCAAAAAGGGAAAATTTGGCTCAGAGACGCTACCGGTACCTGAGTTCGAAACATCAGTCCTTTTGGGATCAAACATCAATGTTTTTGATACCACTAAAATAGCCCAGTGGAACCGGATTTGTGCTGACATGGGTATGGACACAATCTCTGCAGGTGGTACCCTTTCATGGGTAATGGAAGCCGCCGAAAAAGGGCTGATTGTATCTGACCTGAAGTTCGGATCACCGGAAGGTGTATCTGACGCTTTAATGGATATTGCTCACAACAAGGACTTTGGCAGTGAAATGGCACAGGGAAGTCGAGCCCTTTCAAAGAAATACGGTGGAGAAGATTTTGCCATTCACGTCAAAGGCATGGAGATGGCCGCTTATGACCCCAGGGGTTCATTCGGTCATGGTCTGTCATATGCGACTGCCAACCGGGGAGCCTGTCATCTATCCACTTCGCTGATGATTCTGGAAGTTTTTATCAACTATTTAAAACCGTATACCACTAAAAATAAACCGGCCATGGTGGTCTATTTTGAAAACTTTTATGCCACTTTGAATTCGCTGCATGTTTGTGTATTTACTGCCTACGCATACACATTACAGCCTCCAATAGTCAAGTACTCACCAGCGCCCATCCTGCGTCAATTGATGACCTTCACACCCAAATTGGCACTGGCTTTTATGGACGTCAGTGTCTATTCAAAATTATGGTCATCAATCACTGGTGTTAAAATGTCGATGTGGCAGTTTCTCAAAGCAGGAAATCGAATTCATGTTCTTGAACGATACATGAACACCCGGGAAGGCATCTCACGCAAGGATGATACGCTGCCAGGAAGGCTGCTAAATGAGGGAAGAGAGTGTGATGCGAAGAAACGGACAGTGCCACTCGATAAAATGATTGATATTTATTATAAAGAGAGAGGATTTGACCAGAATGGAATTCCAACGGGTGAGTTATTGCAAGAGGTTGGCATCGAAGTAAGATAATGGTAATATTTTTTGAGTGAACTATGAAAAAAGCCCTCTGTTTTATTTTATTGATCCTTCTCAGTTCTTGTTCAGGGCTTTTATTTTTTCCTTCCAAAGAGCAATTCTTTGATCCGGCGAAATTTGGACTCATCCATCATGAAATTAGTTTTTCCAGCCAGGACGGTACCCGTCTTTCCGGCTGGATGTTTCCATCAAAAACAGCTGAAGTTAAAGGAACCGTTATTCAATTCCACGGCAATGCCGAAAATATGACCAGTCATTTCCATTCACTGGCCTGGCTGGTTCATCATGGATATAATCTGTTTACCTTTGATTATCGAGGATACGGTACTTCGGAAGGAGAACCCACGATTCCGGGAGTTAACCTGGATGCCAGGGCAGCCTATCAGCAGATCATTCAATCACCGGAAGCAGGCAACACACCTGTTATTTTATATGGACAGAGTCTGGGAGGAGTGATTCTTTTGAAGGCTTTGGAAACGTTTCCGGATCGATCTAAAATTTCCCTGATCATTGTTGAAGGATCATTTCTTTCTTATCAGGAAATTGCCAGAAAAAAAATGAATGACATCTGGCTGACATGGCCATTTCAACACCTGGCCTATCTGATGTTCTCAGATGAGTATGCCGCCATCGAATCGATCAAAAAAGTCTCGCCCATCCCGCTACTTGTTATTCATGGGAAAAAAGATGTCATCATTCCATATGAATTTGGAGCAGAGATTTACAATACGGCTAAACAACCTAAATCTTTTTGGCCGATTGAAGAGGGCAACCATATTGATACCATGTTGAGGCATAAAGGTATCTATCGAAACAGACTGGTGGAGTATCTAGACAAAAATAGCGCCCATCCCAAATCCATTAAACATCCATCGCACCTTCCAAATAAAGATCACTATTACGGTTCAGATAGTTTAGATAGATATTCCAGTAATTTAGGTCGATAAATCGAGCGAAATTTGGACAACATCTGAATATGTCTCCCGTCATGGATCACCCAAAATAGTTTGGGTTCAGCAGCCTGCTCATACAGTTTTTCCCCGTGATGAAAGGGGACGACACGATCATCCGTCCCATGAACAATCAACAGTGGTATCGGCGCTATCTTATCGACAAACGCTATAGGAGCAATTCGATCATCAATCGAGATATCTGCCGCAATCCCGCTGAACCATTTGAGAAATACCATATTATTCATTTTCTCTTCTGCCACTTCCCGGTATGAAGAAAAGGGCGCTTCAGCAATCACAGCCTTGATCCTATTTTGCTTGGAACTACCAGCCAGTGTTATCGCAAGCGCACCCCCCAGACTTTGCCCATAGATCACAATTTCATTCTTCGGCACATCTTCCCGACTGTGAAGATAATTCAAAGCCGCCTCGCAATCAATCAGAAGACCTGCTGGTGAAGGCTGACCGGTGGATTTTCCAAAACCCCGGTAATCAAACATCATCAAGTGATACCCAGCTTTTGCCAAAAAGGCAACATAGTACAAATAGTTCGTCATATTAGCCGAGTTACCATGCAGATGCAGAATAGTTCCTTTGACCTCGCTGTTCTGGGAAGGAATAAACCAACCATGAAGCTTTTCCCCATCCGGTGTATTAAAAAAAACTTCTTTATGGATCAGCTGGAATTCCTGGGGAGAATAAAACTCGCCCTTCAATGGCTGGTAGAAGTGATGATCACAAGATATTAGCGTGATCAGACCCACAATCATCAACACCCCAAAAAAGAGTTTCCTGAATCGCATTTGTCCTCATATTCAAATAAAATATTTTAACATTTCAGTACGGATAACTTGTAACTTTACATTTTTGGTAAATTGGAGGAGATGATACTTGCATTGTGTCCTCCAATTTACAGAACACTTTGTCCCTTCGACTTCGCTCAGGGACCTTTTAAGTGAGAAACAGGCAAAAACAGGTCCCAAACTACCTTCAAACAGGTCCCTGAGCGAAGTCGAAGGCGGCCTCACCCGTTGGGGAACTGAATAGACGCTGATTACTGAAAGAGATAAAACGTCTCCATCCTACCACACTTCCCATCCTAAAAATAACGATTTATCGCCAAAATCACTTCATGTTCTGATTGATAATTCCATTCTATTCTCAGATCGGTCTGTTGATCAAACCGCCATCTTTGATGAAGTTTCCCCGTTACATAAGTATGGTCATCACCGGCAATTCCCTGACTGTGACTCAGTTCAAATTGCATTTTCCATAAATCACCCGTATGCAGCAACAATCCTGCATCAACACCGGGACCCAGCAGAAAATCGTTTTTATAATTACGATCTGCTTCCAGAGTTCCATGAGCCAGTAGATAACCCACCATAGATTCTGAAAACAGGGATTGGCTTTTCCCGAAAGCCAGCTGAAATTGTGATTTTCTACAATCAATACACGACAACAAGGTGGAAGGATATACCCCTGCCTTCACTCTCCACGACCAGTCGCTGGATATGATATTATTGGGGGATAAATCAAAAAGATAAACAATATCTACCTGATGAAATAGCCAATCGTCCTGATAGAGTCTGAAATAGAGATCCAGGGTGGTAAAATGTGAATTTTTTAAGTGCCCAATTTCATCTGCCAGTAGATCATGATAAGAGGGCCGAATTGCCAACTCAAGAAAAGTATTGTCTTCTCCACGCCCCATCCCGATTTTAATTCTGGCCGGTGAATGTCCTTTATGAATAGACTGTTCGTCGGAATATTCCAGGTTTTCACCTTCTGATCTCCCAAGCCTGCTGCGAGCCAATAGAATTTTTCTACGATGTTTTGCTGTTTGAGGCTTATCCCGGTCTTTATTCACTCGACTCCTCAAAAAATCTAAAACCGCATCCAACACCTTTATTTTTCGTAGGGTGGGAAGACTTTGATACTGGCTGGAACTTAGATTTTCAGGTTTCCTTGCCAGATCCCTCAGCAGCTGTTTCTCTGTGGGCGTCAAACGATCAAATTTCTGCATGAGCTGCCGGGTCCGAGCAGGAAAATAGTTCATTTGCCGAACCAACCCTTTTTCGTTCAGCGCATATGTCACCGCCTGGGAAGGCATTGCCCAGAATAGAAACTTATCCTTAAACCGGTATTGAGGGTCCGCGATTTCGATTAATTCTAAAATTCGATAAGCACAGTTTTCTTTAAAAAAATAGTAGTGGGTATAAAAATGGGCTAGCTCCCAGGAATGAGTCAACAACAACTCCATTTGAAAGTCGCTCAGATTTAGCTCATACTCCCAGATACTGCGATCTTCAAACTCAATATTATTCTGAATGGGAATATAATATGGATCCAGCGGATACAGCCCTTTATAACCCCCGAAAATCCCTTTAATCGCATATAGGATTCCAATCGTATCATCGGGCAGCGCTTGATACTGTATGACATGATCCAACAAATTAAGCCGGGTCCCCCCTTTTTCCCGATTAATTTTTAAAAAAGTATGCCCGTAAACAGATCCGGGGTTATCCATAAAGGATGAGGCAAAAACCAGACTTATGGATTGCGCACTGATCAAATCCCGCCAGCTAAAATAGTTTTTGCATTTTACTTTGGGCAGATACTGACGATCGAAATTGAGCTGTTGATCTAGCCAAAAAAAACGGGCACGAAAAAGACACTGTCCATGACGATCCCCTTTCTCAAAAACCGGATCAAAAATCGCTTCAATGGTTTCATACAACTCATCTTTTGGATTTTGATACCCTGTTTCTGATAAAAAAAATCTTCGGTCGGTGATATCACTTTGGCTATTCACTTCTACGGGATAGTAATGAAGTAGATATAGCCAGGTTTTTTCCTTAAAAATCTCTCGCGTGGCTGCTTTTTGGTGAATATCCTTCAAATAACTGAAGAAATCATCCCCATATGCTGGAGTACAAATTCCCCACGCTGAAATTGTTACCCACACAGCAACACAGAAGACTAGTACTCGGTAGGATAACGGCTGATCCCTTTGATTCATGCGTTTTTTATTTACTTAGTAGGTGTTTTTGGGCTAGAATCTTAATAAATTCGAGTCATTTTGATGATGAAACTGTTTTCTGTGTTATCAATATTGAACGGCTTTTGTTGCATCGTCAATGACATTATCAGTATGGGAGTCGCTCCTGCACTGTTTTTTTTCAACCGTCCGCCATCTGGAATCTGCTGCACCCATTTCCAGAAATTGTTTTTGATTCAGCCGACACCTGATGAGCGGTATGCATGTCGCTTTTTCGTTATTACGAAAAAACCTGTTAATGAAAATCAAAGGAAAAATCGATGAAACGATTATTTTTTTTCATACTCTGCGGAATCGTATTACCGGGAAGCGTCTTTGCTGCTTCAGGTTGCGGTTTCGGGACAAGGCTTTATGGAGACAGCTTACTGGGAGAAATAATGGCTTTATCTCAAGATGCTGCCAGTTCAGTGAGTAACTCTCTTTCCATCACCTCTGGAACCAGTGGATGTTCTAACTCAGGCGTTGTCCAAAACGAAAAGCAGATGAATTTCATCATCCATACCTATCCAAATCTCGAAGAAGATATCCTGAAAGGATCCGGGCCTTATCTAGCCAATCTGGTAGAAATCATGGGTTGCCCTTCCCACGTGAACACAGAATTTCAACAGTCTGTGCAGACTAAAATTGAAGATTTGGTGGAAAAACCCCTTGATCAAAAATCCAAAGCACTGCAGTTTTATTTTCAATTAAACATTGAACTGAACAGTAACCCGGTTTTCCAGGATGCCTGTAATAATTCATAATCGACTTAGAGGAATGATGAAAAAAACAATCCATTTACTGATACTCTTTTTGATAATGGGTCTCCCTAGTGTCGCTTTCGGAGCCAAAGGCGCTCAATCCTGTGGAATCGGACCCAAAGTGTTAGGCGGAAAAGGCATCGTGTCCCAGGTAGTGGTACAATTTACCAACGTGAGCTTGCTGCCAACCAACGCTGTTTCAGTTACCGCCGGAACTTCCGGATGTGGTTTCAGCGGAGTGGTTCAACTTGATGCCCCAAGATTGCAGTATGTCAGAACCAACTATGACAATCTGGTTGAAGATGCCGCAAAAGGTCAAGGCGTCTATATCAGCAATTTTGCACAATTAATGGGATGCTCAAAAAAAGCAGAATCTCACCTGACCCGAACCGTACAGGATAATTTTGAAGCGCTGTTTAAAAATAGTTCTGAACAAAATCAAGGCGATTACTTCTATTATTCTGTCAAAGAAGAGATCAATACAAATCCTCTTTTATCTAAAGAGTGTATTTAACAGATCCCCAAATTCAAAGAAATTTGAGTTTGGGTTTATCCATATATGGGGACGTCCTTATATGGGGACGTCCTTGATTTTACCTACTTAAAATTGACCATCTCTGCACCATTCAGACGTTTTTACTATAGAGATACTCTATATATTCCCTCTCTAATATTTGCAATTTCGATTAGACTGCTGTCACAACCCTGTGATAAAATTTGATGATAACTTAAAATACTTAACAACACAGACATTCAACCCATCCAACAGATATGAGCAGTGAAAATCGAAAAAAGACTGATCTAACCAGTGATATTAAACTTACCGAGACAGTTACAGGAGCTGGCTGAGCATCCAAACTATCTCCAGGGGACCTGGATAAAGCACTCTGCGGATTGGATTTCCCAACAAACAGTGATGTGATTGTGGGGTTGGACCGAGCCGATGATGCAGCGGTATACAGAGTAACGGATGACATTGCCATTATTCAGACTGTGGATTTTTTCACACCCATCGTCGATGATCCGTATTGGTTTGGGAAAATTGCTGCGGCCAATGCTCTAAGCGACGTCTATGCCATGGGTGGGATTCCGAAAACCGCCATGAATCTGGTAGCGTTTCCTATTTCACAGATGGATATTTCTGTGCTGCGACAGGTGCTTCAAGGTGGCCTGGAAAAGATGAAAGAGGCTGGGGTTGCACTCGTCGGAGGACACAGTATCGAGGATAAAGAACTGAAATACGGGCTATCAGTGATGGGCTTTATCCATCCCGATCGAATCCTGACAAAACAGAATCTTAAAACGGGCGACCAACTGATATTAACCAAACCGCTAGGTACCGGTATTATTAATACGGCTATCAAAGGAAAGCTAGCCTCTGCTGAGGTCACAAACCAGGTGACTCTCCTCATGGCGGAACTCAACCAAAAAGCCGCATTGGTGATGGACTCCTTCCAGGTCCACGCCTGTACTGATATAACCGGATTTGGATTATTGGGACATCTGGCGGAAATGGTTTCAGGATCAGGCAGAGGATTAAAGATTTATGCAGACCAGGTACCAATCATTCCGGAAACTTTTGAATATGCACAACTCGGCATGATACCTGCGGGTGCCTATCGAAACCGAAAATACCGGGAATGGATGGTGGAATTTGGCTCTTCGGTAACGCTTTCTCAACAGGACATCTTTTTTGATCCTCAGACTTCGGGCGGATTACTCATTTGTGTTAAATCACAGGATGCGAAAAGTTTATTGGATGAACTGCACCAGCAAGGAATAGAAGCATCACAAATTATTGGCCAGGTTATTGAAGATCCAAACGAAAAAATACACGTGTTTTAAAAAAGACGTAACTATTCAGTTAAACATGAAGTTTTAGTCGAAAAATCGAAAAATAAACCATTTAAAAATAAGAGTAAAAGGCAGAAGGGGGAATGTCTCAGCACTTCTTTCTGCCTTTTGAGCCAATTATGGAAAAGTTGACACAGCACTAGATAACAAGCGGAGAAATAATGAAAGAACTTGACGCAAGAAAACTGGATTGTCCTGCACCGGTC
>Ga0307989_1001884_pt1 | contig 10528 bp, 8 predicted proteins | sample EllFjometagen185_FD_203164 | JGI IMG/M metagenome (GOLD analysis project Ga0307989, IMG submission 203164) | Marine microbial communities from Ellis Fjord, Antarctic Ocean - #185 | ecosystem: Environmental > Aquatic > Marine > Unclassified | place: Southern Ocean | collected 2014-10-08 | reverse complement strand
TGAAGCACATGCCAGAAGCAGCGCAGTTTTTCCTGATTCATCTCTCTGGTCAGGATCCATTCCTCCGGCCAGAGCCGCAAATAATTCGCTGTTTTGGGCAGCTGCCAGCTCAGGCAGGGTGAAATCCAATTAATCCTCCAATTTCATATCTTTCATTCAAATACAACTCATTTAAATTCTATAACTGTTTATTTCCAACCGTGAGATTCTCTTTCCCACTCTTTTCGCCAACCACTCTCAAGAATATCCATAAATTTTTCTTGATCCAAAATATTATCGGGCATAATGATTGAGACAACTCCATTCGTATTACTGGTACTCTCATCATCTGCAGAAACAGGCTGCAGCATTCCACTTTGAAGACTTTTTACTGTTGGGCTAATAAAAACTTCCTTTAAATCGAACAGTTCCGGGTAAGAAATGTAAATGGCAGGAAGTAAATCCCACAGGTAAAAGGCATCTCCTGTGTAGTAATTTGAGACTTTGTTGAGCCAGTCCCGAATGATCTTTTTACGATCCTCCGGCCAAAAAGCTACACGTTTCATATCTTTCAATACAAATGGAGCCTGGAGGCAAATATGTCCATTAAAAACAACAACTGGACACTCTGCATTCAGCATGCTGAATGCAGCTTCCGGGTTACAAGAAAGGTTCAATTCCCGGCAGTTCACCTCTCCAATGTAGAGATCTTCTGTATATCCACCCATTAACACAATTTCTTTGGTTTTTTTATAAAAATCATTATCTAATTTCCAGGCATCGTAAAGATTCCCTGCGGGACCCAGTGTCAATATTGAAATCTCACCAGGATATTTAGTTACCTGCTCTACTAAAAACTTTGCAGCATCAGATGGAAATTTTTCCAATTTAAGTTCATTCTCATATCTATCCCCGGCACGAATTTCCAGGATTAATTGGGGATTTTGCCCGGAAAAGGCCTCCCCATTAAACCTGGGGATATCAGTACGATCTATTTCTTTGAGTATTTGCTCGGTATAGTGTACAACATCCCGAAGAGACCCATTTCCGAAAGTATTTGTTATTCCAAGAATATCGATGTCATCTCTACCAAGAAGATAGAGGAGAACCAGCCCGTCATCTACTTCCCAATCAGGAAGTCCCATTGTATTATCACAGTCAATTATCACTCGTTTTTTACTCATTTCCAATCCTTTTTTAGTCATATATTATCTAGTCTCTAGTTATTTTTTTATCTTAGCCTTTAAAAAAATATAGTCTCCTGCATCCAGGAAAATTGAAATGCTTTTCCCTACTGGTATAATCTCGTTTGTCATTAAATTAGTAACTTCTTCAAGGATCTCTACTGTTTCGATACACCCCTGCAATTTTGAATCAGTACTATTGGTAACAATAAATACATATTCATCCTGCTTAGTGAGCACATGCAGATCCATGATATTCATGCGGTTTTTATCTTGATTAAGCCATATATCTCTTTTCACATTTGCGGACTCCAGAATCTGTAATAACATATCCCGAATAACGCTAAATCTGCCATCATGCAGCCAGGACATTCCTGGATGTGTACCTATATACCATGCTTGTCCCAAGCCATAATTATGTTTTATTACTGCAGGAAGTCCATCAGAATCAAAAGAGGCAACAACTTCTGCAGCATCAGTATCATAAATTTCAAGTTCTGAACGCTGGTGATAAGCAGGAAAAGATTTATTGCCGAATTTTATACGTTCATCGCTGCAAAGAGTTACATTCTTCTCTTTAACGCCAAAAACTTTATCTAAACCAGCGCCGGGAATCCTGAGATTATACCATCCACGCTGATTCATCATACCGCATTTTGCCGTTCCTATTAATGTACCACCATTGCGTGTAAATGCTTCAAGAGAAGCAGCCAGCACAGGTCCAATTACCAGTTGATAGGGAAGAATAATCACCTTTATATGGTCAGGAATAGACTCACCCTCCACATCTGCTGGATCAAGAAATTCGACATAGAAGTCCTCACTCCAGAGAAGGTCTACAAATCCACGTATTGAATCTTTTAACAGATCATCAGCTCCATAGCCCTGCAGCACAGTGGCATTATCAGGAGTCTGAAGCATTGCAACACCTTGCTTCATCACATCTGAATCAAGAAAAAACTGCTCCTCACTTTTTACTGCATTAATGACTTTTTCCACTTCATCAACAAGAGGTCTTGGATTACCTTCCAGATCTACAAGCCCACCCCAGTGCATTGGCTGAGGTCTCCACTCCCGCCAACCATGAAAAGAGATCTCCTTTGCACCATGGCCAATACATTCAGCCATATATCGGCCAATGTCTCTAGGAAGCGGCGTATGATCAGGTCCTTTGGAATAACCTCCTATAGGACCTGATTCTAATTCAGGTACCCACAAAGGTTTATCTTTTGCCATGCTCTTCTCGAGAAATAGTTTACTTGAAATATATTCCCGCTCATGTTTGTAACGGTTACCAATACCCGGATAAAGATCTGATCCAAATATATCCACAGTCTTTGCCAATTCCCAGAGGTTGATTCCAAGTAAGATACCAAAGAAATCCCAACGGGAATATACAAAAGTATTAAGGAGAATCGGATGTTTAAGATCCTTTTCACGTATTATTTTTGCTTCAGATGCAAATTGATTCGTCCAGGAAGCAGCACGAAACTGGTGCCAATCTATCCAGGGAGAAACAGCTCCCCAAGCTGCAGGAGTTGCTCTTGGCATTTCTATATCTTCCCAGGAATCAAACCAAAGATTTGTAGCCAACCACTGCCAACTCTCATTCAAAGCTTCAATTGTCTCATACTTTTCTTTAAGAAACTCCTGAAAGGCTGCTCTGGAATGATCACAGTAGCAATATATATTCCCAGCTCCCTTTTCCTGTACAAAAGGGTACCCTGGTTCATTATTAATCTGCCAGTAACCTAAAGCAGGATGGGATGCATATCTATCTATCAATGCTTTTAAATATTTTGCATGAGCTTCCTGAAATCCTTTGTGATCAATACATGCCCAGTTATAAGTTCCCAGAAGATACTGCTTATGATTATCTTTGTTGACTGCCTGAATATCAGGATACTTTTTAACAAGCCAGTGTGGTGGACAGCAGGAACCAGTCCCTAAGACAACTGTAAACCCATTTAGTTCAGCCTCTTCCATAAGACCGTCAACAAAGGACCAGTCAAAATCTCCTTCCCGCGGCTCTATTCTATCCCAACTGGTCAAAGCCTCTGCTGTTCTTGTCTGGTTGAATCCCACTTTTTTCATAGCGCGAAAGTCAAATGCCATCTCTTCATCAGTATGATAATATGGATAGTAATTACAACCAAAGAGAAAGTTTTTCTGCATACTATTACCCTTATTTACTGTATGAATTTGCAGACCCTGCTGCATTTTGTGAAAGAAATTTTGCAGAGAAGATTAATAATATAATAGTTGGCAGCAAAAAGATAATTCCCAATGTTGAAGTCATACCATTATCTCCTGATCCCACAAAAGAGAAGAGAAGAAGAGGCATGGTTATAACTCTTCCACCACCAATAAGAACCGTCATTATGTACTCACCCCACGATATGATAAAAGCAAACAATCCTCCTGTGATGATACCGGGAGCAATTGCGGGAAGTGTAATGAGAAAAAATGTTTTAGTCTTATTTGCACCAAGAATTCTCGCCTGCTCCTCAAATTCAGGATTATAGTTTGCAAACACACCTGTAAGAGCTATTGTCATATAGGGAATAGTCTTAAGTAGATGAACAAGCATAACCCCAATCACAGAATTAGATAATCCAATTTTAATAAATACAATATGCATACCCATAGTTACAGCCAAGCCAGGGATTATACTTGGAGCAAGGATAAAAAACTGTGCCAAGGTTTTAAACCTAAACTTATACATTCCCAATGCTCTGCCGGCAGGTATACCAATACAGATAGAAACAAATGTGACAACTGTTGCTATAAACAGGCTGTTTTTAAATGCTGGGAACACATTGGAGCCAGCCCTGAAAGCACTCCGCCAAGGGCGTAAACTAAGATTTTCCGGCACCAAGGTTGGAAAAAGCCATCGTTCACTGAAAGCCCACATAATCATGGGAATCAGTGGTAGAATAACCAGAACAACTACTCCTAACATAATAATAGAGATCATTGTCTTATTTCTATTATCAACTTTATTGGGGATCAGTATTATTGATGTATCGATGTTTTTGACAGTCTTACTCATCCCTAACTCCTTCCAGATGCTTTCATAATTATTTTTTGATAGGCTACAACCAGCAGCATAACAAATAATGCAACAAATACACTTACTGCCATAGCTTGCGGTCTTCCTACCAAATCAAGGCTCTCATACAATTGGTAAGAATAGACACTTAGCATGGTTGGTCTGGTTTTTCCCATAAGAAACGGCACTTCGTATGCCCCAAAAGCAAATGAAAAACAGACAATCGAAGCAGGAGTTATTCCTGGAATAATCAGAGGAAGCAGAACATGACGAAAACTCTGCCATTTACTTGCCCCCAGAGAGTGTGCAACTTCTTCATAATCTGTAGCTACTGACTGAAGGATTGCAAGAACAATAACACCAATATAAGGTATCTGTTTCCAGAGATATACCAAAATAATGCCAATACCAAGATCATCTTTAACTAAAACAGGAAAATCTGAGGGGACGGAGGTTACTCCAAGGTGATAAAAAATTCTTGAAAAAAGTCCACTTTGTGACAGCAGCATCATTACCCCAACAGCTACAACAATATGCGGCATCGGTATAGGAATTTGGTAGGTAAATGCTACAAGTTTCTTCCCTACAAATGTTTTACGCAGCATCAAAGCCGTAATAATTGCAAAGACCATCGAAAGGAATGTCGCTGTTAAAGCTATGAAAAAAGTCATAATAAATGAAGTTCTAAATGTTGCGGTTGCAAAAATAGTCTTATATGAGTCTATTTTTATATCCCGAAAACTTCCGGTAAATGGGTTAACTTCCAAACTTTGCAATATACCAAAGATAAGTCCGCCCACAAATAAAAACAGAATCACTGCCACAGCAGGCAGAAGAAGAAGTGCTATTTTAGTATTTGTTTTAAGATTCATTAAATCAACCTCTCCTAAAAAATGTTGGTCCATTACACAATTCATGTAATGTCTTCAGCATCGTTTCATAATTTGAAAATGGTATACTGTTAACCATTGTATGGCTTGATGTAAGGACATAACCACCCTCTTTGCCAAGCTTCATGATATGTTCAGTAACTTCTTCCCGTACCTTTTCCTCGGTTCCCCGGGCTAAAGTCTCAAGAATATCTATGTTGCCAATGAAGGCAATTTTTTTATTATATGTATCCCGCATAGCATAAATATCATTACAACTAGGTTGAATGGGGTGTACAGCCAGATAACCAAGTTCTACGAACATGGGGATAACCTCATCCAGATTACCGCAGCAATGCCCAATATAGGGAATTCCTAAAGAATTCAGCTTATCAGTTATCATCTTTGTTCGATTGAACCACAACTCTCTGGTACGGGTTTTACCGATCATTAATCCCCGGGAATCAGAAAGATCATCATCAATCAGCACCATATCAACCGGATATTTCGAAAGTATATCTATAACTTTCAATGCAAACTCTAAATAGAGATCCATCATCATGCCTATAAATTCCGGATCGTCATATAGGTTCAGCATAAAATCTGTAAGTCCCATACTTAACGAAGTATCAGCAAAAACTGAGCGCAATGCTACAGCAGCCCCCACAGATGTTTTTTTTGTCTCATCAGTAAGACGCTTCACGTTATAAGCAATAAGGTCAAGCTTCTTCTGAAAATCACCAATAAAATCCCAACTATTATAAATTTGTCTGTTCTTTATCGAACCATCAGTATATTGAGAAGAACCATCATCCATAACTTTATACTGCTGACCAAATTTGCCATATCCTCCAACAAAGAGCATATCAATACCCGTACGCAAAGCAAGTTCTATCTGATATGAAGGTGCCAGTGCCCAACTACTTTTTCCACTCTGTTTTCCAAGAATTGCATCGACATGGTTTGATTCAAACAAAGTTTCCAGATTTGGGATTCTGTCAGTTTCTTCCCAACGGAGAGTTTTCAAGAGGCGCACTTTATTGGAATCTCTATAATTCATATTGTGTTCCTCTATAATGTTAAAATCTGCAGCAGCCCCAATAAAGTCTGTGAGACTGCTGCATGTAATTCAGATAACTAGTCTAGTCACCAAGAACGTAAGTTTTCCAGCCAGCAATCATTCGAATCAAATATTCTGAATTTAATTCTGGAAGCATATGAGCATTTAAAACTGCTGAAGATACTACTGATTCTGCTCGTGGAATTGCATCAAATTTTGCTTTTAAATCTGCAGAAACTGTTGCCATATCATTCAATGGAAGAGCTCCCCAACTATCTGGCAGTGCTCTAACATACTGAGCTTCTGGTTCCATAGACATATTACAAAGTACCATTGAAGCAGCTTTTGCACTTGAGTTATAGCTTATAGCAAGATAATTTGCTCCACCAATTGTTCCACTGTCCCAAACATATGTACGTGTTGATTCAGGAAATTGACCATTTTTAATAAGGTTCTTAGGAGTGGATGGGCCATAAGCTACAACAAAATCAATCTCTCCATTTCCAAAGAGTGATTCTAAAGCAGATCGGCTTTCAGGATAAGTTTCACCTTCTCTCCAAAGATAAGGTTTGATTTCGTTGAGTTTATCCCAAAGCAGAGGTGAATATTTTTCCCATGTTTCTTCAGAAAATTCTTCAAAAGGTTCTGTTCCACCTGATACAGCGTACAAAACATGTTTCACAAAATCCTGTCCGGTAAAGTCATCAACGATTGGGTATGTGAATTTTCCAGGATTGTCTATGATCCATGCAAGAAAAGCATCAATATCTTTAGGAGGATTTGGATTTTTCACAGAATCATAAGCAATTACTACCTGTGTAGTTCCCCAGGGGCTTTCATGGTCTTCAGTAGGAAATCCATAATCCATGTTCAAACTTGCATCTTCCCAATTTACATACTTAATATTAGGAAGCATTGATGTATAAGGTCCAAATAATGCATCGGCATTCTTCATTTTGTAGAAATTTGCACCATTGATCCACATCATATCAACTGAACTGCCAGAATCTTTTCCAGCCTCTTTTTCACCCAAAATAGCGTTCATAAAAGTTTGAGGTCCAGTAACCGGTACTTGATTCACTGTAACACCAAATTCTTCTTTCATACGTCCGGCAAGATATCCTGTCACATACTGGTTAGCAGCATCATTACCACCCCACATATACCAGTAAAGTTCTTGGCCTTCAGCCTCTGCCACAATTTCGTCCCAGGACATGTCCTGATATCTCTCTTCAAATGGAACACTTTCTGCTTCAGCATTTGCAGCTGCAAATAGAGAGCCTGTTGCGATCAACAGCATCATCGTCACTAAACAGATACTTTTCTTCATAGTAAACCTCCAATTATTCAAATCCTTTTTAAAAAGGATATAATGACCTTGCAATAATATTACTCTTCCAATATCCAAATCTTATCCGGAGGAAAATAGAGATTTACCTTAGTTCCTTCCAGATTTATATTTAGTTCAGGATCCCCAATAATCTCCCACTTTTTTCCCTCTATATGTGCAATATAGCGATTATAGGTTCCCATATAAATTTGTCGATCTATAACTGCTTTCAAGGTGTTTTGACCTAAGTCTTTCACAATTGAGATATTTTCAGGTCTTATCACCAAATAGGCTTTTCCATCCTGCGCAATTGATTCCGTAAAATTAAATGTACCAAGCAGAGAAATTAATTCCTCTCCATTTTTTTCCCCCTCAAGCACATTCTTATTTCCAAAAAATGCTGCAGAGCGACGAGTTCTGGGTTTATCATAGAATTCCCGAGGTGAAGAGTACTGCTGAATTTCCCCATCAAGCATCAAGGCTATTTTATCAGCCAAGAGAACTGCTTCTTCCTGATCGTGTGTAACAAAAATGGTAGTCAACTTTAATTCTTTCTGAATTCTCAAAATTAGTTCTCTCATTTCATCTCTTAAATGAGCGTCAAGATTCGATAAGGGTTCATCAAGGAGCAATATTTGAGGGCCAATTATAAGTGCACGAATCAGGGCAACCCGTTGCTGCTGTCCCCCTGACAGCTCAGACGGCTTTCTTTTCTCAAGCCCCTCAAGCTGTACTAATTTCATGTATTCAGCAACTTTATCTTTAATAATCTTCTTATCTTCATGACGCATTCTCAAACCAAAGGCAACATTATCTTCAACAGTCATATACGGGAAAAGGAGATAGTTTTGGTACACCATTACTACTCCTCTTTTTTCAGGTTTTACACCAGCCATATCTATACCATTAAAAAGAACACTTCCTCCGGTTATGGAGTGCAGTCCTGCTATCATTTTTAGTGTAGTTGTTTTTCCACAGCCGCTGGGACCAAGTAAAGCAACCAATTCTCCCGGTTTTATTAAGAGATCAATATTCTTTACTGCTGCTTCTTTGCTGCCATCATATACCTTGCTCAATTTCTCAAGACTAACTTCAGTCATGCAAGTTTCTCCTTCTACCTGATCTCAATACTTGAGGCAATTTCAAAATTCAAAGAATTTTAAGGAATTTGCCTGATTCAAATCTTGGATTTGAATTTGAAGTTTTTGGATAGTTATTATTAACCTTTTATATTACAAAAAGTTACAATCATCCAAAAACTTCTGCCTAACACGAAGATCTTTAAAAATTAGTAATTTTGAAAGATCCTCATTTTATTTAGTCGACTTTATTATAAGTCGGTTGATATCCACTGTCAAATTATTTTACTACTGCTTATATGGCTTCCATTGCTTAAAAGGAAGTACTTTGAGCCCCATCCATGATGCCATTTCTCGATATACATTCTCAATATGCCCCCGGCAAACCGGATAATGATGTTCTATTCCATATGCACCTACGGTCTCGACAAAGTCCTTAATTGATACTTTTTGTTTATCTGAGGTGAAATCGCCAAACCACCCACCGCTTCCAGCAAAGGGTTTTCCCGGCCCCTTCACTACATTGGCTTCAAATACAAACAACTGATTTCCATCATCCTCCAGACGCATTACCGTTACTGCTCCCTGGCGAAAACTTATATCAGAAGAGACTCCTGATAAAGGTTCTGAAGCTGATTTTCTTCTATTTAGTGTATGATGATATGCGAGGGTCTGACCCTCATCATCTGCCCAGGAAGCCGGACCAGGCCCGCAATGCCACATCTGGATTGCTTCTGTCCCTTCATCGAAGGCGACCGGGTCATTGATAGTTGGTGCTGTTCCGGTTATTCGGTGAGAAATAAGCATACTGAGTGTTCCCACTAAATCGCCTTCGCAACCAGAGGGGAAATCTATATCGTTAGCAAAGGCTAATGCTGCGCATGGAGCCATATCCAGCTCACTTTGAAACTCAGGCCAGCATTTGACTGCTGCGGCATCCAGCTTATACTCTTCTTTAAGCATTTGCATAGCACCAATAACACGTGCTGTTTTCTCAAGCCAGATATCTTCAACAAGAACCCTGCTGGATCGTTGTTTTAGATCATGTACCAGTTCACCGATTCTACTCTGAGGAACCTGTTTATAACTATTGAAAAGTTCATCTACAGTTATTTGAACCACTTCTACTCCAAGGGATTCTTTAAGTTTTCCTTCGTCATACGCCAAATTATCAAAAGTAGGAACAATCTCACCAATCTGTCCAATTCTACTGCCGGGAATTGTAACTACTGCTTTTAATGCCAGCATGGTAATGGAAAAAGGTTCATCAAAAGAGGGCTCACCAGGTGTACCAAAAAACCACTTCGTTTGGACTGAGCTTGAAAATTTCTTACAAATGGATGTTGCCAGATTAAAACCTGTAAGTGAATTTAATTGCAGCTCCCCACCATAACTTGGTTCAGGAACGAACCAAAGACCGGTATTTTTTTCCAGGGCCAACAGTGGATAGATCACATCACCTAGAAAAAATGAACTTGCCTGAATCAAAAGAAAATCAATTCTCTGACTTTCGAAATAGTTTGCTGCCCGTTTTGAATCCTCTGCTGATTCAAGTATACTGGGCCAAAGTACAAGTTCTGCCTGATACTGTGATGCAATGATTTTTAGTTTTTCACTTGATTTTTCCCAAACTTTGTGTTTTTTTGCTTCAAAATTTGGAAAACTAAGTCCAACTACTCCAATTCGCAATAAACGCATATTAGCCTCTTATATTTCTAGATAGAGCGTTCAAAACAGCACGCATATTTTTGTTGAGAATAGGCAGATAGAATATTTCATTTGAAAAATCCCATTGTTTTTAAAAGGCACACCTATCTTTATAGTTCATAAACTGACATTCTGTTTAACATATTATATAGTCGACTTTATATTATTGTCAAACTGTTTCGGTAAATTCTTTTAAGCTGAATCGAAGACGGTGGGAAGTTTAGGTGATAATTCCTTTTTTATAAAAGAGTTATTCGAATATAAATTG
>Ga0307989_1001883_pt1 | contig 10528 bp, 7 predicted proteins | sample EllFjometagen185_FD_203164 | JGI IMG/M metagenome (GOLD analysis project Ga0307989, IMG submission 203164) | Marine microbial communities from Ellis Fjord, Antarctic Ocean - #185 | ecosystem: Environmental > Aquatic > Marine > Unclassified | place: Southern Ocean | collected 2014-10-08 | reverse complement strand
TTGAAGACATGTCACCTCCTATTAATGTGATGTGCCCAACGTCCCGCACTTAAGTCGCTTCCCAAAACAGGCTCGCCTGATTGTAAGTCGTCAAAGTAATTCGGACAAGATCGCTTAAAAAATAAGAGACGCATCTCCGTAGATCCAACATATTGAGCAAACACCACGCCGTGCTGCTACTAAAACCTGTTCTTAGACACACCCATTTTCTTGAAAATCATATTGTCCACGCACAACCCACGGAGCAAGGTTGAAACCGAGTGGGGCGAGTATATCTACACCTAGTTCCAGGTTCGAGTCCTGGGCGGTGTACAAATATGAAACCCTTGTAGGCTAATTCACTAGAGTTTAGCTACTGTAGCTTTGTTAGGCAGCAGATATTTTATGCTATGAGACTTTTAGTATTACTATTCACTATCTAAATACTTCCATAATTCGTTATACTCCCAGGTGGATTGAGCGTCTTCATAATCGTTCTCCATTGACTTCTTGATCAACTCGGCTGCACGTTTGTTATTGGTCTCAACCCCCCATCCAAAAAAGTAAGCTGCTCCTAAATGGTATTGAGCCCCCCCATTGCCCTGTGCAGCACTCTTTTCAAACCAATAAGCAGCCAGTTTTTTATCTTGATTTATACCATCACCGTGAAAATACATCTCGCCCAAATAGACTTGAGCTGTATCGTTCCCCTGTTCAGCACTCTTTTCAAACCAATTTATAGCCAGTTTTTTATCTTGATTTATACCATCACCGTGAAAATACATCTCGCCCAAATAGACTTGAGCTGTATCGTTCCCCTGTTCAGCACTTCTAGAAAACCAATGACTAGCCATTTCTTTGTCTTCGACCACCTTATCACCCGTGGAATATTCAATTCCGAGTAAAAGTTGTGTGATTTCATCTCCTTGTTCGGCACTTTTTGTAAACCAGTATATTGATTTTGCGACATCAAGCTCAACTCCAATACCATTCTCGTATGCCTGTGCCAATGCCGACTGAGCCCTTATATTCCCATTCTCAGCACACTTTCTAAACCAATAGGTTGCCTGCTCCAGGTCTTTTTCTACTCCCTCTCCCTTTTTATAGAGTAAGGCGAGATTATACTGACCTTTCTCATGCCCCTGCTTCACACATTTTTTAAACCACTTAAAAGCTTTAGCCTTGTTGGATTGTACACCATCTCCAAAGAGTAATGATGTTGCATAATTATATTGGCCGTTTATATGCCCTTGAATAGCGCTTTTTCTAAACCAGAGAACTGAAAGCTCCACATTCTTAGGGATTTTGTCTCCATCAAATAGGCAACATCCCAATAAATTTTGCGCATCAGCATCACCCTGCTCAGCAGTTGCTTTAATCAAGTCAATTGATTCCATAATTTGCCCTCTTCGATTCAAGTCCCCTGCATACAACTCTGCGAACTATCGTTGGTTCCCAATGACTGATAATTGAAATACGATGTCTGAGCTAATATGGTTGCTCTAATGCACAACCATAAGTATCACCATAAAAACTGTTAAAATGAATATTCCGACTGTGAGCCCAAGAATCCAGAGGGTTTTCTGATTCACACCTACTTGAATAGTGCGATTTTCATTACGCTCTTTTAATTGTCTTTCATCTAATAGTAATTTGGCTGCTTTTATTTCTTTCTCACCACCAGGGCCATAATGATGGACTATCGCAATTAGTTCGGTATCCGGCTCTGCTTTAATCTTATCATAAGCTTGTTGTACACCCTCATTTCTAATAGCCAAAATATTCCTCTTTAATTCTGTCGTAATTTATCTAGGACTGTAACCACACTTCATATCCACGTAAAAGATGTATTTAGATACTATTTAATAATTAGAATAAGTACAAGTAAAGCAGCATTTATTCCGAGCCCTACTTTCATTAATAAAATGTTAGTTGCCATCGATTCCTCAGAATATGGGGCTATCTCTTCTGAAACTTTTTTTAATGCCGTTACTATCCCATCTAATGACTTTGCTAAAGACTTATTGTATGCTACAGCTTGTTTGTAATTCTCTATTTCAGTGACTAGCTCTTTTGCGTTTGATTCACATTCAGCCAATAACTCTTGAGTATCTCGTGACATCCAATAAGCTCCTTACTTGTTTGTTCGTTATTAGTAACTGTAAATGATTTTTATCATCTTGTGAAATTGACAGTTTATTGATAAATGATAAGCTCTCAACGCCCCTTGTAGAATATATGTATCCACATATATCGCCTATGATATTGAGGCTAATATTTGTACCATATAATTTATCCAATGTTGTAATAAATGAAAAATAGTGTGCTAGAAATTCATCTTTGTCAATTGAACTATTTTCAGAAGTATCAAATGAATCCATTACACGTTCTAAAAGGCGATAACCTGTATCTGATACTCCTCTTTCACGGTAAAGCATTGAATAAAGGTTTATTAATGCCCAGTCAATTCTAAATCTTTCGTCAAGTAATCGGCGAGTCTCCCAAAAGAGATGTTCGACATCATCAAAGCCTTCTATCTTTTTTAATATACTTAGAACCATGTTAATGTCTGGATTTAAGTCTGCCATCTTACCTAATGCTTCAGAAAATTTTTCCGAAAAATCAAAATAAGCTCGAATTGTTCTGCGAAGAGCATCAGGAGATGTGTCTTCTTGGTTGCAGAACTCGACCATAGTTCGTATTCCTTCTCTTCTCTGATATCCAATTTGATCGTAGATGAAATCAATTAGAAAGCCAAGTATTTTATTACTAAGTGATTTTTCTTGGCGGTGTTCGATTTGTTCTCTTAACCCCGTAATACTAAGCGGTCTATATCTTGATAAGTAGCTTTGTAGGCTGGTGATTAAGTGTGCTTCGAGCTTGACTTTATCATTATCTTTAAGGAAGGCAACTATCTTAGGGTGTCGCTTTAAATGGAAGGTCGTATTATACCCAATCCCGGATACTTCATAATCTGAAAGGACACCAAGCATTAACCAGAATGAGATATACCGCTCAGTACGATCATCAACATACTTTAGTAATACATGGCCGTTCTCAACATCGTTCCCAAAGATGCCTTTTGCTATAAGGAGTGCGCCTTTACGGTCAACATCTTTACCTGGAAAATTACTCTGGTGAAAGAAGGACACGGTACCCAGATCATCCCAACGTTTTCGCATTTTCTCTGTTTCACCATCAACCCACGACTGAGTATCATCTTTATAATCATCAGAATAGATCAGGTAGCATTCAGAAGCTTGTTTATTTCGGCCAGCCCTTCCACTTTGTTGGTAGTATGCTTCTATCGATTGAGGCATTCTGTAGTTAACGACATAATTCAACTGTTCATTATCAATTCCTACACCGATGGCAGTATTGCCAAATAGCATGTTTATATGCCCTTGCTTAAAAGCTTTGAGGGTTTTCTGTTTGTACAATGTCCAATCTTGTGTGCTTATCCCTGAACTTCTCGGAGGACTGCCAGAATAGGCACCGTATTTGACATGATTATCTAGATCATTGGATATAATGTTATGCACATGTTCTTGATCTTGACCAGAATATTTTCCGAACAATTTCCACATCTCATTTGGCGTATATGAGAATATAATTCCATATCCGTCCTCTGTGATATTGGAGAGACCAAGTCTGTTAGCAATTGTGCCCAGGATGGTAGCTAAAGTTTTTTCTTTATCATCATTATTACACTCGACGATATTGAAAGTTAATTCAGGCCTGTCAAATGTTTTTGGTCTAATGATAGAGCTCATATCGCCAATATTGAGCTCTCTTTTTAGGTCAATCAGTACAAGCTGAGAAGCTGTTCCTGTAAGAGCGACGGTAATTGGCTCATGCCCATGGAATGTACAGAGCTGTTTAAAATTTCTATCTAAGCTTAAATATGAAGGGCGAAAATCATGTCCCCACATTGAAACACAATGTGCCTCGTCAATGACTGCATAGTTTATGTAGATATCTGCTGCACTTAGTGATCTCATTGCGTTTCTGAATCCCGGTCTAAGCAACCTTTCTGGAGACATGAAAATAATCGTATTGGTTAATAAGAGTTGCCCCACATCTTCATCTTTTACTCTAGCTGCAGCATGCCAAGCAAAAACATTTGAGATTAAATACTGCTCTTGAAGACCCTGAACTTGATCTTGCATCAGGGCCACAATTGGATCAACTACTATAGTAGTTCCTGGTGTGATTAGCGCCGTAAGCTGGTAGCAAATAGATTTTCCGGCACTCGTAGGTAAGAGACCTATTGTAGACTTCTGCTGTAAGACACGTTGAACAATCGGGAGCTGTCCGCTTCGGAAGGAATATTTCCGAAATATTTCCGTTAAGAATGACTCAAGAACAAATTTGTGGGAGAAATCATCAACCTCTGATATTGCTCGAGGCATGCTTAAATAACGTAGCTCAGTAGAGTGGTTATGAGGGAAAGAGTTCCTAACTCTAACAGTGTTCTTAGTCGATACTGCATTGAGTGAGTTATCATGAATTGAAAGTATTGCTAGGTCGAGGAGCAAGTCATTTTTCTTAAGGTCCTCTGGCCTCACCTCATTAATGGAAACTCCAACATCCCTCAATGTGCGCCGAAGCTGGCTAATATCAGAAAGTTTGTAGCTATCATCACGGGAAATGTTTACAGTGATTGATGGCAAGTTTATAGTGATTCCATACAGAAATGAGAACCTAAGTAAGTGATCAAAAAAACTATAAAGAATATACTCAGTGGCATGAAGGTCATGCTCTACAACAGTAATCGTAATTTTATCTCGTTCCAACCAACCCTGTCGCAAAAGTATATCAGCCAACACACTCTCAGCTCGAGCTATCAAAGTTGGCAAAAGACATAAATATTTAAGAGCTAGGGCCGATTGATCTGAGGATGATTCTGAAAGATATTGATGTCCATCAACTGCTAATATCATATCATTTATTTTATCTAAGACTTTTGTGCTATCTATTTGATTATTATCAATCCTGATCGTGTCTATTGAAAGCTTCCTGAATACTGCATCACGAGATTCGTCCAAGTTATGTTGAGCAATAGAGTCATGATCTCCAGGTTCAACGATGAAAGATTTACCGTTAGGAAAAGAGATTAAAAAATCCAAACGTTGATCTAAAAATGAAATGCTATCTATGGATGGGACAATATGCTCTATGCGTGCTTGTGGGAAAATACAGTTGGATAATTTTGGCCCAAACCTGCCTATGATGTGATCAAAGAGTCGTCTTTCATTATCCGGGTGGTTAGGATCAAAATCGATTCCCGACGAATTTCCTGTCCAGGGATCCAGTTGATCTACAAAGGCATTATATTTTTTGACTAGGCTTTCGTTATAAGTATATGTGACACTTGAAACTGATTGTTCATCTTCAATTATCTGGAATTCATGTCCATAGTTATCTATGATAAGTTTCTCTACACCATAAGAAGGGAATATCAGCTGACCACGGTGTAATAGTTTATGATACAAATCATACAAAAATAAATGGTCAGGATTACCCTTCTCAGGATTATCCGCTAATTGTTTATCAATTGTATAATATGATAGGGGCTTTAACCATGGTGCGGAAAATTCTTTTGATGCAAAAAGGCTCAAAGTTGAGCCAAGTACTTCATGTTTTATTGGCATAAGTTCTCAGGGAAATATTTAACCATTCAATAAATTGAGTTCAAAAAAGGTGCCGTAATGTATCTGCTAGGTTGCTAAATAGCTTTAACCTGCATCACTTACTCTGCAACAGGAAGCATAATTAAACTATAGTGCTCTCTTACGACCATAATTTTCACAAAAATCGAAATAACTAATAATTGATTCTACTTGTGATGGTTTAGCGATCTCATTACTCTCGTAAGAATTTATTAATTCAATCTCAGCTCTATATTTATCTGATTTAACACCATGCCCCATTTTAGTTAATATGAAGCAACCTACCATTATGTCCTCACCGGTTCTTAAGCAAATTGCAGTGTCAGTTTCTGATAACCCAGATGGTACATTGTTCCAAGCTTGGCTAGCCATTTCATACTCATCATTTTCCGTTATATCATCATAGCTGATAAGGAAAGTCTGACTTCTTTCAGCACTAGACGTGAAGTGCGCTGGCATACATCTTTTTGAAGCGAGAAGTAGTGAGTGTACCTTCTCGATTATGTTGCAGTTAGTATGTGTATCCAACATTCCTAAGTAATCCTTTTGTGTGTCTAACGTACGTACCGCGCTTGAGCGGCTTCCCGAAACAGACTCGCATTAAATGTTCAGCGTGTCATTCTCACCACGCACCCCAAAGCCCGCCATAGGCTCCCATATCATTTCTAGAACCATCTAGGTCATTGTAACGAGAATCAGGGTTCCCAGTGTCGTGTGCAGGACTAGCTTCGTTAATTAAAAAATTTATCTCATCCAGGAATAGTGGGTTATTTGAGATATTACCTTCCAAATAACTAACGTCTGAGTCGGATAAATCATAGTCAGAATATGACATTTCAATAGACACGCCACCGTACCGATTCGAGAAAGGATCTGAATTAGATTCCCAAAAAATACAGTTTGTGAATCTCAATGAATAGGAATTGTTTCCATGGTCATTACACTGTAAAAGTGAGCCTGTATCGTAGTCGCCAATCAAGTCATTGTTGAAAAACACGCAGTTCTCAAGTGAAATGTCGGTTGTATTATAGATATACAAAGCCCCACCTTCATGTTGAGCCTGATTATTACTGAATACGCAGTTTGTTACAACTGGTTCACCATAATAAAGGCATAAAGCACCACCATACCAGTTTCCACAATATTCTCCATTAGGAGAGATTCCGGCTACATTGTTGAAAAATTTATTATTTACTATGACGGGGGACGATTCGTATGAGTAAAGTCCTCCTCCTCCACCACAACTATTATAGTTATCCTTAATAATATTATTTTTGATAAGAATATTTGCGTTCCATTTTAAACTAATTCCACCACCATCACGAGACCAAGAAATATCAGGAGAGTTCTCAAAACTGACATAGCCAGCATTTTGAATTGTAAAGCCCTCGATTGAGTTGGTTGTATCTAATTCAGAATGCGAACCGTTGACAGTTATTACAGTGCCATTTCTAGACCCATCCAGTATTGTATTATTTGGACCGTTTAGACTCCGGAGCTTAACGTTTGGTTTTTCAGAGAAAAGGAGGTTTTCATAATAGGTACCGTCCGAGACTTGTACAATATCAGTTGGCTCAGCTGCGTTAAGAGCTGATTGAATAGTTGGGAAATGCGTTGATGGTACAGACAGAATAGCTGGGCTGATATGGACAGATTTTGAATATTCTGGACCATCACTGAAATTACTCCTGGAATCGTATTGACGAATAGAATAGAAATATGTAGCGAATTCTACTGCGGTATCATCATGAAATGTTGTAGATAATTGATCAGTTGTGGAGTATAGAAGTTCAAGATTTGATGAATCACTCCTGCGGTATAATTCATACTTTTGGAAATCATTTTCGTGACTCTCAGCCCAATTTATCAGAAGAGTATAATCGGGATTTACTTTCACCTCCGAAATAGTAATATCTTCAACTCCCTTAGTATTAAAATATCGAACATTGCTTTCACTATTGAGCAAAGCACTGTCTTGAACTACAATTCGGTATACATAATGGTTAGATAAGTTAACCATGGTATCTATATAGGTTGTATCCACTCTTTCTTGGACTTGAAACACGTCACTCCAATGATTTACACAATTTGGATCGAAATAATATTCGGGCCACTCATTCCATGAAATACAAGAATAGAAATCTTCTGATGGAATCGAATCTGCCTTCTGAATAATATATTTGTCAAAGTCTAGATCTTTCGACCTTTCCCAAATAAGTTCCACAGAATATTTATTGACGACTGATTGAATTAATAATTGTACAGGATCAGGACTTCTTCCTTCGTTGTTGACGGTTACTGTAATCGAAGGTGAAATGGCCTCATTTTCAGAATCATCAAAGGCTCTGCATTGTAATGTTCTAATGGCACCATCTTCAATAGTTGTGGTATTCCAAAAAAAAGTATATGGAGGACTCTTGACATCGCCAAGTAGATCTGCACCAACATAGAACTCGACTCTATCAATAGTTTCATTGTCTGTTGCATCAACCCTAATGGGAACAATTTCGTAAACTATACTCCCATCTGCTGGTTCAATCAGGCTAATTGTAGGCGGCGTTGTATCGCTCACCTCACAACTGCTCATTAGACAGACAATTGTGGATATTATTAAGAATAAGAACGGTGTACTAAATCTCATTTTGTTTCCCCAAAGGATTATTCCTTTTCCGAAAATTTGATATTCACATAACGCTTTAGGCTTGAACTGCTTCTAAAGGTAGCATCGCTGTATGTTTTCATATTACGCTTCAACGTTCGCTCCCCCAGGTGGTTGTGTGCTGTTCACTTGACTTTAACGACAGTACCTTTGTTAGATGGAACTAAATTCGGATTTAGTCTTTAATACAACGAATAGAACGCCCACTTGCCTTGTAGCTTGTCAGACGCCTCACACTAGTGTTAATCTGGTTTATTTCGCGGCTCCAGGCATAATCTTCATTCCAATCATGCTCTGTGGTAACCCAAAAATATCCAGTTCCACCCTCACTATAAAAATTACCAGAGCCAGCATCACGAGTACCGCCGGGGAGTGCCACAAACCCAGAACTGCCAAATTCAGAATCATTTCTTAGATCATTCCAGCCCCACTCAATTAATTCAGAATTTCCTGCTAGTTTACTTCCTTCATTAGTTCCCCTGTAATCATTATTATTGACTTCAGTCTCAGTCATTCCAAGGAATCTTTCTAGCTCTTTCCATTCTTCATCAGACGGGACATGCCACCCTACAGGGGCAATATTTCTTGTATCGACAGCTGCATACCAATTGTACAGATAACCATAAATACCACTTTTGTTGTGATTATATGCAACATAAGCACCTGTTTCAGTTTCGTCTAAATTGCCCCATTCACTTCCACTATAGATTGTAGCAATATCGGTACTGTCGCGGTATTTAGTAACCTTAAGATTTCCTGCCATCCATTCTTGATTACCCAATTGAATAGTCGGATAACTATTGCCGTCTACATCTACTACTAAACCCATTGTCCAATTATAAGTATTAAGCGTTACTATCCGAATGTCCGAACTATCTAATCCGTCATCTACAATGCATGATACGGTATATTCACCTCTAATCGATGGAGCTGAATATATGACCGCTGAGCCTGCTCCAGCGATATCACCCAGAGAAGCATTCCAGTTGTAATTGAGGGTATTGCTCTCATTATCCATCGCTATGCATGTAATTGTTGTAGTTCCCTCAGGTTCTAGAGAAAACGGGTCGGCTGTTAACTCGAGAATATATGGTGGTGTATTTAATGATGAATCAGATGGGGTCTCAGGTTGCGATTGTTCTGGGCTATCGCATCCTATCCAAAGCCAAAAAGGTAGGATGGCTATTACTATGAGTATTAGTTTTCGCATTCTAATAATTCCCCTCGAACGCCCTGCGGTTTAGCTGCCCAAGAAATATAAACCTCATCCCCGTCTTCATTTATGTTGCCAACAATAGATGCTGCCAGCCTGAGCCTTCCTTTTGCATTGAGTCCCTTTCTGGGTTATTGCTTGGCACCTTCCACTTGATACAGGTGTAGAGTTTTTCGCTTTCACGTTTGGCGAGTAACCTGGCTTATGCTGATAGCAGTATGTATCCCCAGCTTTTACGGCTCGCATACATTTGTTTCCTGCTTTTGTTGTCCCAGCGCAGGTTTTTCCAGCCTTCCTCGAAGAGGTCAAATCCTTAACTTTCCACTCCGAATAATCATATTGGGATTCAAGCTGATTCTCTACATCATCTGGGAGTTTAGAAAAGAAATCAAGACCGGTCCTTGATTCAACATCGTCGACGGATAAAGCAAATGATGATATAGGCCTACTGCTAGCTGCATTAGGTAAAATGAATCCAATTGCTTTTAAGCTAGGTTCACGGAAATCTAAAATCACTTTATAGTAGCTACTTGGAATTGTAACCTTGCTGTCACCTATCTGCCCTTGGGGTGCGGAGAGTATCGGTCCAGTAACAACATATACTCCACCAGATAGAACAGCCATTTTTCTAACCGTTTCTTCTAGATTTTTCCAAATCCCTCTATTAAATGAAGGGGTTTGAGGGCTCATATTGCTCATAAAAAAGGATTCTGACATAACTGTGACGTTACGTTTCATATCCGCAGCTGGAGCTAAATGCCCTCTATCGTAACCAGAACCACGATAATCAGATAATGCTGCAGATCCTGTCGATACACTCGGGTCCGACCGAAAGTTGTCTTTACGCTTAGCGTTTCCAGCAATCTCAGAACTGGTCAGTTCATAAGCTACCCAACGTGCTTGTTCATGGACTTCAGAATATCCTAAAGTATATGCTGAGTGCCTTACAATCTCATCATTAAACGGGCTTACTGGAATCTCAAGGCCGGACTGTCCCCAGCCAAT
>Ga0307989_1001882_pt1 | contig 10531 bp, 3 predicted proteins | sample EllFjometagen185_FD_203164 | JGI IMG/M metagenome (GOLD analysis project Ga0307989, IMG submission 203164) | Marine microbial communities from Ellis Fjord, Antarctic Ocean - #185 | ecosystem: Environmental > Aquatic > Marine > Unclassified | place: Southern Ocean | collected 2014-10-08 | reverse complement strand
CGTTATTCTGGACGAATCTCAAAATATTAAAAACGTCAACTCACAGATTTCCCGTGCAGTTATGCTGCTGAAATCCAAGAACAGGCTGGCATTAAGTGGGACACCGATTGAAAACAACCTGTCTGAGCTCTATTCCCTTTTTCGATTTTTGAACCCTTCCATGTTTGGTTCTCTGCAAAAATTCTATCGCGATTATCTGGTACCCATCCAGAATTTCGCTGACAAAGACGCCGCCCACGAGCTCAGACGAAAGATATACCCTTTTGTGCTACGCCGGGAGAAAAAGGATGTATTAAAGGATTTACCGGATAAAATAGAACAGATTCTATTAGTAGATATGGGTGAAGATCAAAAAAAATTCTATGAGCAAAGACGTCAGTTTTACTACGATTCGGTCTTTGATCAAATTGAAATGGAGGGCATTGAATCATCTGGATTTCATGTGTTACAGGCAATTACCGAACTCCGACAAATTGCATCCATACCGGAAATAAAAAGTGAAGGTCAAATCATCTCAAGAAAAAGGGAGATGTTGCTGGAAAGCCTGTTGGAATCAATTGCCAATGATCATAAGGTTTTATTGTTTGCCAATTTTTTAGGTATTTTAGAGATTCTTTCAGAGGACTTGAAATCCAGAAATATCGATTATGAAGTCATGACGGGTGCTACCCAAAACCGGGAGAGGATTATCCAGCGATTTCTTAATGACTTCAATTGTAAAGTTTTTTTAATGACACTCAAAACCGGAGGTCAGGGACTCAATTTAACCGCTGCTGACACGGTATATATTTATGATCCCTGGTGGAACCTGGCCGCGGAAAAGCAGGCAATTGACCGTAGTCATCGAATCGGACAGGACAAGACCGTTTTCAGCTATAAACTCATCACCAAGGGTACGATCGAAGAGAAAATTTTACAATTGCAGGAGAGAAAGCGAGATCTGGTGGAAAACTTCATTTCCATTGACACCACCTCATTAAAATTCATGGATGAGGAGGATATCAATTTCATTCTGGGTGAGATTTAGTTCTGCACGCGCCGTACTAAAGGCACTCTGCTTATATTACTAAACGACTATTTTTTAAATTTATTATTATCAGCTTTGAATCATGGACATCATTCATTTGGAAAACAGGCTTAACCTAATTTATACAGCTGATATTCTAATTGATATCCACAAAAAATATATTGTTCAGATATTGGATTCAAGCCCCGGTTTTTTTCAGGAGTGGGGTTTGGATGAAAATGAGTTTGGGGGAGTTTATATTCGAAAGGAGCAACTCGCGCGTTTACTGGCAATTGTGTTAAACGATCCAATCCTTAGCAACCAACTGATCACCTATTTGCCTAAAAATGTTACAGAGATCATGGCAATTATCGTTTGGGAGGGGGAACAGGATCCAGATTATTTGCAACAATCAAAACAAATTGAAATTCTGGACAAGAAATCACAGCATAAAAAGAATGTGATTCAAACATTACGCCCAGATTTCTGTCTGTTTACACTACAGAGTTTTGAAAACGCATTAAACCCGGGAACATTTTGTTATTCCATTGATTTACCCAAAGAGATCAAGCCAGCCCTGAAACCTCAATTCCCAATACCTGCAGGTTATCATTTAGCCGGTCGAAAAACCATTTCATCTAATTTAATCATTTTTGAAGATAAAGGAGAGATTCTTCGCAAACTGCCACTGGCTCAAGATTTTATATCTCAAGGCCAATTAAAACTCACTCGCAAAGGCCGACCTGACAAATCCTCATTAAAGCGCTTGCAGCAGTTTTGTGAACTTGATGAGTTCTATCAAAAAGATGATCCTCTAAAATTAAAAACGATTCGCACAGAATTAATACTGCACCTTCTGCATCAGGTAAAATCGGAAGGCAATAATACGACACCGTTAGCGTACCTGCGAAATATTTTCAACATCTACCAAGAAACAAATAGTTTCCCTCATCTGGATCTGATGTCTCATGTGAAAGGATGGCAATACATAAATACCCGATTAAGAAAGAACGTTCATATTTCCTGCCTTAAGCTCCTTGGAGAACTACCTGATGATGAATGGATATCTACCGATCAAATCTTACATTTTTGTTCTTTGAGAGAGATTGATCTGACTCTGGTCAGCGAAGCAGATACCCTGCGGTACTTGTATTTTACCGGATACTGGAAAGGATGGGGAAGCACCCGAACAGCGGTTTCTAAAAATCTGATAAAAGATCTTATTCAAATTCCTTTATTGAAAGCTGTTTATTTTGTTTATGCTGCATTTGGCTTGATTGATATTGCGTATCATCTTCCCCATAACCGTTTTATTCAACAGGAGCAATCACCCTTCTTAACGGTTTTTGACGGCTTGGAATATTTTCGTTTAACACCATTGGGCGCGCATATTAGCGGTAAATTATCAGAGTATCCAATCTCAATTACCAATCAGCAAAGTACAGAAATTTTACTGGATGAAAAAAGGTTGCTGATTGTGCTTTCAAGGTCAGACAAATCTCTGGAACTTTTTCTGGAACAATTTTCCAGAAGAATTGGCAAAACCAGATTTATGGTCGATTTTCTATCATTTTTCCAAAGTTGTAACAATATAGAGGATCTTACCCATCGAATCACACAGTTCAAAGAAAAATTCCACACATCACTCCCAGAAAATTGGACTTGCTTTTTTGAACAATGCCAGCAAAGAGTTGACCCACTCATCCCTGAAAACGAAATGGTCGTTTTTAAATTACCGGCTCATAACAGTGACCTGATTTCTTTAATTAGTAAAAGTAAAGAGATCAATAAAATTATCTTAAAGGCGGAAAACCACCATATTGTTGTTTCCAAAAAAAATATCCCCATTTTAAAAAACTGGTTGAAGAATCAGGGCTATCTGTTTTAAAACCAGCCCTAACTCACATAACAGCCATTTCTCTTTTTCCTCTGCCCCGCCAAATAATTGCTTTATCGCTTTACTCTTAATCATTAAACCAGTAGGTTAGATGAAGATTTCAAACCGAATATCATTTATCAGGAAGTCACATATAATTCTATTTTAAATTGCAGATAAATTAAAAGAAAGAATGGAAACGTCTCGCTCTCATCAGAAATCAACCATCAGTGCATCAATATTGAATCGGTACTCATGGATACTTGTTGTTGTCTGGACAATGTTAATGGCTGGTGTTTTGATATTCAGTTATAATTTTATTCAACAAAACACCATTGAGCGGGCTAAAGGTGATATCAAATTACACTATTTTAATGCTGAAACGATCTTCGGCACAGTGATGAACAGCAATGCCACAGGTAAAGCACATCATGCTTTGTATGAATTGATCACTGAACTGGAACAAAATTTTGGCGTGCGGGGACACCTGACATCACAATTTCCTCAACAATCTTCAAATACACCGGATAAATGGGAACAACTATCTTTGACCCAATTCAGAATAGGAACTGCTGAGATTTTAGACATAGTACGCCAGGATGATGTTCAGCTTATGCGCTTTATGAAACCTCTGCAGATTAAAGACAGCTGTAAATCATGTCATGAATGGGCTACAAATAACCTTGGTGGAGCCATCAGCATCTCTCTACCGATGACCCATTATCTTAAAAAACAAAATCGAGAGATTCGCTTTTTTTTCATCGTATCAGGGCTCATCTGGATTTTAGGAGTACTGGGGATACTGATGGTGTTTGCCCGACATCTTAAGCAAACACTTAATCGAGAGCACGCTTTCCGCAATCAAGTACAAGACCAGGATAATTTGATTCAATCCCAACAAGGCACAATCGAGACAAAATCAGGGCTGGTTAAATCTCTATCACGTTTTGTATCCAGCGAATTAATTGAGATATCAGGAGAATCCAATGTAGAAGAGATTCAACCCGGCAGCTTTCTTAACCGGGAAATGACCATATTAACCGCTGATATTAAAAATTTTTATAGTTCATACAAATCTCTGGAACCCCAGGATAAAGTCAGCTTAATCAACGCATATCAACAACTTGCTGGACCGATTATCCGGGAAAACGGCGGATTCATCAGCCGGAGAATGGGAGATTCAATCATGGCACTGTTCCCTGACAACCCGGAAAATGGATTAAAAGCCGCCATCGCCATACAGAAATCGCTGATTGATTTTAATAAATTACAAAAGAAAAAGAAATCTGTTCCTCTTTTTCTTGGAATAGGTCTGTTCTCAGGAAACACCTTGATTGCAAATATCGGAGAAGAACAGGACCTGGAAACAACCCTCATTTCAAAATCTGTCCATTTTGCCTGGAAAATGAAATATCTGGCGGAACAATATGGTTCTCAGATTTGCACCCATGATCAGTTTCTTTTTAATATTGAGAATAAAAACAGGTATAGTTATCGATTTCTAGATCGGGTTAGAATTGGGGAAGGCAACGACCCTCTTAACATTATTGAGATTTTAAATGGAATGTTACCTGCCCAGCTGGAAGCCCGACTTGCTACAAAAAACAAGTTTGAGAATGCAATTGAGATGTATCAAGCGCGCAACATCATCAAGGCACAGTCATTTTTCAGAAAAGTCTTTCAGGAAAATAAAAATGATAAAGCGTGCATCTTCTATCTGGAAAGGTGCCATAATCTATTGGCTGATGGCATCCCTGACGCATGGGAAGCCATCGAAAATCTTGAGTTCAAATAGAAAAAAGGGACTAATTATCTCTTCCTGATATTTTCAGTTAGTGGCATTTTCCCGTGATAAATATTACCACTATAGGGTGAGACAGATTTGGGGTTTGCAACCACCGTATAAATATCCGGATTTTCCTGATCTCCCAACTTTATAAGTTTCCCATGAAGTTCCCATCCCTGTATGCCTTTCATTATATTCATCTCGCATACAAACAGTTTTCCATCCCTCTTGGCCGATATGGACGCATGACTTGATTTCCCTATCTTGGAGGTAATAACACCATCAACACCGGGGATATTCATCTTCAAAGCTTCTTCCGGAGTTACATACTGCATCAGCAGAAAAATACCCGGACCATGAAATTGGTCTTTCTCACCCAGTTTTTTTCTTACATCATGCACAATATCCTTCAACTGGTAATAGTCACAATCGACACCATCTAGCAAAACTCCATACTGAACCCCACCATTTACTCCTTTTCCTCTGGCAACCGGTTCAACTTCAGTCGGTGTCAATTTATAATCTTCGCTTTCAGCCCAATTACCCGCAGGCATTTGCCTCTCCTGAAGAACAAAAAGATCCATTTCATCCGTCTGGGGATTATACTCCCCTACCATTTCAACATCAACATCAATATTTCCTTTATTGACTTTGATTCGATGTAATAAATCTGTAATCTGGCAATAGAGCTGTGGATCACTTTCTTCAATTGTCTCCAGAGCTGTACCTTCTGACGCAAGGCCTGACGCAATATCTTCACCGGGTCTGCCAAATAACAGATCTCCATGGGGCCGGTTTATTTTTCCCTGGGGATCTCCGGAGAAGAGAATCGCACTAAAAGATCTTTCATTTTTATCCGCCTGTTTCATTTCCATCAGAGTCACTGACGTTCTCCAATCATTTGAAATATCCAGAAATTCGATCAGCTTCCGAGCCGCATCCGTATCCCAGGAATACCATACACCCAACGTCGCAAAAGCGAGCAATTCAAGGGGATCATCCCAGTCAAGCGGGACCCGTTTTTCTTCATCTAAAGTGCTGTTTTTTGATTCAATCAGATCTTTATATTCCTGAATCAATAGTTGAATCTGGTCATTTGCTAAATCTTCCCATTTTATTTTTTGATTCGATTCCCGGGATAGCCTTTTTTTATGTTCGGTAATCAGCTTGGAGAAATTGATTTCATTAATTCCAAATACAACACTCCCAAAAGTACTGAGAAACATGCGGTAAGTATTCAGTACCAGTCTGAAAGCCTTTGCTGAAAGCGGTATTTCGCTAATATCACCCTGTCCGACATTGATAACCGTACCCAGTATTCCCGGCATAGAGCGGTATGAGCCACTTCTGACTGAAAGTAAGAGTTGAGGTGCGTGCAAAGTATCAAAGGAATAACCGTGTCTAAACGCCTGAATCTTCTTCCATTGTTCATGCTTGAGTTTATTTTTCCTGAAAGCAAACAGTTTTTCTGTTTTTTCCTCAATCAGCAATATCTTGTCGATTAAGGTATCTAGGTACTCTGAAAAATGCTCTCTTTCCAAAAGATGGGGATTCTGACGGAAGAATCGAACCGGAATGGTTTCCAAAGCGGGAACATTAAATCCATCCTGTTGCAGAGTCATTAGCCCATATGCTTTATATCCCAGTTGAACGGGTGTAAAAGGTTCGCTGGTTCTTTGTTCTTCCGGAAAAATATTTTTTGAAGGCGAAATCAGGGTCAGATTTTCAACGATTTCTGTCATGTTTTTTAAATGCCTTTCCAACAGTGGAATCGGGTGTGCTTCTGCAATCAGGTTACCCAATACTGTTTCCTGGACGAGAGGGAATAGCAATTCATCATCAGACTGACTGAGGTTTTCCAAACCATAATCCAGGTTTTCCCTGCCTAACGCTTCTGTTATCCTGGCAGGAAAATGTCCGAAGGTATTGGCAATATAAGTATCAATATGCGAGAGTTCACGATAAGAAAGAATATGCAGGATATCATTCATTTGTGATATCGTAAATTGTTCATCATTCAAAATTATCAGTGTATCAACAAAAAACTTTGAGGGAGCAAGTCCCTCGTCAATCAGATGATTCATGATCATTATCAGACACTGGATATGCTCCCTCAGGTTCTCCAAAACCTCATTATTAATAATATCTTTCCTGACGGAACGTGTTGATAATTGTTCCTCATACCTCTCCAGCAGTGTTCTTTCAAGAATTGCTAACTTCTGGTCAACATTATAGGTTTCAAATTTTGTTTCTGAATAAAAAGGCCAAAACCCGAAAAAGTCGAAATTCCAATCACATTGGATGACATGACGTTTTATAAATATATGTTGATAGGGTTCCAGCAAGGGATCGTAGGTATTGACCTTCTTTTGATACGCTTTCCTTTTTCCCCTGATTATTAACAACTGTCCGACCAGATCGGACTGTTCGTATCTCAGTTGCTCAGTTTCGTTGAACACTTTTCGAATAAATTCATTATTGATTCGATGTGTCCAATAGTTCGAAAGCGCATTGGCCATCTTTATCAAGGTGAGACTGTCTTTAAGGCTTTCATCATCAATATTCTCAAGATTTTTCAACCGGTTCTCATAATCACTATCATCAGCTATTTCCTGCCAGGAAATGCCGGGGTACTGGTCTTTCAATAGCTTTAAATATTTCCCCAGTCGTTGCAGTTTATCCTGATAAATTTCAAAGTATTTTTCCATATCAGGGATGGCCTCATCCCCAATTCCCTGCATCAGCCGCTTTAAGTTAAATAAAACGGTGGAAAGATCTTTGTTAGACAGACCATCAAGCACTTCCAGACAATAGGTTAAATCCAGTTTTGAAGGCGCCCGATGAATTTTAATCCGATGGTAATGAATCAGTACATTCTTCCGGAAATAGGATTCATCCAGATCCGCAATTGTTTTGCGAATAATTCCTTCATGCTTACTGGCAAAATCCACGATATAGGGAATAGACGAGATTAACTTATTTGCCAGAAACATCTGATAGCCCAATTCAGGTGTCGTTTGAATCGCAGCCAGCGAATTTAAATATAAACTGATATCCGTCTCAATAAACGCATCCTTGGGTATATTAATATTTTTCATATTAAGGACGGTGATCAGGAAAACCACAATGGGATGAAAGATATGCGGATCATCAAATTGAATTTCCACCGGTGCAATTTCCTCAGTTAGGTCACCACTGGTGTATCCACGTTGTTCACTGAAGCCATCCCGGATATTGATACCCCCTTGAAGCTGAATATTCCGCTGCGCAACAATTCTAAATAGTGATTGAAACAGGCGAAAATCAAATGAAATTTTAGAGTTTAATAAAAGAGTCATCAACTTTTCAATCAGCTGCCTGGCATCCGGTTCTTTCGTCAAAAGCGCGATAACATCATTCAGTGGCACAACCTGGTCAGTGGAAATATCACTAAAAACTTCTGTCTGTCCAGAGGCCAGGATAATAAACTGAAACAGCCGCTCTTCCTCCAGATAATCAGCTTGAGCCCACGATATGATATAGTTCAATCCCCATAGCTTCAACAGCTTATAAAACACATTTTCTTGTTTTTGTTCAACAAACTGTTTAAACCCTGCTAAACGAAGATTTATCTGGTCAAAATATTGAACCCGTTTAATCGTTTGATCAATTTCCTCATTTCCGGTTTCCGTACTATCCGGTTTCAGATAGGCCGATTTGATAAAGTCATTGAATCGAATTCCCTGCTCTCCGATAATGAAGTCGAGTTTCTCAAGAACTGGTTTGAAAGAATCGCCAAACGCAGGAATCAAGGATACAGCAGGAATACTGGAGAAAATGGTATCGTGTTTTTCAGCAATTCGTAATTTCTGTTTATAGTCTTTTTCATTTTTCAGGTTTTGATAGAAGTAGGATTTTACACTGGCCTCATTCTTACGTAAATTTGAATAGGCTCCTTCACGAATCATTTTCCCTAGAAACCGTGAATTAAACTTTAACATCAGTGTCATTGCTGTTTCAGTGGTTAATCCCAAAGTCCCCAGCAAATTAAGCGCATAAAGTTGAATCGCTTCCGGTATGGGTTCTCTGGCCAGCCTGGGTAATTCATCCTTTTTTTGAATATTCTCCAGAGTAACCAGCAGATGTTCTGACTGATCTACAAAATCTTTTCTCAACCATTTTTCTATCTTGGTCCGGTTTTCATAGAAATTTCCATTAAGACTATTCTCTCCCCCCACATAACCCATAGTTTGCAAACCGGCCCAAAACGTTTCCAAGATATTAACGGATTCCTCAAAAATATCCGTAAATGTGGTTTTAAATACAGTTTTTAAGGCTTTATTAATTTCGGTTATCTGTTGAACAATGGAAACATAAGAATTATTTCCCATCAATTTAAAAGCAATTTGATCATTAAGATTTTTAATTCGGTTTTTTAAATCCAAGAATTTTGGTGATGATTCTCCATCCCTTCGCGCATTAAATCCAACTAGGTATTCCAATAACTCCTTTGCTTCAGTTTCAAAATCCTCATCAATAGAAGGATTTAAAATAGCTAAAGGGTAAAGTAAGACTTCATCATATAGTTTGCCCTCAACAGGTCCTGCGCAATTGAGGTACTCAATCATCGCATTAATTCCCCGTGTCATCCCGTTATAATTTTTCTCAATCGGTTCCCGAGGAAAAAACAAAGTATCTGCATCGATTTTCTGCCGAAGTAACCAGGGAATCGAGTTGACCAAACCATTTGTGATGATCTCATTAAAAAGACCTGCGTAGAATTCTTGAAGCCTGTTCTTATGTTTGCCCAGTGGATCTATTGGGGTGCTTTTTTTCAGCGAGAAATAGTTAACAAACACAGCTGTGAATTTTCTCAGGAAAGGAGCGATTTTCAGTGAATTTTCCAATTGATCACTATCCAGCCCGTCGGCTTTTGAAAGCACCATGGTATAGAAATCTTTCAAGCTATATTCCTGGCTTAGTTGGTTAATCTTTTTTATCATCAATTCACTCCTCGAAAATTTTATAACCATAGTGATATTTCAAATGTACTCAGCTTATCATTTGAATATTAAAAAATCTAGGTGCTTTGATTTGGACACAGGGCAATCGCATGAAAATCATTCTCGCTGTCATCCTCGCGAACAGACTGTGTCACAATCCTTTGTCATTCCCGCTTTCGCGGGAATGACAACAATAGCAATGATTTGAAAATTTTTCATGCGATTGCCCTAGATTTGGACAGGTAAAGAGCAGAGGAACAGCATAAAAGACCCGGTAATGCTACAGTGCTTTCAAAATACCGGTTAATTCATTTAATTTTACAGGTTTAGCAAGATATTTTTTCATCCCGACTTCCAGACAGGTTGTCTTTACCTCTTCGGAGACATTGGCCGTCAATGCAACTATCACCGGGGTTTTTCTCTCAGACTTCTCTTTCTGAATGATTCGAGTGGCTTCAATTCCATCCATAATCGGCATTTGGAGGTCCATCAATACCAGATCATAAGACACTTTCCGGGTTGCCTCAACCGCCTCTTCACCGTTGCCGGCAATTTCCGGCTGGTATCCCAATTTTTTCAACAACTTACTGATCAGTTTTTGATTCATCAGATTGTCATCAACAACCAGAATTTTTTTGGGATAGACGCTGGCAAATTCCTGATCCGTTTTTAAAACAGGTTCATCCCTTTTCTTTGATAACATCACTTTTTCCAGCTGTTTTTCAGCCAAAAGGATGGTTGGAAATGAAAAAGTAAAGGTCGAGCCTTTTCCTAATTCACTGGCAACATGAATTTCCCCATTCATTAATTTAATCAACTTATCACAAATACTGAGACCAATACCCGTACCTTCAAATTTTCTGGAATAGGATGAATCAATT
>Ga0307989_1001881_pt1 | contig 10532 bp, 7 predicted proteins | sample EllFjometagen185_FD_203164 | JGI IMG/M metagenome (GOLD analysis project Ga0307989, IMG submission 203164) | Marine microbial communities from Ellis Fjord, Antarctic Ocean - #185 | ecosystem: Environmental > Aquatic > Marine > Unclassified | place: Southern Ocean | collected 2014-10-08 | reverse complement strand
AATATTTGGAGCATCACAGAAAATCGGATAATGACACAGATACTTTCATACTGGAGTAATCAAGCAATGCTGACTTTAGTCAGATTTAAAAACCTATGGCACTTTTAGTCCATAGTGGTTTAGTTATTATTCCAGGTACAATAGAAGTTGAGGATTATGTAGAAATGGATGGTTTAGGAATGGAAACCACTGAAGATGATGGAGGAGGTCATAATATTGATTATACTCATGCAGGTGACTATGCTGATTATATTATTTATTCAGGTTCAACGAGTAATTATAATGTAGATTTTAGATTTGCTGGTACATCGGTTGGGGCAATTGGATTGTATTTGGTCGATGAAAGTAATAACGAGACGGAGCTCCTTACAATTAACACACCTAATACAGGAGATTGGCAAGCTTGGGAAACAGTTTCAGGGACAACTAATATTTCTGAAGGAATCCATAGGTTACGGTTAAAAGTTCTAACAGGTGGATTTAATATGAACTGGATGAAATTTGAGGCCATAGCTGGTACTAATGACAATGATGGCGATGGAGTTTTAAATGATGAAGATAATTGTCCAAATACGGAAACGGGAGCAACGGTAGATATTCATGGATGTGCAATATTTACATTGCCTTCAAGCAACTTTACCATTGCTATAAATGGAGAAAGTTGTCCAGGTAAAGGAAATGGAAAAATTGATATATCTGCAATAGAAGAGTATAATTATACATTAACTTTAATAGGTAATGGTTTGTCCATTGCAAGAAGTTTTACATCTGGAATTGCTTTGGGAGGGTTAGATCCTGATACTTATGAATTATGTATTACAGTTGATAGTGAAGATTTTGAACAATGCTTTTCATTAGAAGTTGCTGAAGGATTTGAATTCTCAGGTACATCTAGTGTTGCAGGTAAAATAGCATCAATTGAAATTGAACAAGGTACAGCTCCATTTAAAGTATTTATTAATAATATTGAAATGTTTGAAACCATAGCTACTAATTTTGAAATAGAAGTTAAACATGGTGATTTATTAGAAGTGAAAACTGCTGTTTTTTGTGAAGGTAAATTAGAAAATAAAATAAATTTATTTAATACCATTACAAGCTATCCAAACCCTTCAAAAGGTGAATTTACTATTGCTATTCCAAGTAATATTCAAATGGTAAAAGCTGAGGTCTATAATGTTTTTGGTCAATTGATTAAAAAGAATGATTATGATGTTAATTCTGGAAAAATCTTAATGAATTTGTCAAATAATCCAAATGGAATTTATATGATAAAGTTGTATTTAGATGAACCAGTTACAGTAAAATTAATTAAAGAATAAAAAGTTTACAAAATGAAATATTTAATGATTTAGTTAATATTTGATGGAAGGGTCTCGTAAATGAGGCCTTTTTTTAAATAAATTTTGAATTGTTTGTTAAAACCAAAAATATGAAAAAAGTGGATTAATTAATCAAAAATGGGGTTAAAATTAATAAATACATTGATTTCAAAAATATCCCTCTTATTTGCTAAAAATATCTACCTTATTATTATATGTAATTCTCACTTTTGGAAACCTTTATTGAATTAAATATAAAAGGGTGATAGTAATTTGTAAGTTAAATATTTTTTATGAGGTCAAAAATAAATTTTACTAAAAAACAGCCATTGAAAGTGCAGATTCAAAAATTGAAACTTGGAAAAGTCGTAAAATATCTGGGATGTAGTAAATATTAATTATGCAAAGATTTTAAAATTAAAAAGGTTTAGTATCTTTAGTGATATAAATTTAAAAGAAATTAACAGCATAAATGGGAACAGTGAAAATAGTTAAAGCGCATGTAACTCTACTCTTATTTTTGTCAATTTTCACAGGAAATTGTCAAGATATAAATCCTACCTCTAACTACAAAAATTATGTAGAGAATAACCAAATGATAGGTGAAAACAAATTAGATTCACATAGCTCATTTACATCTTTTACTTCAATGGAAGATGCTTTAAATACAAATACATCCAATGCATATTATCAGTTATTAGATGGTAATTGGAAGTTTAATTGGGTGAAATCTCCAAAAAACAGACCAACTACATTTATGAACCCTTCAGAAAATATTTCTGATTGGAATACCATAAAAGTTCCTTCAAATTGGGAAGTTGAGGGTTATGGCGTTCCTATTTATGTGAATCACCAATACGAATTTGCAGATCATAAAGCTATGATAGCAGATGACATGGAACTAGTTGATGGTATTTATCCTAAAGATCCTGGGAATGTTCCTGATAATTACAACCCTGTTGGTTCTTACAGAAGAGATTTTAATATTGACAGTAATTGGACTGATAAAGAAGTTTTTTTACATATTGGCGCTATGAAATCTGGTGGTTTTGTTTGGTTAAACGGACAGTATATTGGGTATTCTCAAGGAAGTAAATTACCTGCAGAATTTAAGATTACCAACTCATTAAAGCCTGGAAAAAATACAATTGCAATTCAGATTTTTAGATGGACAGATGGTAGTTACCTAGAATGTCAGGATTTTTGGAGAATTAGCGGTATAGAACGTAGTGTTTATGTATATGCACAACCAAAAGTAAGAATTGAAGATTTTGAAGTTGCTTCTACTTTAGACAAAGCAAATGAAAATGGTTTACTTGATATAACTGTTTCATTAAAAAATCATTTTTTAAAAAATAAAAAAATCCAAGTTAGTTACCAATTACTTGACGAAAATCAGCAAAAAATTGCTTCAAAAAATTTAAAAGCTTTAGTAACGGCAAATAATAACAACGAGCTAAATTTTAAAGCTAAAATTCCACAAGTAAAACAATGGAGTGCAGAACATCCTAATTTATATTCTTTAGTCTTAGAATTAAAAGATAAAAAAGGGAAGGTTTTAGAAGTAATTCCAACTAAAATAGGATTTAGAACAGTAGAAATCAAAAACGGATTACTTTTAGTTAACGGTCAACGTATAACTTTAAAAGGTGTAAACGCACAAGAAACAGATCCCGAAACTGGACATGTTATGTCTGAAGAAATGATTTTAAAAGACATTCGCTTATGGAAAGAAAACAATATAAATGCAGTGAGAGTAAGTCACTATCCTAGAGGAAGAAGATTTTACGAATTATGTGACATTTATGGTATATATGTGGTTGATGAAGCGAATATAGAATCGCACGGAATGTACTATGGAAAACACTCGTTAGCTAAAAAACCAAATTGGGAATTATCACATGTAGATAGAATGGTTAGAATGGTAGAACGTGATAAAAACCACCCGTCAGTAATTATTTGGTCTATGGGTAATGAGGCTGGAAACGGAATTAACTTTTTTGCTGGTTACGATGCTATAAAAGCTGCTGATAAAATTAAACGTCCTGTTCAATACGAAAGACCTTATAAAGAGTACGATGGTAGTTTGTTTGATATGGATACTAATACAGATATTATTGTCCCTCAATATCCATCTCCAGCTACTTTTGAATACATTGGAAAATCTAAAACTGACAGACCTTTTATACCTAGTGAATATGCTCACGCTATGGGAAATAGTACTGGTAATTTTCAAGATTATTGGGATATTATTGAGCAATATGACAATTTACAAGGTGGTTTTATTTGGGATTGGGTAGATCAATCTATATGGAAAACAAATGAAAAAGGAGAACGTTATTATGCTTATGGTGGAGATTACGGAGATAATATGCCTTCAGATAATTCGTTTTTAAACAATGGGATTGTTTTTCCAGACCGTACACCTCAACCAGCTTTATATGAAGTGAAAAAAGCACACGAATTTATAAACTTCAAAAACAGAGGAATTAATAAGCATAACGAACTAAGAATTTTGGTTGAAAATTTATATGATTTCACCAACTTAGAGCAATTAAATATTACGGCCCTTATTAAAGCAGATGGTAAAGTTTTAAAAACAGTAAATGTTGGTAGTATTCCTGTTGAAACACATACAGGAAAACTAATTAGAGTAAGTTTAAGTGACATAGATTATAAAGAAAATACCGAATACTTCGTTGAAGTTTCTGCAACCACAAAAAAAACTTGGGGAATACTTCCTGCTGGATTTGAAGTTGCTCATGAACAGATTATGTTGACTAATAAATTCAAACAAAATACTAAAAAAATTAGCTCAAATAAGATGCTTTCTGTTAAAAAATCTGAAAAAACAGTAACTATTTCCAATACAAATATTGAAATTCTTTTTGATAAAGAAAATGGAAATATTTCATCTTATAAGTATATGGGTAATCAACTTATAAAAGATGGTAATGGTCCTAAACCTAATTTTTGGCGTGCAGTAACTGACAACGATTTTGGAAATAAAATGCAAATAAAAAATATTGAATGGAAAAAAGCTTCATTATTTGCAGAAGTAACAAAATTTGAAACTTCAAAAAACGATAATAACAGTGTAGCTATAAATATAATTTACAATCTTCCAGGAGTAGAAACAACATTTAATTCGTATTATTCAATAAATGGAGATGGAATAATTCATATTGAAAATACGTTAAATGAGACTACTTATAAAGGAGATATTCCACGTATAGGAATGCGTATGCAATTACAAAAAAAATATGATAGTATGCATTATTATGGCCGTGGTCCTTGGGAAAATTATCAAGACAGAAAGGCGTCTGCTTTTATTGATGTCTATAGTTCTAAAGTAAAAGATCAATATGTTCCTTATATACGTCCGCAAGAAAATGGTTACAAAACAAATGTAAGATGGGCGGCTTTTTCAGACAGTGAAAACAATGGATTACTTGTAGTTTCCCAGAATATAATGGAAGGAATTGGACTAAGTGCACTCCATATGGCTAATGAAGATTTTGACACAACAAATGACCTCTTTTACTCCGGTGCTGATAAAATTGATGATAAATATAGAATTGATGGAATACCAAAAATAAATGCTTCAAAACATACAATTGATATTGTTGAAAAAGATTTTGTTCAGTTAAATATTGATTTAGAACAAAGAGGCGTTGGTGGTGATGATAGTTGGTATTCTAAACCACAAGATAAATATTTAATTAAAGGAGCTACTAAACATTCGTATGGATTTTATTTAATTCCTTTTAACAATAAGAAAAAAGAAGATTTTATAAAATTAAGTAAAGCTTACGCTAATTCAAAATAATATTAAATAAAACTATATACCGCTAGAAAGCTATTCTTTTTTTTACATTATTGATAAATAATTTGTTTTGTCAAAATTCTGTTGAGATGTCTAAAAAACTGTATTGATTTTCTAAATTTATAGTGGTAAACATAAATTTTAAAATAAGATGATTTTTATTATAAGTCCAAATTTACCTTTAATTAATAATTTTATTTAAAAGCATTGTATAAGATTAACCAATTTAAAAATTCAAAAAACAATCAAGATTATCTATTAATTGAGGACACACTTAAAACCTCAAGAGCAAAGATATATTTAAACCTTGGTGGAAGCCTTCAGCAACTGACATTAAATAACCACGAGCTGATAAAAGACATGCTCCTAACCTATGATAACACCTATGCCTCAGCTATCTTGTTTCCTTTTGTTAACAGGGTAAAAGACGGAAGGTATGATTTCGAGGGCAAAACCTATCAATTTGATGTTAATGAAAAGGAGTTAAATAATGCACTTCACGGATTGGTTTACAATAAAAAATTTGAATTAATAAAAGAGGAAACGACTGAAACATTTGCTTCAGTAAAGCTGGTATATCATGAAAAACAAATCTCTAATGGATTTCCATATACGTATGCTATTTATTTAACATATGTGTTAACAGAAAATACTCTAGGTTTAAATGTAGAGATAAAAAACACCGATTCTAAAACATTTCCATTTACTCTAGGATGGCATCCTTATTTTTTGAGTAGTGATTTGTATAATAGTTCATTTGTATTTGATTCAAATGAAAAGCTTGAGTTAGATAGTCGTAATATAACGGAAGGTATTGGAATTAACGTGCATGCCAATGGTTTTAAAATAAAAAATCAATTTTTAGATGATTGCTTTATTTTAGATTCCGGTGAGGTTTTATTCAATACACCAAAATATATTTTAACCTTAAAATCATCAGAAGGAGATTCCTATTTACAGTTATATACACCACCACATAAAAATACGATTGCTATTGAACCAACTACTGGCGTTTCGGATAGCTTTAACAATGGTATAGGATTAAAAACATTACAACCAAATGAAACTTATAGTATTCATTGGAATTTAAAAATAGATAATAACTAAACAACAGCTATGAATACCACATTAGTTAATAAGATTAAAACAGCTTTTAAGGAGACCTTTAAAACAGAGCCTTTAATGATATTCTCACCAGGAAGAATTAACATTATTGGAGAACATACAGATTATAATGATGGTTTTGTTTTTCCTGCGGCAGTTGATAAAGGCATTGTTGCAGCTATTGCAAAGAGTGATTCAAACGAATCAAAAGCCTTAGCGGTAGATATGGATACTATAGTAAGCTTCTCATTAAATAAACTAAAACCTTCCACACAAGGAAGCTGGGAAAATTATGTATTCGGTGTGATTGCCGAAATTCAAAACAGGAGTATAACCATAGGTAATTTTAATATCGCTTTTGGTGGCGATATTCCAGGAGGTGCTGGGATGTCCTCATCAGCAGCTTTGGAGAATAGTGTTGTTTTTGGATTGAATGAATTGTTCAATTTGGGATTATCAAAAGAAGAAATGATTTTAATATCACAAAAGGCAGAACACAATTATGTAGGAGTAAAATGTGGTATCATGGACCAATATGCCAGCATGTTTGGAATTGAGAACAACGCTTTATTGCTTGATTGCAGAACGGTAACATCAAAACCCTACGAGATTAATTTTAAAGACCATGAACTCATTTTAATCAATACCAATGTAAAACACAGCTTATCTGACAGTGCTTATAATGACAGACGCTCAGTCTGTGAATCTATTGCAGAGATGCTAAAGGTTAAGGCGCTTAGAGATGCTACACAATATGATTTAGAAGCTATTAAAGATAAAGTAACACCTGAAAACTACCAAAAGGCATTGTATGTCATCCAAGAAAACAATAGAGCCGTAAAAGCGTCAAAAGCTATGGAAGCAGGAGATTTAGAACTACTAGGTGAATTAATTTATGCATCACATGAAGGCTTACAACATCAATATAAAGTAAGTTGTGAAGAACTCGATTTCTTAGTAGACCAAGCGAAACTAAACGGCCATGTTTTAGGAGCTAGAATGATGGGTGGAGGCTTTGGTGGTTGTACCATTAACCTTATTTTAAAAACCGAAACAGCATCTTTCAAAACAGTTGTTTCAGAAGCCTATAAAAATCAATTCAATAAAGAGTGTTCTATATATGAAGTATCTCTTTCAAACGGCACAGGCATTATTCAATAAAAAAGCAAGAAATACACTATGAATACTGATTTACAAGATTACTCACATAAGCGTTTTAATATACTAACTGGCGAATGGGTGTTGGTATCACCACATCGCGCAAAAAGACCATGGCAAGGTCAAAATGAAGAAGTATCCACAGAAAAAAGACCAGCCCATGATAAAAGCTGCTTTTTGTGTGCCGGAAATACCAGAATTAATGGCGAGGTAAACCCTAATTATGAAAATGTTCTTGTTTTTACCAACGATTTTGCAGCACTTCAAAAGAATTCAAAGACATTTTTAGTAGAAGATGGCTTGCTGAAAGCTCAAAGTGAAACAGGCATCTGTAAAGTTATTTGTTTTAGTCCAGACCACTCTAAGAGTTTGGCTGATATATCTCCTAAAGACATTACCAAAGTAGTTAAAGTATGGCAAAAGGAATACAAAACCTTAGGAGATATGGATGGCATCAATTATGTACAAATATTTGAAAACAAAGGAGCTGTTATGGGCTGTAGCAACCCACACCCACATGGGCAGATTTGGAGTCAGTCAACACTACCTAATGAGGTCGATAAAAAGAATACACAGCAATTAAACTACTATAATAGTAATAATAGCAGTCTTTTAGGAGATTATTTAAAGCAAGAATTAGAAAAACAAGAACGTATTATTTTTGAAAATGACTCTTTTGTTATTCTAGTTCCTTTTTGGGCTATATGGCCATTTGAAACGATGCTAGTTCCAAAACGAGTACAAAAAGATATTTTGGAAATGACAGAAACAGAATCAAACCTTTTTTCAGAAGCTATATCGGTTATCACAAAAGCCTATGATAAGTTATTCAACACCTCATTTCCATATTCAAGTGGGATACATCAATCCCCAACAAATGGAGAAGACAATCATCATTGGCATTGGCATATGAGTTTTTATCCACCACTTCTTAGAAGTGCAACAGTTAAGAAATTTATGGTAGGCTATGAAATGTTTGGCTCACCACAACGCGATATTACTGCTGAAATAGCGACACAAAAACTAAAAGAATTAATTTAAGTAACTAAATTATACAAACAACTAAATAAATAAAAACATGACTACACAATTTGGATTTTGGGATTATTTCATTTTTATAGTATATGCCCTATTAATTTTAGGTGTGGGTTTATGGGTTTCCAGAGATAAAAAAGGACACCAAAAGAATGCCGAAGATTACTTTTTGGCAAGTAAATCTTTACCATGGTGGGCCATTGGTACTTCCTTAATTGCAGCTAACATTTCTGCCGAACAATTTATAGGAATGTCAGGTTCAGGATTTGCATTGGGTTTAGCCATAGCATCTTATGAATGGATGGCAGCTTTTACATTAATTATTGTTGGGAAATACTTTTTACCCATATTTATTGAAAAAGGATTGTACACAATTCCCGAATTTGTAGAGAAGCGTTTTTCAACCAACCTAAAAACCATTTTAGCTGTATTTTGGATTGGTTTGTATGTATTTGTAAACTTAGCTTCGGTTCTATATTTAGGCTCGTTGGCTTTAGAAACTATAATGGGTATTCCAATGGTCTATGGCGTCATAGGTTTGGCGTTATTTGCAGCTGCATATTCATTATATGGAGGTCTATCAGCAGTTGCTTGGACAGATGTTATTCAAGTAATATTTTTAGTATTTGGTGGTTTAGTAACTACTTATTTAGCGTTGAATACAGTATCAGCAGGAGAAGGAGTTATTGAAGGAATTAAAATAGTGTATGAAGCAGCTCCAGATAGATTTTCAATGATATTAGATAAATCAAATCCAGAGTTTAACAACTTACCTGGAATTGGAGTTTTAGTAGGTGGTTTATGGGTAGCAAACTTATATTATTGGGGTTTCAACCAATATATTATTCAAAGAACTTTGGCAGCAAAATCTTTAAGAGAAGCTCAAAAAGGTATTTTATTAGCTGCATTTTTAAAGTTAATAATTCCTGTTATTGTTGTTGTACCTGGAATTGCAGCGTATGTAATGGTAAACGATCCAGAGATTATGGCAAGATTAGGAGATGCTGGAATGAAAAATCTACCTTCGTTAGAACAAGCAGATAAAGCGTACCCTTGGTTGTTGCAATTTTTACCAACAGGATTAAAAGGTGTCGCTTTTGCAGCTTTAACTGCAGCTATTGTTTCATCATTAGCTTCAATGCTTAACTCTACATCAACCATTTTTACCATGGATATTTACAAACAATATATCAATAAAAATGCGAGTGATAAAGCAACGGTGAATATGGGAAGAATTTCTGCAGGAGTTGCTTTGGTGATTGCTAGTATTATGGCTCCGTTATTAGGAGGGATAGATCAAGCTTTTCAATTTATACAAGAATATACCGGAGTTGTAAGTCCAGGTATTTTGGCTGTATTTATGTTAGGTTTATTCTGGAAAAAAACAACAAACAAAGGTGCAATTGTAGGTGCTTTAGTTTCAATACCAATTGCAATGTATTTTAAAGTAGCCCCAAAAGGTTGGTCTACAAGTGCTTTGTTTTTAGATTTACCTTGGATGGACCAAATGGGTTATACTGCAGTTTTAACTATGATAGTAATTGTAATTGTTAGTTTGCTTCAAAATAAAGGAAAAGAAGATGAAAAAGGAATATCGTTAACTAAAGATTTATTTAAAACAAGTCCATTATTTAATATTGGTTCGTTTGCAGTCATGCTAATTTTAGTAGTATTGTATGCTATGTTTTGGAAATAAAGGATAAATTATGAAAATATTAGTAACAGGAGGCTTAGGCTTTATAGGTTCACATGTGGCTGTAGAACTTCAGAATGAAGGCTTTGAAGGGGTTATTATAGAACCTGTTATAGAGTGTTTAGATTAAATTTTTCGAGATACGTTTTAGAACCTATTTCAAGCGCTTCCTTTTTAAATGTATTTGGATTTTTTCCAAATACTTTCTTAAAACATTTAGAGAAATATTTAGGATCATTAAATCCTGTCATAAAGGCCACTTCTGAAACGTTATAACCATATTTGGCAATAATTATTGCTGCTTTGTTAAGGCGTTGCAATCGGATAAGATCTACTAAGCTTTTACCTGTTACACTTAGGCATTTTCTATAAAGTACAGAATAACTAATATTTA
>Ga0307989_1001880_pt1 | contig 10534 bp, 9 predicted proteins | sample EllFjometagen185_FD_203164 | JGI IMG/M metagenome (GOLD analysis project Ga0307989, IMG submission 203164) | Marine microbial communities from Ellis Fjord, Antarctic Ocean - #185 | ecosystem: Environmental > Aquatic > Marine > Unclassified | place: Southern Ocean | collected 2014-10-08 | reverse complement strand
TTGTTCCACGTCCCCATCCTTCGGCAATATTAGAAGAGATAGATATAACCGCTCGCTGCATCTGATTAGAAATAGCATATTTCTCTTTTGAGGGAAATAAATCGATGATTCGATAAATTTCAACTGCTAGCTCTATACCTTTTTGCCAAACAATCAATTCTTTATAATTTTTCATAATAATTCCTAAATCCCGAAACCCGAATCCCGAATCCCGAAACCCGAATCCCGAATCCCGAATCCCGAATCCCGAAACCCGAATCCCGAATCCCGAATCCCGAATCCCTAATTTGTTCTATTCTCACTTACTTTAATCTTACCAATATCAATCCACTGAATTAGTTTAATATGAGAAGGACAGACATAGGCACAACTACCACATTTTATACAATCCATCACACCACTTTTTTCAGCTGAGTCCCAATCATCATTGCGAACATGATGTGCAATAAAGCTTGGAACAATATTCATTGGACAAATATCTACACATCGTCCACAGCGTAGACATACATTTTCCTGCTCTCGGTGAGCTTCCTTTTTATCAAACAAAAGTAAACCGGAACTGCCTTTGGTCATTGGTGTTTCTAAAGAAGGAATAGCAAACCCCATCATTGGTCCACCGGAAATTATTTTGCCAATATCTTCGGTAGTGCCTTCGCAATATTCTAACAGGTCAGAGTAAAATGTTCCAATACGAGCTTTGATATTTTTGGGATTCTTTACTATTTTACCGCTAATTGTAATAACTCTATCAACCAATGGTTTCTTGTAACGTACAGCTTCATATACAGCGATAGCAGTTCCCACATTTTGTACAACAACGCTCACATCCATGGGTAAGCCACCTTTGTTTGGAACCTTGCGGTTTGTGGCAGCATAGATGAGTTGTTTCTCTGCACCTTGTGGATATTTGAGATGAAGACCCACAACTTTAATATTCTTCTCATTCTTCAATAATTTTTTAAAAAGTTTGATAGCGTCAGGTTTATTCGCTTCTATGCCAACAACACCATGTTTTGCCTCGACGATCTTCATTAATATTTTCAATCCAGCTAAAATATCTTCTGCTTGTTCCAACATTATACGATAATCAGCTGTAAGGTAAGGCTCGCATTCTACACCATTTAGAATGATTGTATCGATTTTTTTACCTTCAGGTGGTGAAAGTTTTACATGAGTAGGAAATCCAGCTCCACCCATTCCACATACACCAGCATCTGCAATTCTCTCTTTCAAATCTTTTGCAGAGAGATCCATAAAATTACTTTCATCAACCAATTCAATCCATTTATCCTCACCGTCTCCAGTAATCTCGATACCTTGAACTAAAGCACCTGTTGGATGATTGAATTGTGCAATTTTTGTAACTTTACCGGAGATCGATGAATGCATTGGAATTGAAACAAAACCACCTGCATCTGCAATTTTTTGACCTGCAACAACTTCATCACCAATCTTAACTATAGGCTTTGACGGAGCTCCAATATGTTGAGATAGAGGAATTACAATTTTTTCGGGTAAGGGCATAACTTCAATTTTCTTATCTTTAGAAAAAACCTTATTATCGTGAGGGTGAATTCCACCTGGAAATGTTTTGAAACCCATATTCTCTCCCTTTATATTAAATAATCCTAATAATTATAATTTTTTTATACCAAATTTTAAACTTTTAGTTAAATAGCAAGTATTTTTTTTTGTGCTCACTAAGGCTTAATTTTTTGATGTTTTGGAGTCATGTAAATTGTTTTTGAGCTTAACTATTTTATTAAATTCCACCTTCCAAAGATTAATAACTTTAATCTTCGGAAGGCTTTTAATTCATTATAATTATGCCATTACGATTTTGAAATCTTGGCGCATCTTTGTTATCTTGTTTGTATATTCTGCTCGTTGTTTATTACTGATAAGATCTTGTGAAACTTGTTCTTTAACATCTTCAAATTTAGTTTCAGCAGCTTCCTGCTTCTCATTTAATTTTATTATATGATATCCAAATTGTGTTTTTACAGGTTTTGAAATCTCATCCTTTTTCATATTAAAAGCTACTTCTTCATATTCTGGAACCATCTGTCCTTTCGGAAATGAGCCTAAATTTCCACCCTTATCTTTTGAAGGGCATTTAGAATGTGCTTTTGCTGCATCTTCAAATGTGATCTCATTACTTAATATTTTCTGATGAATATCTTTACACTCTTCTTCAGAATCTACTAAAATGTGGCTAGTATCTGTTTTTTCTGGACTAGAAAATTTTGTTTTATTTGTTTCAAAATGTTCTACTACTTCAGCATCGTTTACTTTAATAGATTGCATAAGGTTGTTAACATTCAATTGAGTAAGGATCATGCCCTTCATTTTTGATATTTCACTTTTGAATTCATCTGTCTCTTCAAGTTTGTTAGCTTTTGCATCTGCTAAGAATAGAGTTTGATTTATCAATTCCTGCAAAATGTGTTTTTTGCCTTCATTGCTTTGATATTGCATTGCTTGCTGGGAATCTAATCTTTTAATGAAATTATCTACTTGTAATTGTGTTATTTGCACTCCAGCTACTGTTGCTAATACTTTATTTTCCATTTATTCTCCTAATTATATTTTAGAAGTTAGAAAAAAAAAGTTAATATATGTGTCAAACGGTATATTATTGAACAGATTGATTCTTCTGTGGATGTCTTTGTATTAGTTAAGAAAAATTATTTTGCAACTGCTTAGAAGCGCAATAGATTATCAATCTGATTAGGAATGATAATAATAAAATTAGTATAATCTTTACAAAACCAAAATTGGTAAAATTTATTTTAATTGTCAAATAGATTATAATTTTATAAAAGTAGACAAAAAATCTTAATTTAATGAATTTGCAAATAATTATTATATTGGGAATTAGAAATGAAATTAGGATTTATTGAGAAGAAAACATTCCGGCTTTTGATGCTGGCATCTTTTTTCAATGGTTTTGTATTCGGTACATTCAACATCCATGATGTAGTTGCTAAGAAGGCACTGTTAGCCTTGGATTGGCAGATCACGATACTTGTAATGTTGTGGCCGTTATCCAATTTATTCTCTATCTGGTGGGGAAAAGCACTTGAACACTCCAAGAGCATTTCCAGGTTTTTTGTTCTTACTGCATTTGTTGGCAGACTCGTTCTACTCTTCATGTTATGGACCCATAACTATTATTCCTATTTGATAATAATGATCTTTGTATTTTCTTTCAATTCGCTTTTAAGTCCTGCCCAAAATTCGATATATCAGAACAATATTGCTGCTGAAAACAGAGGTGTTCTATTTGGATATACGGCAAGTCTGGTTACATTGATAGCAATCACTTTCAGTTATTCTGCCGGGAAGTTGATGGATATTAATGAAGATTGGTTCCGTTATATATTCTCCGTTGCCGGTTTAATGGGATGTGTAAGCTCTCTGCTGATGGCAATGATAAAGATTGAAAATAAGAAATTTGATGCAACCAGATTAAAACTCAAACAACTTTTTTTAACACCAATAAAGCGAACTGTAGATATTTTGAAGAAAAACAAAGATTTCGCTATTTTTCAAAGGAATTTTTTTATATACGGAATTGGCTTCATGATAATACTTCCGGCTATTCCCAAATTTTTGGTAGAATATCTTAAAATGGATTATTCACAGACTTTTATGGCAAAGGGAGTAATTTCACAGCTTGGAATTCTGTTTCTGGCTCCAATTGCCGGTAAGATCCACGACAAGAAAAATCCGTCCTTCTTCACATTCCTTGCCTTCTTCACTTTAGGTTGTTATCCGGTGATCCTATTGATCTCCAGTTTTCTGATAGGTTCAGGAATAGAGAATTATGTTGTCTATTTTGCTTATCTCATTTTTGGAATTGGCATGTCCGCTATTATAATATCATGGAATATGAGTTCCATATTTTTTGCAGGTGATGATGATGTTTCTATGTATCAAAGTGTTCATGTAACACTTACAGGTTTAAGAGCGCTTATCGTTCCATTTATTGGGTATTTTATCTTGAAATATTTTGGTGTAAAAGTTGTATTTATTATTTCTGTAAGTATGTTTTGGCTAGCTTCTACTTTGAGCTATCTCGATTATTTAAGAATTTGCAAATCTGGCTTTGAATATTCAGCTAAATTTGACAGGATCGTAAAATATTTTCGTAGACTTCCACCCAGAGGATAATGATTATGCAAAGTTGGGAAACAAGTGTCTTTCTGAGGATAAGCTTACAAAGGCATTCGACGAAGAATCTCACTATAAGCGGAGATCCTTACAAAGAGCAACGTGCAAGATTCGTCCAGTCTTCTCAGGCATCTGCCGGATACGACCAGGCAAGCAGGATGACAAGTACACTATTATGAAGAGTTTATTCCAAAGAATAACTATGGAGGATAGTTGAAAAAATTATTTTTTTTACTTTTGTTAGTCTTATTCAGTATTGTACATGCTGATGTTATCGTGGAATATAATACTTCATTAGCACCGGAAATTATTAAAACCATTAAGATCAATAGTGTAGATTATTTTAATGTTTACGAACTTAATAAAACTTTTAAAGCTAAAATCTCAGATGATCTTTTAGACCAAAGAGTAAATGTGAATATTTACCATGAACAATTGATCTTTTTGTTGGATTCATCATTAGTACAGCATGGTTCAGATTATTTTAATATGACGTATAATATTATACAAAGTGACGGAAAATATTTTCTACCCGTTGTGTTTATTAAAGATATTTTGCCACAGATACTAAGTAATATGTTAAAGTGGGAAAGTAATAAACTTATTGCTCAAACTCCAATAGATAATTCGATTCGACGGATCGTACTAGACCCAGGACATGGTGGAAAAGATCCCGGAGCAGTAGGATATTCCAAGAAAAATTTTGAGAAAGAAGTTGTTTTGGAGCTTGCTTTAAAATTAAAGAAAAAATTAGAACAGCAGTTGGATGTTGTTGTACTTTTATCGCGCGATAAAGATGAATTTGTGTCTTTGCAGCAGCGTACTAAATTTGCTAATGAAAATAGTGCGGATCTATTTATCTCACTTCATTGCAATGCACACCGAAATTCTAAAATTGATGGAATTGAAGTTTATTATTTATCTACAGCAAAAACAGATGAAGCAAGAGCTGTGGAAGCTATGGAGAATCAAGTTGTTTATGAATATGAAGGTGGGAAGGAAGCTGTGAAGAAATATGATGACCTTGCCTTTATTTTAGCTGACATGGCTCAGAGTGAGCATTTAGAAGAGAGTTTTAATTTGGGAGCTAATCTCCAGACGGCGCTTGTAAATGCCACTAAAGCGTATAATCGCGGTGTAAAACAGGCAAATTTTTATGTTTTACGCGGTGCTTTTATGCCCTCTGTATTGCTAGAATTCGGATTTCTATCTAATAAAGAAGAAGAGAAGAAACTGATTAATAGTTCATATCAAGAGAAACTAATTGATTCAGTATTTATAGGTATTAGAGATTTCAAAAAGAAATATGATCAAATGCAATAATAAAAAATATAAATATTTTGACAGAAAATACCGCTAACTTTTTCTGACTTCGAAAATTATAAAGATGGAGGAATAAATGCCGAATCATGTATCATGCGAAAAAAGGCTTAGACAAGAAAAGAAACGTTCAGCACGTAATCATTATGTGAGAATGACTATTAACACATTATCCAAGAAAATGAGAAGTGATATTTCTATTGAAGAGAAAGAAAAAATTTTAACAGAAGCATATTCACAATTGGATAAGGCTGCTAAAAATCACGTAATACATAAAAGAACAGCTACCAGAAGAAAAACAAGAATTTCTGCTTATTTTAATGCACAAAAAGCAGAACAAAAAGAAAAAAAATAGACATTAATAGATAGAACTGGCAGGCATATTTTATGCCTGCCTTTTTTATTATATAACTTCTATTAATCTGGAGTAATCAAATGGATACAAACCTAATCATATATATTGCTATTGCATTAGTAGTTATAATTTTTGCATCACTTCTTATTATATTAAAGAGAAAACAAACTTCAAATGCCAAAATAATAGTTAAACCTCAAAGTTTAAAAAACAAACTTGCAAAAACAAAAAATAGTTTGTTAGGAAAGTTGGCTGAGATAGTTAATATTCGAGGTAAAATTGATGATGATTTGATGGATGATCTGGAAGAGATGCTGCTTCAAGCCGATGTTGGTGTGCAGTCAAGCGGTGACATAATTGAAAATTTAAAAGAAAAGATAAGACTGGATAAGATAACTTCTACAGATGATGTCCAAAAATATCTTGAAGAGATTATTCGCAAATTGCTCCTTAAGGATTACGGTAGAGAAACAGATCATCTACAATATGAAAATGTTAAACCATTTGTTGTACTTTTTACCGGTGTGAATGGAGTGGGTAAAACTACAACTATAGCAAAGCTGGCAAAGCGTTTTACACAAAGTGGGAAGAGTGTACTCATGGTAGCTGCAGATACGTTCCGAGCTGCTGCAATAGATCAATTAGCTATTTGGGCAGAAAGAACAGGTGCCGATATTATGAGACAGCAGGAAGGAAGTGATCCGTCTTCTGTAGTATATGACGGAATGATGAAAGCTGTGAATAAGAATTATGATGTTGTGCTTATAGATACTGCCGGTAGACAGCATACCAAAGTTAACTTAATGAATGAATTAACTAAAATAAAAAGAACTGTAAAAAAAATTATGCCTGATGCTCCACACGAAACATTGCTCGTGGTGGATGCAACAACCGGACAAAATGCAATTACACAAGCAGAGTTATTCAATAAAGCTACAGATTTATCAGGGTTAGTTTTAACAAAATTAGATGGAACTGCTAAAGGTGGGATCGTAATTGGCATAAAACATCAGCTTGATATTCCAGTAAAACTTATCGGAGTGGGAGAGACCTACAATGATTTACGCGATTTCGATGTGAATGAATTCGTGGAAGCTATATTTGAATAGATTGCCACAGATTTACACTGACTAAAAAAAGAAATTATTGATTTTATTCCCACGATTGAAATCGTGGGTTGTATGAACTCGTTTGCAAGTTGAACTTGCAAATGCAATTGTGTTGATAAGTTCAACTTATCAACAAGAGGATGACAAAATTTATTGGTTTTACTTTTCTAAACTATAAAACAATCCTATTTTCATTATCAGAAAAAATTAAAAACCAACAAAAGATTTGATAAAGTTTTCATTTTTTTCTTTTTTCTTGAATTGTACTTAGCGTTATTGAATGAAACAAAAGAAAAAAACCAAAATAGTATTAGAAAAAAATGAAGAGAGTGTTTCGATACAGCAAAGCTAGCTGCATTGCAAATGAATCTCCACAGCACTCTTCCCTGAGACATTAATAATTAACATCGAATGGATGTCAAAATATTTGTGGACTCTCTTCCTTCAATTTGCTTTGAAGGAAGTAGATATGTTGTTCATTATCTGTAAGAATAAGTTTGTGTGACGAATTTCTCTTAAGCTATTAACGTTTCCCGAAAAATGAATGAATTGAATGTTAATCTTTTTTAAACAAGAGGAGATCGTTTTGTAGTTTGGCAAGAAGAGAAGTGTCTGTTTTTCTCCGAAAAGCCAGCGCATACAAGCCGTCTCTTTAAAGAAGAAATAAAATGCGTAGAAATACAATATTAATCATAAGCATCTTAGCGATGCTGTCGTTGGCAGGTAGTTTGATGGCGTTTACCATTGATATATATACTTATACTAACCGAACTGGAACTGCAACAGTTGAGATAACTGAGTATTATTCAGGTAATGAATGGGATACAGTAGGTCCGTATACAATTGTAACAAATAGTAATAACTATCAAGAAAGTGCCGATTTGCCCTCTCAATATTACTATGAAGCTACACTAACAGCATATAACTGCTATGCTTATGTAACACAAGTAAGATACTTTAACACTGCAAGTATTACATTCAATGTTGATCTTTCAGGAACAATTCCGGATGATCCACCGGCAGGTAATTAAAAATCCCTTTTAAGTGATCAAGTAGCTGCTGGTGAGCATTCAATTGTTTGGAATGGAGAAGATAATAAAAACAAATCAGTCTCTTCTGGAATTTATATGTATCAATTAAAAATGGGTGGTAAAGCAATTGCCAGTAAGAAATGTTTGTTGTTGAAGTAATATATAATTAACTGTCATTCCCAATGTCCATTCTCCGTAGCAGGCTACTGCGAAGGATGAAAAGTGGGAATCTATGAGATCCCCAATCAAGTTGAGGATGACATTAATAAAGCAAAAACACATATTCTTTAATTTTGCAGAAAGTTTCAGATTCTTCGTGAGAAAATAATGATAGAATTTCTCAGAATGACGAAACTTTTCAACGGATGATTAAGGGTAATCGTCCCTACTTTTCCAAACTATAAAGCAACTTAATCTCATCAGCCCATATCTCAGAATTTGGTGTTTCTAAAATTAAGGGGATATCATCGAATCTACTATCATTCATCAGGAACTTAAATGCATCCAATCCAATGAATCCTTTACCAATACTTTCGTGTCTGTCCAATCTTGTTCCAAAATCTTTTTTACTGTCATTAATGTGCATCCCTTTTAGATATTTGAAACCTACAATCTGATCAAAATCTGCAAAAGTTTTTTCAAAGGCTGCTTTTGTACGAATATCATAGCCAGAGGTAAACCCATGACAAGTATCAATACAAACACCAACTCGAGATTTATCTGTTACTTTATCAATTATCTTTGCTAAATGTTCAAATTTATAACCAACATTATTGCCCTGCCCGGCAGTATTCTCGATGACTGCTGTAACATTATCAGTTTTGGAGAGAGCCCAGTTTATAGAATCAGAAATTGTTTGCAAACACTTTTCCTCAGAGAATTGCCCTAAATGTGTTCCAGGATGAAAATTCAAATATTTGAGTCCTAGCTGTTCACACCTTTGAAGTTCATCTAAAAATGCTTTTTGTGATTTGATAAGTTTTTCATTTTCAGGATGACCAAGATTTATCAGATAGCTATCATGCGGTAAAATGAATTCAGCTGAAATTCCTTCTTTTTGGCAATTAGTTTTGAATAAATCAATGCTCTCTTCTGTGAGAGGTTTAGCAAACCATTGTCGCTGGTTTTTTGTAAACAGAGCAAAAGCTTTTGCCCCAATCTCCTTGGCATTCAAGGGTGCATTTTCTACTCCACCTGCAGCACTTACATGCGCTCCTATGTATTTCATTTCTTTCTCCTTATTCACATTACGAGAATCCTAAATAAAAGTTCTTTTTAAAGCAACCTATAACCATTATTTACGTGTAAACAAAATGATTGCATCGCTTGTTTCTTTTAAACGATTACTCGCGAACACTTTTCATTTAGATAATATTAATAAATTTATTATGATACACAACTTAATTTATTGAACAAATTTCGTAATTTGACCTCATCAAGTTTGCCATCAGTTCTTACACCACTGCAAAGGTCTATTCCAAATGGATGCACTTGGTTTATTGCTTGAGTAATATTTTCCGGATTTATACCACCTGCAAGAAAAATTGGAATATCAAGTATCTTTCTCATTTTATTGCTGATTTCCCAATTGTGTGTTCTGCCGGTTCCACCTAGTTCTTTTATTTGTTTAGATTGATTTCCCGAATCTAAAAGAATTGCATCAACATCATTTTGAATTGTCATTGCTTCTAATATACTCTCTTCCCCAGTTACATGAATTACCTGCACAATAGCAATTCCTGGAAGTGCATTCTTTAAGTCTTTATGTGTTCCAAGCTTTAAATTATCACAGATTTGAATCGTGTTAGTTCGACAATATTTATGTTGTTCTATTATATCATCTACACACTGTTTAGAAGTTAATAGAAATGTTGCGATAGGTGGTGGAATAGATGCTGCGATCAATTTTATATCCTCCATCGATATTACACCAGGTCCGCTGGGCATTTCAGAAACAAGCCCTAAAGCCGATGCTCCCATTTTTATCGCCAAATTTGCCTCTTCTATGTTGCTAATACAACAAATTTTTATTATAGGGTTTAAAACTTTTTCCATGACTTTCACTCTCTTTAGAACTTTAATGTTTAATTAAATATTTACTATATCCATCTTATCCCGACCTTCTCCTATCAAGGAGAAGGAGAACAAAAAACTTCCTCTCCTTTTAGGAGAGGATTGAGGTGAGGTAAAAACACTTCATTTCTCATCACCTATAATTAATAATCTAAATGAGATTACAACCATAAATGTCAAAATATTTGTTATTAATTTATTTCTTTATTAGAAAAATCACTTTACAATCCTACAATGAATAACTGGTTTTGTTAGTATGTTAGTGTAATATAATTCAAGAAAGATTAAGAAAGAAATTGTGTGCTGTCTTTCCGAAGCTTCTCACAAAGGGAAACTTACATTTAAGCTTCGGAAAGTTTTAGCTCATTGGTAACCTTCCGAATCTTAATATAAGAAAAAGTGAAAGAAAGCTTCGGAAAGTTTTAGCTCATTGATAACCTTCCGAATCTTAATATAAGAAAAAGTGAAAG
>Ga0307989_1001879_pt1 | contig 10538 bp, 7 predicted proteins | sample EllFjometagen185_FD_203164 | JGI IMG/M metagenome (GOLD analysis project Ga0307989, IMG submission 203164) | Marine microbial communities from Ellis Fjord, Antarctic Ocean - #185 | ecosystem: Environmental > Aquatic > Marine > Unclassified | place: Southern Ocean | collected 2014-10-08 | reverse complement strand
ATGATGATGATGAACTTGGTTTCCTGTTCAATAATTCCCAGGAATTAGAAGCAGATATATCCCTTTCAACTGATGAAATTGCTGAAATATCTCAGCTTTCCCGTCGTGGCTATCAGCTTATAAAGGAAAACCGTATAATTGAAGCTGAAAAGCTTTTTCAAAAAATCCTGGAAAAATACCCTACAAATAACTATGCACTTGTTGGACTAGGGGACATTTACCGAAAAAAATATAAACATCGGGATGCTATTAAATTCTATACAACTTGCCTGACCTACTATCCCGGAAATAATTATGCATATTTTGGACTGGCGGACTGTTACAAAGCTATGAAGCAATTGCCAGCAGCAATTGAAGCCTGGAATAGTTATCTGGAACATGATCCGAAAAATGTTACCGTTATTACACGAGTTGCAGATGCATATAGAAAATTAAAAGATTTTCAGGCATCAAAAGCAGCCTATGAAAGAGTTCTGGAAATAAACGAGCAAAATGCCTATGCTTTGATAGGGTTAGGACATCTTCATTTTGATTTTCAGGAATTTGAATCAGCTTTATTATATTGGGAAAAAATCTACAGAGAAAATCCTGATTCAGTTGATATCAGAGTGTTAACTTCCATAGGTAACTGTCATCGAAAACTTAAAACTTTTGAAAAGGGATTAACCTATTTTCTGCAGGCGCTGGAAAAAGATCCAAGAAACTTCTTTGCATTGTTTGGTTCAGCGGATTGTTATCGAGGTATGCGTGATTATGAGAGCTCTCTTGTCTATTGGCTAAAAATACTTCAAGTAGATTCAGATAATAAAGTCATCCTTACAAGAGCAGCTGATGCTTTTCGTGTACTGGAACAGACTGATAAAGCTGAAGAATTTTATATGAAAGCGCTTAGCATTGGTTTTGATTACTATGCAATCCTGGGACTAGCTTTAATTCACAAATCAAAAGGTGAATATTCCGATGCAATTGATAAAGTGCAAAGCCTGATCAAAAAAGATCCCAGGAACCACCGTTTATACATTGAGGCAGCAAACTGTTATCTGGAGCAGGGTTATAAAACCAAAGCTGTACAGATACTCAAAGACTATTTAAATCTAGGACTTTATAATATATATGTTACAACACTCATTCATAAAATCGAATCCTGAAAATCAGGGTTTATTCGGGCTTTTTCCTGAGGAAATTGCAGCAGCATTCTCTCCATCAACTCCGTTTCGTGGAAGACAGGTCTTCGATTGGCTTCTTAAAGGAGTTAGTTCTTTTGATGAGATGCTTAATGTCCCAAAACTGATGCGTCAGAAAATGTCTGAAACATTTGAAGAAAATCCATTTACCACTTCAATTGTAGAACAACTGCAGGATGAAGATGGTACTGTTAAACTTCTTATTCGCCTACAGGATGGTCTGCATATTGAGAGCGTACTTCTTACCGATGAAGAAGGACGTAAAACTGCATGTATATCTTCACAAGTAGGTTGCGCTATGGGATGTACTTTCTGTAAAACAGCAGAGATGGGATTCCTACGTAATCTTACTGCCTCTGAAATTGTTGAACAGTTTTATCATCTCACAAAAATTGCCGGTAGCCCCTCACATATAGTTTATATGGGAATGGGTGAACCGCTTGCCAATATTGGTGAAGTTATAAAATCCGTTGAATTATTTCACTATCCTAAAGGTTTGAATATAAGTGCAAGAAAAATGACAATTTCAACTTGCGGGATGGTAAATGGCATAAAAACACTTATGGAAGAGCTGAGTATTCCAATCAAGCTAGCTGTTTCTCTGACATCAGCAAATAATGAACAACGAACGCGATTAATGCCGATAAATAAGAGACACCCTCTTCCTTCCCTGCACAGGACACTAAAATCCTACTGCATAACAACAGGGAAGCGAATAACTCTGGAATACGTACTGTTAGGCGGTGAAAATGATTCTGAGACGGCTTGCAGAGAACTGGCAGCATTTGCCAAAGACCTCAATGCAGTAATAAATGTAATTCCCTGGAATCCGATAGCTGAAAATGGGATGCATTTTGACGAACCATCGCAGCAAAGTATCAGCAGCTTCTGCTCCTTACTCGAAAAAGAGGGATTGAGAATTACCAGAAGATACCGACGCGGCAGAGGAATTAACGGAGCCTGCGGTCAACTTGCAGGAAAACCTGTTTCAGAAGAATAACTACAGACTCTCATTACTCAACATAATTATTCTTAAACAAATCTATAAGCTGATATCGGTCATCAACACCTGATTTATCAAAAATATTTCTTATGTGTGTTTTGATAGTCTGAACCGTTAAGCCCATACTATCCGCAAGTTCCTTATTCGTTGCACGGTTAAGGCAAAGTTCTTTTAAAACTTCAAGCTCTCTGGGGGTAAATTTAATGGTAGAAACATCTATCGTTTCACCCTTGAATTTCTCAATTATTTGTTCAAGGTGAAGAAGTTTATCATGATAATTTTTTGCCAGATTAAAATGCCGTTTTAGTTCATCCTGATACATAAGAATAGTAATACCAAAGAAAAATCCCCCAAAAAGGATTATAAACAGACCACGCATATGTAAACCGACAAGAGAGGCAGAGATCTCAAAAATTGCAGCATAAAATATTATTACGGCTATTAAAGCTTTTTTTCCCAAAATGCGATATTTTAACCCCATCAAACAGGCTATAAGTACCATAGGTAGAGCATATTGCCCAGCATGATCCTGTAGAATACCGAATGTAGTAATCAGCATTATAATCCAGAACTGCAGCATGACATTGAGCTTTTTTATGCTGATATGTATTTGCAATTTCCTGAGTGAAATAATTAAAAACTCATTTTTCAGAAGAGAGAGAAGAATAAGAGTAATACCCATCGATACATAAATAACGTTCAACCAGGACAGCCCCTTCAAATTCCCATCCTTTATAAGGTATCTAACACTATTCAGAACAAAAACTGCCAGACCGACAAATCCATACAGCAACCCGACAGTTTTAAAAACTTCCTTTTTCACTCTTACTCCTCCCAAAATAAAACTGCTGTTTCTGAAAGCAGCAGAATATTATCAATTTCTTGGATATCATTTTTTTCATACTCTGCTATAAGCTGTGCACGTATTAAATTAAAATCCCATGCTCCAGAGGCTACTGGATTATACTTACCATCAAGTATATCAGAATCAACATCCCGCTTATAATCATTAACCATCATCAAAGCAAGAAGGGTCATCCCTTTTTGTAGAATATCCTGAGCTCCACCATTAAAATTCATAATATCCTGTAAACGAGCAAAAACATCTGTATCATCATGTGCTTGATGATTATAAATCTGTTTTGTATCCCTGATTGACATAATATAGACAGCCAGATTACTGCATCCGTCTCTTTCCGGAGTTTTCGTTTCTGCAATTTTCGGTAAACAGCCAATGAGTTTTGCCACTTTATTACTGAGGAAATTACAACTTTCTTCTTCGGTAAAAGAAAAACTTTTACAAATTTTAAAAGCTAAATCTTCCCAATAAATATTCAGTGAATTTTCTATACTATTATTTTTTACTGCTACCATAAATCCTCTTTGCTTATGACCATATATTAACTAACAAAAATTAGAAGGTTCTCTAAAATTTATATCATAAATACTAAATCAATTAAAGAAAATAGAGAGTAAAAGGAAAAAAATAGCTTTGTTTCCTAATTGCAAATACCACCCACCGTCTTCGTTTCAGATTCAAATTAACACTGCCTTAATTCTACGCACCCCGGCTGAGGAAGACTGTTCTTTCTTGATTTTGAAAACTCCCATATTTTGGGTATTTTCAACATGAGGACCGCCGCAAACCTCTTTCGAGAAGTCCCCGATACTGTACACTTTGACCTGTTCATCATACTTGCTCTCAAAAAATGCTATGGCTCCTGCCGCTTTCGCCTCTTCAAGAGTCATCATCTGCATTGATATAGTAAGGTTTCTCTGAATCTGAGAGTTTACCAGCTCCTCGACCTTTTTCAGCTCTTCTGGACTCACTTTATCAGGATGTGTAAAGTCAAATCGAAGTCGATCCGGAGTAATATTACTCCCTTTCTGCCCAACATGCTCACCCAGGATATCCCTTAGGGCTTTATGAAGCAAATGCGTTGCTGTATGCAAAGCTGTTGTCATTTCAGAGTTGTCGGCCAGTCCGCCCTTAAACGTCTTCTCAGCTCCAGCACGGGAAGCTTCCTGATGTTTCTGAAAAGCTTTCTCAAAACCTTCCCGATCCACAGCAAAATCATGCTCAGATGCCAACTCCTCAGTCAATTCAAGCGGGAATCCGTAGGTGTCATATAATTTAAAGGCAAGTCTTCCGGGAATAATACGATTTTTCCCCTTTAACAAATTCGGCAGCATTTTTTCAAATTCAACCTCACCTTTTTGCAGTGTTTTAAGGAATTTTTGCTCTTCAGCTGATAGTTCAGCCCTTACCGCGTCTTGTTTTCCGGCAAGTTCAGGATACGGCTCGCTATATTGATCAATAACAAAATCTGAGAGAGAGCCGAGAAAAAATTGATTTATACCCAGTTTTTTCCCATGCCGGACTGCTCGTCGAATAAGTCGCCGCAGAATATAACCCTGTCCAAGATTAGAGGGACTAACACCCTGTTCATCTCCCAGGATGAAAACGGAAGTTCTTAAGTGATCAGCAACTATTCTGATGGAAATATCAAACTCTTCGTTCTCTCCATATATCTTTCCAGACAATTTTTCTATTCCGGCTATAATATCGGTAAAAATTTCAGTTTCATATACCGACTGTTTTCCCTGAAGAACAGCTATGGTTCTTTCAATACCCATACCCGTATCTACACATTTTCGATCCATAGGAAGAAACTCGCCCTTCTCAGTTTTTCGATACTGCATGAACACATCATTCCAAATCTCAAAATACTTACCGCAGTGACACCCTGGTTGGCAATCATCACCACAGGAATCCCTGCCTGTATCAATAAACATTTCTGAATCCGGTCCACAGGGCCCGGTTTCCCCTGCGGGTCCCCACCAATTATCTTCACGGGGAAGGAAATATATTCGTTCATCGGGAATGCCGAGAGAGCGCCAGACTTCTGCAGAAAAATCATCCCTTGGGATGCCCTCTTCTCCATCAAATACGGTAACGGAAAGTTTTTCCGGATCTATACCCAGTTGATTGCTGTCTGTCAGAAATTCATAGCTCATCCTGATAGCCTCATCTTTGAAATAATCGCCGAGAGACCAGTTTCCAAGCATCTCAAAAAGTGTCAGGTGGCTGGGATCTCCAACTGCCTCTATATCACCGGTTCGGATGCATTTCTGATAAGTGGTCAACCTATTTCCTGCAGGATGCGGTTCACCAAGCAGATAGGGAACCAATGGATGCATACCGGCAGTGGTAAATAGTACAGTCGGATCATTCTCAGGTATCAAAGACTTACCGGATATCTGCGTATGATTTTTTTCTATAAAGAACTCTATGTATTTTTTTCGTAATTCATTTGCTTTCATGGCACAAATACTATGCAAGCAACGGATAACTGTCAATAGGAACCAGCATGCAGAGACAGTACATGCTATAAATAATTCTCTTTACCTCCCGGATTTTCACTCTTTTAACTACATAATATTATCAAAAACTGTAGTAATTATTTATGATTTTAAGTATGGTCGCATTCATGAGAAAATTTCAAACACTACTACTCTCTTTCTTTCTCTCCATATTGTTTATAAGTATGCTATCTGCGGGTGATGTTACTACATTACCGCAATATTCTTATATAACACCATTAAAAACTCAACAGCCTGATGGTTCCGGTAAACCTCTGGTGACAACAGTTAGTGTTCTATGCGAAATTGATATGCAAAGTGCTCAGGAAACTCTATTAATAGATTCTTACTACAACAATTGGGTAATCCAGGGACTGAATGCACTTAACACAGAGCTCCATAATCCAATGACAGTATATGATCGAATTGAGACTTCTGATACCGGGGATGAACTCTACCTCTACTTTGATCTTCAGAATCCATTTAAAGTTGCTGATATCATGATTCCTTTCATATTCACTGTCGTCAGTAATAATGAAAACGGAACAAGGGTAGAGCTTAGACTGAAAAAACGAAATATTGTAGTTAGAAATGCTGCACTTGATCTTCTTGTACAACAAGGGGCGTCAGGCACTATCCTCTCCGCCGAACTTACCATCGATTTCAGCTTCATTATTGATGTACTGCTCAACAAACCCCTCTATGCAGAAAATACAGAAAAACGGCTCCGTTTATGCCTGGAACAGCTTTTAGTACTTCTTTCTGAAAAGAATCTGATCTCATCACAATAACATCAAACAGGTATTCCCGATTTTTTTATCCTGATTTTTTGTAAATAGAACACAAAACCGTATATTAGCAGTGCAATTGTAGGTATGAGAAATTTCGAAACATCCATACCAATAAATCTACCAAAAAAGTTTGGCTGCAGTATTGCAAATGTTACTACCCCAAGAATAATACCCTCGTACCACCTATTTTTTGTGATAAAGTATCCCTGTGTAAGCGATGCAAAGGCAAACATAGCAATCGTACTCGAAACAAATATCCAAGCAGCATACCAGAAACTATCAACCCCTATGAGCAATAGATCGGTATTAAAAATGAACATAAAAGGGAGAATAGCTGTTCGAATATCATAGGAGAATCCCTGAATTCCTGTCTTGATTGGATCAGATTTAGCAATTGCCGCCGCTGCGTAAGCGGCAAGCCCAACTGGTGGGGTATCATCAGCCAAAATACCGAAGAAAAAGACGAAAAGATGTGCTGCAATCAATGGGACGACAATACCGCTATCTGCCGCCAATGTTATAATAACCGGAGCAGTAAGTGAGGCCATAACAATATAGGTAGCCGTTGTAGGTAATCCCATACCTAATATCAGGCTGGTTATCGCCGTTATAATAAGAATGAGGAAAAAGTTTCCACCGGAAAGCACCTCAATTACTTCAGTTATAATTCCACCAAGACCAAGTGTTACGACTCCGACAATTATACCTGCAGCAGCGACTGCCACACCAATACCCATCATATTTTTACCACCGGCTACTAAAGCACTCCAAAGCTGCTTAACACTAAATACCAGAGCTTGGTTAATTGATTCATTCTTCCTGACGGCTTTAACAATATTCTGTACAGGAATAAGAACAAACAGTGATAATATGGCACGGAAAGCCGAAAGTTGGGGAGTATGCCTGAATACAATAAGCTCAACCAAGAGAAAAATGATTGGAATTAGGTAGTGAATCCCATGAATAAAAGTAGGAAAAAATTTCGGAAGGTCAGCTTTAGACAATCCTTTCAAATTGAGTTTTGATGCCTCTAGATGCGTGATATACATCAATGCAATATAAGAGATAACTGCAGGAACAAAGGCTGCTTTAATCACGGTAAAATAATCGGTATTACAATACTCTGCAATAATAAAGGCTGCAGCTCCCATAATGGGCGGCATTAACTGTCCATTGGTACTGCAGGCTACTTCAACTGCACCTGCTTTATGGGCTGGATATCCCACACTTTTCATCATTGGAATGGTAAAAGTACCGGTGGTAACCGTATTTGCAATACTGGATCCTGACACCATACCTGTCAGTCCACTGGCAAGTACAGCCGCTTTTGCAGGTCCACCTTTAAACCGCCCAAGAAGACTGAAAGAGAGATCTACAAAGTATCGTCCAGCTCCGGCTTTATCAAGCATTGCACCAAACAGGACAAACAGAAAAACTATTGTTGCTGAAACATCCAGAGGAACCCCATATACACCTTCAGTTGCTAATGTTATCTGTCCAAAAAATCTATTAACCGAGACACCCTTAAAAGCAAGAACACCCGGCATATAGGGACCAAAAAAAGCATACAGAATGAAGACTATAGCAACAATGGGTAAAGCCGGGCCGAGAGACCTTCGAGCAGCTTCCAGCAGCAGTACGACAAGAAACACCCCTATGACAATATCACGTCCAAGAGGACTTCCCTGGCGCATTGCAATTCCCAGATAGTCAAATGCAATATACAAAGCAAGTAGAGCTGCTGCAACAGCAAGAATTAGGTCAAACAACGGTATTTTGTCTTTTCTTGATAACGCTTTCCAAAACTTACCGGATCGTTTTTTCTTGTTTTTCAGCATGGGATGTGTGAGAAAAACCAGTAATATAGCGAAGGAAAAATGAATTGCACGAATGTAAGTTGAGTTAAGAATCAGAAAAGATGCAATTGAGAGCTGAAAAAGAGACCAGGCAACAGCCACCACCGGAATAAGCCAATTCAGAGCGCTATTTTCGAGATTACGGCTTCCACCCTCGGCCTCTTCAGCAATTTTCTGTGCTTCATCCATACCGGAATTATCAATTTCTCTCTCTACATCCTCAAGTTTTGGCATCTACAACCCCTCAAACTGGTTTCATACAAACTTTTTTAAAAGAAGCAGGGCGGACTATGTACAAGACCAGTCCGCCCTTTCAATTAGAACATATTAACGTGAGGCAATTTTCCAGAAAACTGCCATTTGGTATTTTTGGATAGTTGTTATTAACCTTTTATATTACAAAGGTTACAATCATCAAAATACTTCTGATTACTATAATTCTATTTTAGTCCAACTTCCTTAAAGTACTTCAAGGCACCTTCATGCAGAGGAGCTGAGAGTCCCTGCAGCATATTCTCTTTTGTAAGAACAGCAAAAGCAGGATGTAAAGCCTTGAATTCATCAAGATTTTCAAATATTTCCTTGGTTACAGCATAGACAACATCTACAGGAACATCAGCGGATGTTACAAATGTAGCTTTTACACCGAATGTATTAACATCACTTGTATTCACAGCATTTGGATACTGTCTAATCGGTATGATTGATGGAGCATAGTAGGAATATTCTGAGAACAATGAATCTATTCCGGTAATATCAAGAAATCGAACTTCACGTTTTCCTGCAGTAGCTTCTTTAGCTGATCCATTTGGATGTCCTACTGTATAAAAAAAGGCATCAATACGGTCATCCTGAAGCATTGATGCAGCTTCAGCAGCCTTTATCTCTTCAGCAACAATATCTGTCTGCCAATCAATCCCAACAGCATTCAATGCGTCTATCGCATTCTGACGTTGACCTGATCCAGGATTTCCAATATTTACTCTTTTGCCTCTGAGGTCGGCAATCGACTCAATCCCTGCGTCAACTGCAGCAATCAATGTTACCGATTCAGGATGAAGTGAACAGATTGCACGAAGATCACTCTGCTTCCCTGCATCAGACCATTCAGCAAGTCCTTCAACTGCCTGAAACTGTCTATCTGACTGCACAACGCCAAACTCAAGATCACCGGCCATTATGGCATTTACATTAAAAACTGATCCGCCGGTTGATTCAACGGTAGCCTTCAAATTATACTCATCAGATTTCTTGTTCACCATCTTTGAAATGGCTCCGCCAGCCGGATAATAAACTCCGGTAACTCCACCAGTTCCGATGGTTACAAAGGTACGTTTTGCACTACCCTCAACATCTGCACCAGCAAAAACAAGTGCTGATGTCATTACGAGCACCAAACAAATTACAACAATTTTTTTCATACACCCCTCCAATATTTTCCCCATCCTACTGTATTACAGAATTATTAAAAGCTGATACAGAATTGATAGTCCACACACATCACAAATATTTGTACGCAGATGAACATACATTTGACAAATTACACGTATTTTCAACAAATTCATGTTCGGGGAAAGTTCATTATAGTGTAGAAAACAAGTTAGTGCAAGGATGCTCCTTTTGGAACTCTTATCGAGCCGATGTTGCGGTAAAAACAGGAAGGAAAGGATGAAATCCCCAATCTCCAAACTTCTCTTCGTCTCCGGAAGCAGCTGGATTATCATAATCCGGACCAAAATCTATAACATCCAGATCGGTGGGCGGAGTAAAATCCAACTTTGCCGGGTCTGTCTCATACCAAAAATTAAAGGTATCAGTAACATCAGCTGTTACAGTAACAGTATCTAAAGCTGTAAAGGTAAATGCATCCCAATCTGCATTTAAACCTCCAGCATCAGTAATAGAGCTGATTTCGACTGTATCAGTTGCATAGTCATCATAGTTTACTGGATCGCCCCAGAAAGCTGTGTTAGCAAAGAGGTCTATTGTTGATTCAGGACCGCTGCCGGATACCGGATGGACAGGTAGTGTATTAGTTGATGAAGTATAGTCTACTCCATCTTCCTGAGCCAGAATTAAGAAGTTTGTTGATCCGCCAGGTTCAATAACCCGTCTCATCCAATACCATCCGGTAGGATTGACTGCAGGTGACTGAATATCCGTGGCAGTAAGATAGACGAGAATATCCCGTTTCCAGTAATTTTCTACCGGATTGAAGTAGAGTCGGAACAGATAGTCATCTTCGTCTCCATCGGAAGTAAATTCCAGATCATAACCACTTTCGGAACATGCAGTATGGAAGTGGAAAGCAGCTTTCAGCTCCATCTCAATATAGAGTGGT
>Ga0307989_1001877_pt1 | contig 10548 bp, 10 predicted proteins | sample EllFjometagen185_FD_203164 | JGI IMG/M metagenome (GOLD analysis project Ga0307989, IMG submission 203164) | Marine microbial communities from Ellis Fjord, Antarctic Ocean - #185 | ecosystem: Environmental > Aquatic > Marine > Unclassified | place: Southern Ocean | collected 2014-10-08 | reverse complement strand
GTGAACTGGTCAGAGAAAAGGGACTTGAAGACAAATTTGTCGTACTCGAAGCACTCTATGCACTAATGTACTCAGAAATGAATTTGAATGATTATTATCTAAAAGTACTATCCTAAACCATTTTTCTAAAACGCTAATATGGTGCGCAATATTACTGTGCAACCACTTCAACATTCAAAACCTTTTTCCCTTCAAGGTATGCTTCCAGCACATCTCCAGGATGAACCGGGCCAACACCTTCAGGAGTTCCAGTCAGAATTATATCTCCCGGATCGATTGAGACAAATCGTGACAAATGGGCAATAAGCTGGTCGATAGGAAATATCATATCCCGGGTACTCCCTTTCTGGCGAAGCTCCCCATTTATACGCAACTCAATATCAAGATTCTGCACATCCTTCTCCAGTACATCGATTTCAATCCATTCTCCAATTGGAGCTGAATCTTCAAAAGACTTACTGATCTCCCAGGGAAATCCCAGTTTTTTCTGTCGCCGCTGCAGATCACGGGCAGTAAAATCTATACCTATAGATATCTTTGAGTAGCACTCAGCGGCCATTGCCTGGGAAATATTTCGTACCCGGCTATCTATCAGCACAGCAAGTTCAACTTCATGGTGAACTTCGGAAGAAAATTCAGGATAAGGAAAAATGCCTTTAACAGACGACCCGGCATTGTCCGGCTTAAAAAAGAACATCGGTTCAGATGGCTTGGCTCCGCCCATCTCATTCGCATGCGCCAGATAGTTTTTTCCAATACAGATAAATTTCATTATTCTTCCTCCGACCTTTTTATATCAATTAGTTGAAATCATGGTACTCTACCTTAAAACTTGCCGACAAGACAAGAGAGGTAATTATACCTCCAATAGTATCCACTTCCATGAGAAAGAGTTAGAATATAGTATCAATATTAATTCAGCAGTAAGCTTGGTTTTTCTCCCTTATTCTCACCCTGATTTAACTAATTCAGTTAACTCATTGCATTCCGAATTCTTAAAATTAACACTACATTTAGATTGACGAAATCCGCATACACAATATATAGTGTTATAGGGTGTTGCGTAGGGACACGATTTTTTTTGCTGAACCAAAAATCTTTAGAAAGGGTTTTTCAGCAAAACATGTGACTAACTGTTTTCTTTAGTAAAACTTCTGCTGTAAAAACTTTCATTAAGTATTAGTTTTTACATTTCCCACCCACAATTAAAAAAAGAACATCAGCAGATAAAAAGGAGCAATTCATGATGGATCAATCTCTGCAGTTTGACGGATTCAGGAAAAGAAGCGGGGACATCGTCCCATTCAGCCGGGAAAAAATTGAGTTAGCAATCCTGAATGCCGGTGAGGCTGTACGGAGAAATGGCGGAGAATCTTCCATATCCACGTCAGAAGCAAACCGATTGACTGAGATCATCCTGGATCAGCTGAATACACCATCATCAGAATATTATGTTCGTGCACAGGCCGATAATACCCGAATACCTCACATTGAGGATGTACAGGACCTGGTTGAAATAGCACTCTCCGAAGAGGGCCACGCCTCTGTTGTCTCCACCTATAAACGTTATAGAAAACAGCGGGAAGTTGCCCGTAAACAGATCCGTGTCCGCAGCAATCTGGAGAAAACTGAAGTTGATGTTACAGATGCCAGTCTTCTTTTGGTTGAATCTACTTCCGGAAATATTACAAAACCCTGGGACAGAACAGAAATTGTCCGGCAAATTGTTGAAGAGACAGATCTTTCAGTTGAAGCCTCGATAAGTGTAGCAAAAGAGGTGGAAAATATGGTTCTCAGGGGGTCTTTCAGCCTTCTGAACACTGCCTTAATCCGGGAACTAGTCAATAATGTATTGATAGACCGCGGATACACAGCTCAGCTTCAGGACCTATCAATCTATCGTATACCCAAGAAATTCGTTGAACAGTTGATGTTTACAAAAGGGACGGAGAACAGCAATATCGTCAACAATAACCCTGAAGCAGTAAATCTTGGACTTTCTGAACTAGTATTAAAACAGTGGGGTCTTGAAACCATCTTCTCACCTGAAGTTAAACGTGCCCATGACACAGGAGCAATCCATCTTCATGACCTCGGATATCCACACCGGGTCTACTGCTCTTCACACTCAATTGAATATATTAAAAAATATGGTTTAACCGGCCTCAGTAACCTTAATACAGAATCAAAACCCGCACGTACAGCCAGTGTGCTGACCGGACATCTGAATACATTTCTTGCAAGCATGCAGGCAAATTATGCAGGCGCTCTGGGAATAGCATATATCAATATTCTTTATGCTCCCTATCTCGAAGGGATGGATTTTCCTCAAATTAAGCAGATTGCACAGGAGTTAATCTTTAATGGGGCACAGAATGCCTTTTCCCGAGGCGGACAGACCCTATTCCTGGATTTTAATATCCATACCGGTGTTCCCGGATATATGAAAGAGGTCCCGGCTATTGGATCGGGAGGCACCTATATGATCCTTGTCAACGGAGAGAAGCTTCCTCTTGAAGAAGTTCTGCGAAAAGACCTGGATCATGCCGGCAACAAACTGATGGACCTTTTCTATGATGATGCGGATGGAAACCGGCACCTGGTATTGAGTGAACTTGCAGATGCTGATAAAGGCATTGTGTATGACAAAACTGTAGAGGCTGTGGTTGCAGAAAACAACTGGAAGATAGTTACCTATGGTGATTATACAAAAGAGGCCAGAGATTTTGCCGGTGCCCTACTTACTGTTTGGGGAGATGGTGATAAGAATGGAAGGATTTTCGAGTTTCCAAAATGCGATTTCCATGTAAGTGACGAAACATTCAACGATCCTGCACAATATGCGATATATATGCAGGCCTGTGAGCTGGCGAGCAGAAACGGATCAACCTATTTCATCTTTGATCGAGATGAAGTAACTCTATCAGCCTGCTGCCGTCTCAGGACAACCATCCAGGATAACCGCATGCTCAAACATCCCGAATCTATGCGTTTCTGCGGTTTTCAAAATGTAACAATAAATATCCCGCAGGCAGCCTATCGTGCAGCCAGAAAGGGCCTAAAAAGCCTGGAAGGCCTATATAGCGAACTTGATGCCACTATGGATCTGGCCGTTGAAGCACATCTTCAGAAAAAAGCCAGAATCCAGGTGATGATGAGTGAACCAGGCAGACCCCTCTACCAACTAGGAAAAGAGGCCTGTGATGGACGTCCCTATGTCGAACTGGATAAAGCAACCTATATTCTTGGATTGATCGGTGTCAACGATGCGGTTAATTATCTTTATGGACTAGAGCTGCATGAAAATGATGAAGCCATGAATATCGGCCTCAAGATTGTTGCTCACATGTTTCTCAAAGCTAAAAAGTTGGCTGCTAAACACAATCTAAAATTCAGCCTTGAAGAGTCTCCTGCAGAAAGCGCGGCTAGAAGGCTGGCTAAAACCGACCTCATCTATTACGGAAATGAGGCTGGTTCTATAGTAAAAGGTGAGGATGAAGATTCTGTCTATTACACCAACTCAATCCACATGACAGCAGATGCTCCAATATCACTGGTTGAACGCATCCGCCTGCAGAGTAAGTTTCACAGCATGATAGAATCCGGAGCAATCACCCATGCTTTTGTGGGAGAAGAACAGCCTTCAGCCGAATCTATAGCTGAATTGATGAAAGAGATCCTGTTTAGAACGCAAAGTGCACAGGTAACCATATCCCCGGAATTTACCTTCTGTATGGATTGCAATCATAATTTCCGTGGGTTGGTAGAAACCTGCGAGCGTTGCGGATCAACAAATGTATTTGGTGAGACACGGGTAGTGGGTTACTTCAGCCGTATACAAAACTGGAATAAGTCTAAACGATATGGCGAACTTGTAGCCCGGCAACGGGGCAACTATGCTGTTGAAACAGCTGAACAGAGTGAGGAGATTATCCAATTTGCATAATTTATCAACAGAAGGAGCAACAGCTTTGGACTTAAGACCTTATCAAGTTGTCATCTTCGGCAAAGCAGGCTGCGAAAAGTGCAAGATGCTAAATAAACGAGTAGATAAGATTCTCGATAAACCGGAATGGCAGGATTTTGAAAAAGTATATCTTGATATTATGACAGAAGACGGCCTAATAGATTTCTGCAATGCGGAGTGTATAAATCCACAGAGAATCCCGGCATTCACGGTTAAGAAATTCGATCATGAACGGGAACGCTATGAGTTTATGATGAATAAAAACCCTGGTTCACATGATGCGGTATGCGGTAGTACAAAACTATACACCTATCTTGGCATACAGACTGACTATAGCTCAACAGGGACAATTACCCCAAAGATGATTCAGCACATTCTGCTGGAGGCAAAAAAAAAGACTGATAGCTGATATGAACCAATCCAATTTTCAGCAGACCCCGTTGCCGGAGAAAATTCTGCTTCCGGAGCAGACGCCGCTCTTCGGTTTTCTGCAAAAACCCTCTCTGGTCGATTTTCCCGGCAAGATCTCTGCAGTATTCTTTACATCCGGCTGCAATTTCACCTGTGGGTATTGCCACAATGCACCGCTGCTTGGCGTAAAAAAACAGGGACTTAAAAAGGACGATTTTGTAAAAGCCGTGCGAAAATTCCGGGAAACCGATTGGATCTCCGGAGTTACCATCACCGGCGGCGAACCAACCCTCTGTCCTGATATTCCAATTATCATTTCCTGGCTGAAATCTCTGGGGCTTGCCGTTAAACTCGATACAAATGGATCCAATCCTGCGATGCTTAAGGAATTACTTCCTTTGGTGGATTATATTGCCATGGACATAAAATGCTCACTGCCTGCCTACCCGAATTTTGTGAGATACAATAAAATTGATAATATATCCACATCTGTTGAACTAATAAAGTCGCATGCCTTAGATTATGAGTTCCGTACCACTATTATTGAGGCTCTTCACACTAATGAAGAGATGCATAAAATTGGTGCCTTGATTAAGGGAGCTACCCGCTATACATTGCAGCCGTTTCTCCCCCGGGAAGATCTGCCGGGTATTGAATATCGTACGATGAAGCGGACTTCACCAGACTTACTGGCAAAATATCGTAACATGATGGCTCCATATGTACAAAAAGTTGTTTGGAAAGGTAAGTTGTGATCTTTTATCATTCACAACCTCCGCCTCTCCCTGTATACTTTCACTATGTTTATCCGTAAGGCAGAATCACAAGACAGAGAAAGCATAATCAACATTATCTCACAATGCTCTAAACAGCTCCTTGAGGTTGGTATTGAGCAGTGGGACAGCGAATACCCCTCAAAAGAGATGATTTCAAAAGATATAGCAAATGGGCATGTCTATGTTGGTATTGATGAAGAATCAGAATCTCTGATCAGTACAATAACCATAGGTTCCGGGAGCAATGGTGATTTTCATAGTAATATCAACTGGGAACTGGATACGGAAAGCTACATCTTCTTCAACCGATTAGCCGTCCTTCCACAGCACCAGGGGAAAGGGTATGCATCCCAATTCATGGACTTTGTTGAGACCTTCGCTGAAAAGAGCGGGATTCGTTCACTCAGGCTTGATGCAAGAACTGAATACCCGCGGGTATTGGATATGTATAAGAGCAGAGGATACTTGATTAGGGGAGATGTATCCTACCGTAATGGAACAAGGCATTATACATCGATGGAAAAAATTATCCCTGAAACTAAAATAGAATTTATACAACCTCCCTATAAAACTCCGTCGAAGGAATACAGGCAATTCCAACAGATTCTGGCTATCAGGAAAGAGGTTTTTGTCGTTGGCCAGAATGTGGATCCCGCCATAGATCAGGATGGGAAAGATAGTGAGCTGGAACACTTTCTTATTATGCGTGGAAAAGAAGCTGCTGGATGCCTTAGATTTAGACCTCTGGATAATTCCACAGTTAAACTGGAACGAATCGCCATACTATCAAAATTCAGGGGCTTGGGCTTTGGGAAAAAACTTGTCCAGGCAGCTGCTGCAGAAGCCGGCAGAAGAAACTACCGGAATCTTACCATGTACGCCCAGTACTATCTTCTTGATTATTATGGGAATCTTGGATTCAGTGCAGTTGGAGAACCATTTTATGAGGCAAATATCAAACATATCAAAATGAATTATAGCAGAGGGAGTGCAAAGTAGTATGAAAACAGTAGTAATCACCGGTGGAACCAGAGGAATTGGAAGAGGACTTGCTCTTGAGTTTCTCAAAATGGGATATAAAGTAGTAATAAGCGGAACCCGGGAATCGACGATAAAGGATGCAAAAAGCTACTTTAAAAGCGCCGGATTTGATGACCATGTTGCAGTCTATCTCTGCAACGTCTCTATTCCGGATGATATAACAGGGTTGTGGAAGAATGCCGCAGCCTTTTTAGATCGGATTGATATTTGGATCAATAATGCCGGAATCAATCAGCCGGACAAACCTGTTGCAGAGCTGGAAGCACAGGATATTGATAATGTCCTGGCTGTAGACCTTAGCGGTACCATTAATGCCACCCGAATTGTATTTAATGAAATGAGTGGTCAAGGAAAAGGATTCATCTACAATATGGAGGGTTTTGGAAGCGACGACAGAACCAGAACCGGTTTATCAATATACGGAACTGCAAAACGTGCAGTCACCTACTTCACAAAAGCATTCATTGCAGAAACAAAGGGCTCTCCGGTTAAAACCTGTTATCTCAGTCCGGGTATGGTTCTAACAGATTTTCTCCTAAAACCGCTTCGGGACGATCCTGATCAGGCAGAAAAACTGGGACGTATATATACTATTTTGGCAGATCTGCCTGAGGTGGTCACACCCTATCTTGCTGAAAAAATCGATAAGAACACAAAACATGGTGCCAAGGTTGCCTGGCTCACATCCGGAAAAGTCATGCTCCGTTTTCTAACGGGAGGACGAAGAAAAAATAAACCTGATATATCAAAGCTTATTTAGGCGAGTCAGAAGTTTTTGATTCTCAAACGAGCGAGAGAAGCGGATCAGCATGATGGTCCATTTCCGATGCGAGTGAACAACCAAAGGTTGTTTCAGGAGTTTGTTTTGCAAACTCCGATTTGTGAAGTTTTTTGATATTTTATAACTACTTCTAATGCAATAAGTTAAGCAATAAAAAAACTTCTGGAGCCATTTTCTTATAAATTATTTATTTATAAGAAGTTGGCTCAGTTACCTGTCCGGATTCATTTTTATCAGGTTCATTCGACGCATATAAAAGCCCATTGATATCATCATAATACCGTTATTATACTCTCCCTCTCCCATTGAAGCCAAAACCTCTCTGACTGGAACTAGGACAACATCTATCAGCTCATGTTCGTCAAGTTCCTGCTTTCGGATCAACTCAAGACCATCTGCAAGATATGTCGATACGGTATTGTTCATAAATGCCGGATTTGGGGAGACCTTGCCTAAGAACTCCAGAGAACCTGCCTTATAACCAGTCTCTTCCAGGAGCTCTCTCCCGGCACAAATTTCCGCGTTCTCACCCTTTTCAACCATACCAGCAGGAAATTCCAGAGTTATCTCATTGCTTCCATGCCGGTATTGACGAACCATAAGAAAACATGATCCCAATTTCTCATCGGTAATATGAGGTATAATAGTTACCCAATCGGGAGCATCAACCTCATAAAAAGTCCCGGTTAGTCCTCCGGCAGTTTCCCGCTGAACCTGATACATATTAAAAATTCGATAATCACTCAACCATTTTCTGTCTATAGTGTTCCACATCAAATGATCATCATTTTTTTTCATTCAAGGCTCCCAGTACTTTATCAGTAATTTTCATTATTGCCCGGGCACTTTCGCTTTCAGGAAACTCTTTCATAAATAGTATCCCGGCATCTTCAGCCTGCATGAGCTCTTTCTCCAGAGGGATGCTGCCTAAAAAAGGTACTTCCATCTCTTTAGCGGCGTTCTCTCCGCCGCCTTTACCGAAAATATCAATCGAATCGCCGCAATGAGGACATTTAAAGCCGCTCATGTTTTCAACAACTCCTAATACAGAAGCATTTGCTTTTTTTGCGAAATTAATACTCTTTCGGGAATCCAGAATTGCTACCTCCTGTGGAGTTGTAACAACAATACACCCTGCAAGGTCTGGCAATGACTGTACAACCGTTAAGGGTTCATCTCCTGTGCCAGGTGGAGAGTCAATGATCAGAAAATCGAGATTCCCCCAATTAACATCTGCCAGAAACTGCTTTATTACACTAATTTTTATTGGTCCACGCCAGATGATCGGTTCATCATCATCATTTCCGGAGAGTGCCAGACTTACTGCTTTTATGGGTGCCCCTCCTGCTAAAGGAGAGGTGACTTCAAATGGTTCAATAGTATTTTCAGCACTGGAATAGAGTCTTTCACCCTGAACTCCAAGCATTTTGGCAATATTGGGTCCATGAAGATCGGTATCCATAATCCCAACACTATACCCTTTCATGGCAATAGCTAATGCCAAATTTATAGAAACAGTTGTTTTTCCAACTCCACCTTTCCCGCTCATGACTAATATTTTATGAGTGACAGCACCCATTCTTTCCTGTAAACGTTTATCCTGCGCTTCCAGCGCTGCTCCCTGTGGTCCATGCATATCTCTAAATTGCTCCTTATTGCGTTTATTCAATGCTACCCTAATAACATATTCATAGGGTTGGCTTCAGACAAGTAAAAACACATGTTATATGGCTAATGTTATAATTGAATTCCGATTTGAAACCCAAGTTTTTCAGGTAAAATAATGGGATTAAAGGAACCCATGATATTTTTTTCAGATATTTCAGGCTCCATATCCCTTGTTAACCATACTGCTGCTGCCTGTCCGGCTGCAGCTGAGGCGATCATAATACTTGCCTGTACCCTGGAATCAGGAGATGCAATCTCCTCCAGAATCATGGTGGTAAAAAAACCAATTAAACCGCCCCCAAGGCCACCAACAGTTACCAGCCCCGTACGTAAAGAACTCCAATTCAGATCTTCCCACAATCGCAAACTTCCATAGACCGCTAAGTCGGTAGTGATCAATCCAACAATATTGGCAGTTCTTTCATCATCAATTTCAAGAACTCCCTGTGCACAGAGAAGGTAATAATAATTTGCCCAAAAATAGCTGTGCAGCATAAAGCTCCCCTGTCCTTCCGGCGGAGCACTATCTTTATACATTGTATAAGCAGCAGCACGTGATCCAAGCAGTGTCAACAGCTGACCTCCAAGCTCAATCTTATAGTAGAGCGGATCCTCCCAAATGGTATAAGGTTGAACAATCCCGGTAAGATAGAGATAGTTTCCTAAGGATATCAGTTGAGTGCTTTCAATCCACCAATCCTGAGCGCTGCTTATTGGATGGTCTTTACTCATAAGCCAGGAACTTCCCAGACCGGTACCAACTCCTGCCAATCCCGTTATTCCGGCCATTACTGCATCCAAATCATACCCAAACAGCTGTGGAAGCATCATGGCTGTGTAAGTTGCTGTGGTCAGATTGCCCAGATAGAATGTTACTATTCCTGAATTGTCCTGATGATTCTGCAGCTCCTGAAGATGAATTCGTGATGATTCTGCATATTGAGAATCGGGAAATCTGTCAAGGAGAAGGGAGAATGATTCCTGTGCCTGGTTGGATTTTTCTTCTAAAAGCAGTTCCAAACCACCAATATAGAGGGAGATATCTGCGTTTTCCTGAGCAAATAAACCCGGAATTACAAGTATATGTATTACAATTATGAGAACTTTATTTTTTTCATAATGCCTCCTATTTAAATGCAGTATTTTCTTAGTTTCAAGAAAATACTTTCCAATTACGAGAAGGATCTCATATGTAAGAGTATATCAATTGTATTGATGCTTGTGTAAAATTATTGAAAAAATAATTTTTCATTTAAAGGTTTTATTAGTATTAAACATCATCTATACTAGGTAATAGAATTATAAAATTTAGTAAGAGACCTTATAGTGAAATTTTCCTTGGGCGGAACACTAAAAGCAGCAAAGGATTTAATGCAAAATGGAAAATAGAAACCCAAACATACATATATTCATTGCAGAAGATGAGGAACTAATCAGCAACCTGTACCGTATCCAGTTAGAACGTACTGGATACAAGGTTACCATCGCTGAACATGGCCAAAAAGCTGTCGACATGTTGAAAGCATTGACAGTTAAACCAGAATTACTTCTTCTTGATCTTGGCCTCCCTGTTCTTGACGGACAAGAAGTGTATGAAGAAGCTGTAAAATTATTCGGCTCCATACCGACAATATTCTGCAGCGGCAAATACTCCGATAATATCAACTCAACTTGGTTATCTGAACATCCAAATACCTGCCTTCTCATTAAACCGGTTTCTATGAAATCTATTACAATTGTTATTGAAGAGCTTCTCAAACCATAGTGATCATTGCATCAGACAGTCATGTAAGGGAAAAACATATTGTATAAAACATAAGGTAGCAGATAATTTGTTTCCATTGCCCTTGTGTTGAAGAAAATTATTAAGTATTATCTTGGATTATAACTGATGTTATGATTAA
>Ga0307989_1001875_pt1 | contig 10553 bp, 7 predicted proteins | sample EllFjometagen185_FD_203164 | JGI IMG/M metagenome (GOLD analysis project Ga0307989, IMG submission 203164) | Marine microbial communities from Ellis Fjord, Antarctic Ocean - #185 | ecosystem: Environmental > Aquatic > Marine > Unclassified | place: Southern Ocean | collected 2014-10-08 | reverse complement strand
CTCTCTCCACCGATCTTCCCATACCAGATACAATCAGGGCATCTTTCTGCATACCATTTACCCAATAGGGCTTAACCGGGTTGCTTTGGATATGTTGGGCACAAGTTAGAAATAGGCTCATAATGATAGGGGTACAAAAGTTTTCATTATTCTCATTTTAAAGTCAATCACTTCTTTTTTAATATTATGCGGTGTCAATTTTTATGCTGTAATTCTTCAGCGATGAGTTCGGCCTGTTTCAGGATGGTATCAGTAGCTAGTTTCTGCATATCCGGTGGATAGCCATATTGCCTAAGGGTTCTTTTTACAATGACCTTCAACTTAGCCTTCACACTTTCCATGATGGTCCAGTCAATCGAAGCATTGGCTTTCACCTTCTCATACAACACCACAGCCAATTCACGGAGCTTATCTTGCTCCATAACATCACGGGCACTTTCGTTGTTGGCAATAGCTGAGTAGAAGGCATACTCATAGTCAGATAAGCCCATTTCCTGAGGTTCTTTATCCATCTGCTGAATCTCTTTACTCAGCTTGATCAGTTCTTCTATGACTTGAGCAGCCGTGAGGATCTTATTGTGATAATTCTTGATGGATTTTTCCAGCATCTCCATGAGTGATTTACTCTGAATCAGGTTTTTCTTGGTCCGAGCCTTAATCTCATCATTGAGGAGCTTCTTCAATACCTCTAGAGCAATATTCTTATGCTCCATATTCTTCACTTCCAGTAGGAACTCTTCTGAAAGAATGGAGATATCTGGTTTTTTTATCCCAGCTGCATCGAAAACATCAATTACCTGCTCGGTTACCAATGCTTGATCAATTACTTGACGAATAGCTGTTTCTAATTCATCATCTGTTTTACCCGGTCCTGTCGTCTCGAATTTAGCTAGGCGTGACTTGACAGCCTGAAAGAATGAAACTTCATCTTTTACATCCATTGCTTGATCATGGGGGATAGCGATAGAAAATGCCTGAGAGAGGGCTGTTACTTCATTGATATAACGTTTCTTCCCATTTTCTAAGCCCAGGATATGTTCTTCAGCTGCGAGTATCATTGATAGTTTCCTACCAGTGTCAGCCTGGAAATATTCCTCATATGGAAACTCATGGTACATCTGCGATACTACTTCCAGTTTCTCCAACATCACCTGTACAGCCTTTTCCTGAGCTACAGCGGGGTCACCCTTGCCACCACTATCAGAGTAGAAGGAGAGGGCTTTCTTTAGGTCGGATGCAATACCCAGATAATCAACAACGAGGCCACCTGGCTTATCTTTATAGACTCTATTGACCCTAGCAATGGCTTGCATGAGATTATGACCCTTCATGGGCTTGTCGATATAGAGAGTGTGTAAGGAAGGAACATCGAATCCAGTGAGCCACATATCCCGAACGATGACAATTTTTAGTTCATCCTGTGGGTCTTTCATCCTGTCAGCTAAAGCTCTACGCTGCTGCTTACTGGTATGATGTTTAGATATTATGGGACCATCAGACGAAGCAGAGGTCATCACTACTTTAATAGTGCCTTTGGTCTGATCATCATTGTGCCATTCAGGTCTGAGAGAGATAATTGCGGCATATAGTTCAGCGGCAATTCTACGGGACATGGCAACAATCATTGCCTTACCCTCGAAAACTTCCTGCCTTTGTTCGAAATGGGTGATCATATCCTTGGCCACCCGCTTGATTCGAGCTTCGCTTCCGATGAGGGCTTCCAGTTGGGTCCACTTGGCCTTAACCTTCTGAGCATCGGTTAATTCATCATGGTCTAGGTCGTCATCGAATTCTTTAACCAGTTTTTTACCTTCATCACTGAGGCTAATTTTAGCTAGTCTGCTCTCGTAGTAGATCCTGACTGTAGATCCATCCTCAACTGCCTGAGAGATGTCGTAAACATCCACATAATTACCGAATACGGCGGGTGTGTTTACATCGGTGCTTTCAATGGGTGTTCCGGTGAATCCCAGGTAGGTTGCCTGTGGGAGAGCATCCCTTAGATACTTAGCGAAACCATATACCAGTTTCTTACCAATCACATTCCCATCTTTATCTTTTTCATCAATAGTCTTGGCTTTAAATCCATACTGGGTACGATGAGCTTCATCAGCAATGACAATGATATTCTTTCGTGCTGAAAGGGTCTCATAGACATTCCCCTCATCAGGTTGGAATTTCTGAATAGTTGTGAAGACTACACCACCTGATGCCACCTTGAGGAGTTCTTTTAGGTGATCCCTATTCTCCGCCTGAATGGGTTCTTGTCTCAGAAGTTGTTTCGAGGAGGCGAAAGTATCGAAGAGTTGATCATCAAGGTCATTTCGGTCCGTGATGACCAGAATAGTTGGGTTATTCATGGCTAGGACGATCTTGCCAGTGTAGAATACCATGGAGAGTGATTTACCACTTCCTTGAGTATGCCAGACCACACCACCCTTACGATCACCGATAGGTTGAGTAACTACATCTGGTAGACCATATCCGGATGGTGATTCAGCTGTTCCCTGATCTTTAGCTATGGAAGCATAGTCAGATGCTCTCAGGGTTGATTCAACTGCTTTATTTACTGCGTAATATTGGTGATAGGATGCCAGCTTCTTTACAGTCTCAATAGTAACAATACTGGTTTTCTTATCTTCCTTTTTAGATTTCTCGAAAATGTTGAAATGACGGATCAGATCTAGGAGGGTGTGCTTATTTAGCATGCCTTTTATGAGAGTTTCCAATTCACCGATAAGGGGAGAGGCGAGTTCTTTACCATCTGTAGTTTTCCAGGCCATGAAGCGGCTATATCCAGCCGAAATTGATCCAGCTTTAGCTTCCAGACCATCAGAGATGATCAAGACTCCGTTGTATGTAAATAGACTTGGTATGGCTTGTTTATACGTCTGTAACTGTTTAAACGCTGATCGAATAGTCGCATTCTCATCTGCTGGATTTTTAAGTTCAATGACCACGAGAGGTAATCCATTGACGAACAGAATCACATCAGGGCGTTTATTGACATTATTTTCGATGACAGTGAATTGATTCATCACCTGGAAATCATTATTCTCAGGATGTTGAAAATCTATGAGCCAGACCAGGTCACCTCGTTCACTTCCATTCTGCTGATAGGTGACTTTAATACCTTCGGTGAGCATTCTGTGGAAAGACTCGTTGTTAGCTATCAGTTCTGGTGAGTTCAACCGGAGGAGTTGCTTGATTGCATCTTCACAGACATTGTTAGGAATGCCAGGATTGATATGTCCAACATTAGTTCTGAGGCACTCCAGGAGCAGAACATCCTCGAAGGAATCACGCTCTGGGCTCTCACTATCAGGAGCGATCGTAGGGCCATAGGTGTAGGAATAGCCCTGTGCTTCGAGAAGCTCAATGCTGAAATGCTCTATTTCAGATTCAGTAATTTTGGTCAACTCTTAAATACCTTCGCAATATAGCCAATTACTGAATTTTTATAAATACTAGGTATACCTTTTGGTATCTCGCCCTCATTTTCATAGAGTTCCTCTTGAGTGCGATTACGAAAAACGTATGTAGAGTACTCCTTATTGTCCTTTAGCTTATTATCTCTTACAATAGCATGAATCTCATTCTGTTTTATGGCAGGAGTCTCAAGTCTTACCTGTGCGATCATTTCTGTTGCTGTTAATGGATATTCCTTAAGCCTGTTTTCTCGAACCCTCTGTATTACATCAACTTGCTCAATTGGCTGAACCGAACCTATTAGTTTCAGAGTCCTGGCACCTTTCTTCTCTATGAAACTTCCCTCCTTGATCCACTTGATGCTCTTAATTAGGTCCTCATCTACCATCAATATCTGGGAGTTCTGCTTTTCTATCAAGCCTCTTTCGGTATCAAGAATGGCAGCATTCTGAGGTCCAGATGTGCCAATTTTCTGGACCAAGTCCGTCCAATGTGCATTATTCTGATCAATGCGATTTGCAATTATACTATCTAATTCTGAGAACTGAATCTTTTGGGTTCTCCCTCCATAACGGAAGTAAACCTCTCCATTTCGAAGAATCTGATCTTTTCCTTCATCCTTTTTGCAGATAATAGGTTTTATTGCTGCCTCTTCAACATAAAAGGCTCCGAAGGTATCGTCACCAATCCGGAAGACATCATGTGCCCAGACTATATTTCCGGAGAAAATTTCTAGTAAATGCCCAGAAACGGCTTCTGGATCTAGCTTGTCAAGTTGCTGAAATGCGCGAGCCGTCAGGCCGATAAGTTCTCTTCTGGGCCGATCTTTAACGCCGAATATCAGGTAACCACCTTTATTATTCGCGAATGCGGCGAAATCTCGATAATAATCGGCTAAACCTGCGAAATTGAAAGATTGCTTGAATTCCAGATATTGACTCTCTCGATGAAAGAGATTCCCATCCGTTTTCAGCTTCAGAAATTCTTGAATAATTTCATCATTCAATTTTGTATCCAATTAGAATCTCACTTTCGCTTTTCCACTCATCAGCTTTGGTATCAACTCATCGCGAAGAGTTTCAAGAGTGTTGATTTGGTGATAATTAATTTCAAGCTTAGAAACAAATTGAGAAAGGTAATTGTCGAAATATTTTTGCTTCTCTGTTGGAGGTATTGGGATGATTAGAGATAATAGGTGTGGTACTTTAATACTTGGCTGAACGCCCCCTATATCTAGTTGGTGTATTTCTTTTTTTTTGTACTTGAGAATTTGAAACAAGTAAAAAGGGGAGATATTTATTGCTCTTAAGCCGACCACATTTTGAGCAATATGACCCTTATTTGGTATGTACATAGACATTGCACCTATGCTACCAACTGTTGAGATTAGTGTGTCAAATTTCTGAATACTGTTTCTGAACCAGCTTGAAAACGTTTCTTCATCAACATATTTTCGAATTACTGAATAATCAACAAGTCTACTTTCTTTTCCGAGGGCGTTCACCTCTATAAGCGGATATCGAGTATATTCTGTCTGATTTGGAGGGGTTTTACCTCTATTGTCAACTATCGAGACATATTTTTTTAATTCAGCATACTCCCAATCCTCCTGAGCATCCTCAATAAACCACTGCCTAAACATCGTTTCTGCCAGTGCTTCCAGGGTTTTATTCTGACTGTGGAGCAGATCAATTTTGTCATCCAGACTGGATAACACGGAAGCGATTCCCACCTGCACTTTATATGGGACCCATGGGATTTTAGTCTCTAGTATCAGATTAGGGCTTAGATTTGGCTGCCCGCTACCAGCCCCTGCATTGAATAAATAATCTTGATATTTTTCAGTGGTTAAGATGAAATATAAAAAGACCTTACTCAGATTGACTTCATCGCAGATAAATTTTCCTACACGCTGATTCAATAACGCTTTTTGTCTGCTTTTAAGTTTCAACTTGCCTACTCGACCCACGCTGCCCTGTCCGGTCATAGCTATTAGAACGTCGTTGTTATGGAGTAGCACATTCCGCATCTTATCATTCAAGCTGTTTTCTGAGATAAAACTTCCATTGGCAGCGACGGTGACAATTTTGTTTTGAATATTGCCAATTTTTATCAAAGGAATTCCTACTTCTAAATAATCTGTGCTTTTAAAACCGAAGCCAGATTGAAGTTTACACCCAAGGTCAACCAATTTTCGCAATACGATTTCACCCATCAATATGAATCCTTTTCAGATTTTCTTGAATTAGATCATTTAGTCTTATCTCCTCCTTCAGCTGTTCTTCGAATTCAGCTGTAAGTTGCGTCAATCGTTCCTTGAAATCGAAATCATCTTCCTCATCTGTCAATCCAACATAACGCCCAGGAGTCAGTACATAATCCAACTCCTTGACCCGCTCGATAGATGCTGAGTTACAAAAGCCTTTCACATTTTCATACTCACCCTCAGGATTTCGCCAGCTGTGATAGGTGTCAGTGATAGTTGCAATGTCATCAGCGGAAAATTCACGAGTTCTCCGATTTATTAGATGTCCATGGTTTCGAGCATCTATGAATAGAATCTCTTCTCGTCTGTGAGTTTTATTCCGACTCAGAAACCACAGACTAGCTGGAATCTGAGTATTCAGAAATAGCTTGGCTGGCATATTGACAACACAATCAACCATACGGGCTTCAATCAATTCCTTACGGATATCACCTTCGCCAGAAGTCTTAGTTGTTAGGGCTCCTTTGGCGAGAACGAAGCCAGCTTGACCATTAGGGCTCAAGTGGTAGAGAAAGTGCTGTATCCAGGCATAATTCGCATTTCCTGGTGGGGGAGCACCATACTTCCACCGTCCATCACCTCTGAGTAGATCACCACTCCAATCACTATCATTAAAAGGAGGATTAGCGATTACATAGTCAGCTTTTAAGTCCTTGTGACTATCATTCAGGAAAGAACCTTCATTATTCCATTTTACCTGTGAACTATCAATGCCTCGGATAGCCAGATTCATCTTAGCAAGTCTCCAAGTAGTCTGATTGCTTTCTTGTCCATAAATGGAGATATCATTCACTTTACCTTGATGGTCAGACACAAATTTTTCTGACTGAACGAATAAACCACCAGAACCACAACAGGGATCAAAAACCCTCCCTTTATATGGCTCAAGCATTTCAACGAGCAATTCAACAACAGAACGGGGCGTGTAGAATTGTCCGCCCTTTTTACCTTCAGCCAGTGCGAATTCACCAAGGAAATACTCGAAAACGTGACCTAATAGATCAGCACTTCTGGATTTAGCATCTCCCAAGGCGATATTACTGATAAGATCTATCATACCACCTAGGCTAGTTGGGTCCAGGTTTCCACGGGCATAAACTTTAGGAAGTACATCCCGAAGTGAAGGATTATCCTTTTCAATAGCGTCCATGGCATCATCAACCACTTTTCCGATTTCAGGTAGTTTAGCCTGGGATTGAAGATGGGACCATCGGGCTATTTCAGGTACGAAAAACACATTCTCAGCTTTATACTCATCCTTATCCTCAGGATCAGCTCCATCATATTCACCTTCACCACTTTTCAACTTACCATAGAGGTCTTCGAATGCATCTGAGATGTATTTCAGAAAAATGAGTCCCAGAACGATGTGTTTATACTCCGCCGCATCAATATTTTTACGGAGCTTATCAGCAGCTTTCCAGAGTTGTTTTTCGATGGGCTCATCAGTCCTAGTTTTTACTTGCTTGGCCATTTAAGACTACCTTTTATATATACGTGAATCGTTCTGAGTATTCGAGCCTCAATTCAATTATACCACGAGATTTACAGGATCATCTGCCCCCATTAGGAACTATTGTATCTATTGGAAAGATACTATCAGATACGAGGGTCCGAATCAAGGAATATATCCCCTATGATAGTTTCATTTATCCCCGCCTGGAGGTATCCAACCAGGATGTTCCATGAGCATAAATATGATAGTATTTCGAGGCTGAATGTCTCAATGTGATGACTAGGTCAGGTTTCACTGTAAAAAGCCTAAATGCCCCATAATTCAAGCTATATCTCTGGCATTCCATCTAACAGGAAAATAGACGAGCCTATCATCAGGAATTCAGAATTTCTGAACAATCTAATAAGACAGAAATTCTAACTCTTGAAAATAAGGAAATCCAGAAATGAGTGAAACCTACGATGCAGATGAGTATATCAGCCCGGAGACTGGAGCGATTAAATCTGATCCAGATCCAGATGCACCACGGAAACGAAGGATCATTTCAGTCAATGAATCTAGACCAGAAGAAAAGAAACAAGTCACACCTCAGAAGAAGGAGGCTGTAAAGAAACAGATACCAGTAAAAACTGAAGAAAGAAAGCCAAGTCCCAGGCTTCGAAGGGCGACTCGACCTTCACCAAGAAACTCACAGACAGTTAAAGCGACATCAAGTAACACGGAGATCAAGAAGTTCACAATTCTGATCCCAGATGATCTGCTTAGAAAGTTCAGGATACAAGCCTTACAAGATGGAATGACCTATTCGGCTCTAGGAGTAGAAGCAGTTCAATCTCTATTGAAAGCACGAGAGTCATCTCAGGACTAAGCGCATTGAAATATGATATATTAATATATTATCTATTAGAGGCTACTATAGTCATCATAGAAGCCAATAGTATCTCGGAATGAGCGAATCAAGGAAAGCTCAAGAATGAATTCCTGCCCTTTTTCGACGTCCTAAATCAAAATATCTATAATCTATCACTAACGGCCATTCTCTTCGGGGAATGGCCGTTTTTTCATGCAATAACCCTATGTAAGGAGGTAACACAATGGCACGCCTAAGAAAATTGGGTAGAGTCTACTATGCCCGCATCCGCATCACGACAGATGAGAAAAAGACAGAACGCTGCATTAACTTGGGAACCAGAATTAAGGCTGAAGCCACTCGAAGATTGATGGAGATTCACAGAATGGAACCCGCTCTCAGGGAGGGTGAGAAGTTCGAATTTTCCTGGGAAGCGAAGGATGAGGTAACAAAGGTAAAACGTCTTAAGATTGAGGATGCCGTTACCCAGTACCTGAAAGCTAGAAAGAACGACCTGGATGCACCTCTCAGGCAATCTTCACTGGACATGATCCAGCAGTCATTCAATAGAGTGAAACGATATCTGAAATGGAGTAGAGATATTGAGAGTCTAGTTCAAGCCGATATTGACGGTTTTAAGCACTATCTAAAGCGAAAGAAATTCGCAGATGCCACTATCAACATAACTGTCAGAAATCTTAGAACTTGGTACGAGTGGATGAAGAGGACCGGAGTGTATGAAAAGCCGCTCATTCTGAAACAGATTCCTATCCGAGGTGTGAAACCGATCTATGTATCCAATACTGAGTTCGAACTGATCCTGGACAGTGTTGATGACTACCTGAAAAGGGTGTTCACGCTGTATAGGGATACGGGGATGAGGGCTAAGGAGCCTATCCAGGGAAAGATCATTGGTTCGTTCCTCATCGTTGATCCGGTGCACTCTAAATCGGGCAAAGAAAGGGAGATCTATCTATCTGAAAGACAGATCATGATCGTAAAGGAGATGCAGAGGAAAACCCATATCGAACCCCGAAAGCAGGGTGCTGATCCAACAACTCATTCCCACATGTACTTCACTCGGCGATTCGCTCAAGCCTGTCGTGACAACGGGATTGAGGGAAAGAAGTTACATTCACTTCGGCACACCTTTGCCCTCAGGTCATACCTGAAGGAACGGGATCTATACTCAGTCGCCAAGCAGATGGGCCATTCAAGCATCTCCGTCACCATGACGTATGCCGCCTTTAGCATGAGGAGGCTGGCTGAAGATTTTCCGGACATCATCACTCATGAACGTGGACTGTGATTCAGGAAAATCAGGATGATGGAATTCTGGTGAATCAGAGATCTGGAAAACCTGAGAATAGAAAAACTGGGAGGCTGAAAACCCTAAAAAGTTGAAAAGTGGGTAAGGTTCAGTGGGTAGGATGATATTCATAACCCTGAGAACCCAAGGGAAATAAGCCTTCCAGAGGATTTAACAGCTGCCTAGGTGGCAGATGTTAATAATTATCTGAGTAATGAAGAATTCTGATGTACCGTGAAATTTGAAAAATCCTCTGATTCGAATTCTGAAAAACTGAGAGTTGTGAATATGGGATTTTCACCCTCATTGTCGGTTTTGCAACTTGTTCTGTAGCATCTGTAATCTACTGGAAAAGTGACCATGTTTTTTTATTGGGGACATTATGAAAACGGTAATAAATAGATTTGAAAGAAATCGTGGGAGAGCTTGGGGCCGACTCGATATAAATCAGCTCAACTACACCAATTTCATGAAATCGTTGCGTCTCCACTGTCGATATTCTATACGGATTAACTACATTTTAGCATGACTAAGTGACAAGCGAATAGGGGAAAGTCTTATACGGTCGGGTTCAAAGTAGATGACCATCACGACAAGTACATCGGGACGCTGTTGTTCCCAGTATACAAAATTATCTTTATTGTTTGAAAAGGAATAATTATACATATATCTAGAAGGTAGGTATCCGTTAAGAGAAGAGAGTCAGTCCAATTAAAACTAAGGAGAGGGAGTTATGGTAAATTCTAATGAAGAGATTGATAAAGAAATAGAACAAGCTGAAGCAATTCATTTGGTGTTTCAACTTGAGATACGAAAACAATTGAAAGAGAGTGGTGCTAGCCTAGCTGAAGTTGATGATACGGACCCCATCACTCATAGCGAAGAACGAATTGAAGAACTAAAGAAAATCGCAGAAGAAATGCTATCAGCACAGAAAAAAGGTGATAAAACCTGATTGTAGTTGCTTTCGGGATACTATCAAGGATACCGGTCTATGATTAATCTGCTTGTAACTTAGATCAAACAATAAATAGATAAAAATAGCCTCTTGATCTAACATCAATTGGTTCCAGGAGCTCAAGTAGCCGACGCTTAGCTTTCTGGTTAATAAATGAAAAACGGGTAAAGTTCAGTGGGTGGAAAATCCGGAGACATTCGGACACCGATTCCGGAAAGTTTCGGACAGCATTCCGTTTTTCTTCGGACAGTGATTCCGGAAAGTTTCGGACACTTTTGGGGGTGT
>Ga0307989_1001874_pt1 | contig 10556 bp, 7 predicted proteins | sample EllFjometagen185_FD_203164 | JGI IMG/M metagenome (GOLD analysis project Ga0307989, IMG submission 203164) | Marine microbial communities from Ellis Fjord, Antarctic Ocean - #185 | ecosystem: Environmental > Aquatic > Marine > Unclassified | place: Southern Ocean | collected 2014-10-08 | reverse complement strand
TAATTAATTATACAAATCAGAAGAAATATTTATATCAATGCATTTATTTTTTCTGTAATAGACGTTTTAACTACGCTATTTTCTTTTTTGAACTAGTCGGTTTAAGCAGGAAAGAATTTACATAAGTTTTATATTCAAACTAATAATTTTTATAAAAGCTATCTTGATGACATTATCAAATAACAAAACATAAGACCTTTACCCATGTTTTTAGTATTTTTTTTCTTTTTTATAAGTATTGTTATTTGTTATTTAAATATGGAATAATTTACAACAATGTATCAATATAACATCTCTTTTTCAATAAACTCCGCACATTACTTTTTATCCAGGTATTTTATACAGTAAAGATAATTCTTTTCAAAAATACCTTTTGTAACAGATGTTAAATAACCAATTGCGATAGACTGAAAAAAGATATATATATTGTATTTGTTACACATATATATTCAATGAAATAATATATTCTGGTTATTTTCATCGTTATGCCTCTTGAAAATGTCCATTATAAGTACATTGATGACTTTTATTCTATCTCTAACAAGACTTTACAGTGTAAGGGGTATCATTTTGTTATTTAATTATAAAAAAGAAGGAGTAGCGAATTTCGCTACTCCTAAATTATTCATAATATAATTTTAAACCTATGTAGCATTTACTATAAAGCTAATTAAGAATAATATTCCTAATGCATACATCATTTTGTTAACTTCTTTACCTCTACCTTGTGCAACCATTACGATTGGGTAGAAAATAAATCCAACAGCAATCCCTTGATTAATTGAGAATGCTAATATCATGAAGATAATTGTTAAGAATGCTGGAATAACGATAGCTTTATCATTCCAATCAATTTCTTTAAGTTGTCCAACCATTAACGCACCAACCATTACTAAAGCCATTGCAGTAACTGGACTATAGAATAATGTAGTTTCTGGATCAAACACACCGTTTACAACACTAAGTAAAGGATAAGCAAATACAGATAACAAGAATAAGACTGAAACTGTAACACTTGTAAGTCCAGTACGTCCACCTTGTTCTATTCCTGTAGCCGACTCAATATAAGAGGTAACATTTGAAGTTCCTAAAAGGGCTCCAGTCATTGTTCCAATTGAATCTGCAAGTAAAGCTCTACCTGAACCTTTTAATTCACCGTTTTCATCTAGTAAACCACCTTGATTACCAACAGCAATTAAAGTACCTGCTGTATCGAAGAAATCGACAAACAATAATGTGAAGATAATTCCAAATAATTCTGGATGGTCAAATAACTCCTCAAAGCCACTAAATGCAGCAAAGAATGTTTCTTCAGCACCAGTAAATACAGCATCAAGAGTGAATACTGGGTTATCTAAATCTAATGAAGGCATCAAATGAGACCATGAAGTATCAAACATTCCTAGAATCACACCAACAATTGCAGTAGCTCCAATTGCAATGATTAAAGCAAATCTGTTACCCATTGAATATAGAATAACTACTAATACAATACCAAATACAGCTAATAATACTGCAGGATGAGAAAAGTCACCAATTCCAACTAAAGTTGCTGGGTTTGAAACAATAATTCCTGCGTTCTTTAATCCGATAAATGTAATAAAGAAACCAATTCCGGCTCCAATTGCAAACTTTAAACCTACAGGTATAGAGTTTATAATTATTCTTCTTAATCCTGTTACTGAAATAAGAAAGAATAAGAATCCCGAAACAAATACTGCTGCTAGCGCAGCTTCCCAAGCTAATCCATACGCAAACACTAATGTGTAAGTGAAAAACGCATTAAGTCCCATACCAGGTGCTAATGCAACAGGTAAATTAGCTAAGAGTCCCATTACTAATGTAGCGATTGCTGCTGAAACTGCTGTAGCAAAGAATACTCCACCAAGTGGAATTCCGGCACTGCTTAACATAAATGAGTTTACAGGTAAAATGTAAGCCATTGCTAAGAATGTCGTTAACCCTGCAACTAACTCAGTACTAACTGTTGTCCCTCTTTCTTCTAACTTGAAAAAGTTCTTAATATAATCCATAAAAAATCCTCCATCTTCTATTTTTTGAAAATATCATGCATGCACATAAAGAAGGAAGAATCATCTCGTTTTACTAAAATATCATATTCTTGAATAATGCAGTGAAAAGGAGATAACTAAACCTTGATTCTGATTATTTATGATACTAACTGAAATTAATTGTATCATAAATATAAAAAAAGACAATACTTTTAAGGTCAAAGTAATTGTATTTTTTTTATTTAAGAACTTTTTTTTTACATATTTTTCATTTAAATAATATAGAAAACCTATTGAAGAAGAAAACAAAACCAATATTATTAATCCACTAACAAGCCAAAAATTCTGTGGCAATAACAATATTAATACATCAGTATTATATAATATCCAATCATCATTAGTAAAAAATATATGATGGAAAGCAGTAAAGGCTGCATTAAAATCTATAATGATATATCCCCCTACAAAGATAACAAAAAACAATGGACCGTAATACATATTCTTATACGTTTTATAGAACTCTTGTTTATCTTTCTTATACATCACAGTGGATAATGAAATGGCTATAATTAGAGAAAAAATGGCAGCAACTCTAAGATATGTATATAGATTTTTAACATCTACCATGTGCCCAATTTCAATGTCTCTCATAATAACATTATTATCTGTTTCATCTACACCAAATTCCAAATCATCATATCTATAATTTAAATACCCAGCTATTCTATCTACTGCATAATCATGATCAAAATATACATCTTCATGGCTATCATATATTCCTTTAGATATTAATAAATATGGCTTTGAAGTTAAGAATGAAGCAAAAAGGATTAGTAAAAAAAACGGTACAGATATACTAATTGCTATTTTGGCTATTTTCATGATCATCACCTCTTTAATTATTTGAATTAAAAACCAAACAATTAAGTTTGGTTATTAATTCCTACTCTTTTGTATATAGTATCTACGTTTTTTAAAAAGAAATCAACATTAAAGCAGTCTTTTATGTCAGTATTACTTAATAAATCCATTATGTCAGTATTCTTCAATATTAAGTCTCTAAATTGTAGACTCTCATTAAAACTTTTCATAGATATAGGTTGTATCAAATCATATGCATCTTCTCTGGATAACCCATTATCTATAAGTTTTGTCAAAACTCTTTGTGAAAAGATTACTCCATTTGTTTCATAGATGTTTTTAAACATTTTGTCTTCAAAAACCGTCAAATTTTTAAGTACTTTGGCATATCTGGTTAACATATAATCTAATAACATAATTCCATCGGGGATAATAATTCTTTCAACACTAGAATGTGATATATCTCTTTCGTGCCATAAAGGTACATTTTCGTAAGATGCATTCATGTATCCTCTTAAAACACGTGATAGCCCAGAAATGTTTTCAGAAGCGATAGGATTTCTTTTATGTGGCATAGCACTAGAACCCTTTTGTCCTTTACTAAAAAACTCTTCAACTTCTCTTACTTCAGTTCTCTGAAGATGCCTTATTTCAATTGAAATTTTTTCTAATGTAGTTCCTATTAAAGCGATTTCTGCCATATATGCTGCATGTCTATCTCTTTGTAATACTTGAGTTGAAATTAGTGAAGACTTAATTTCAAGTTTCTTACAGACGTAGTCTTGAACAAATGGTGGTGTATTCGCAAAATTACCTACTGCACCACTAATTTTACCAACTTCTATATCTTTTCTAACATTTTCAAATCTTGTAATATGACGATTCAATTCTTCATACCAAAGAACCCATTTAAGGCCAAAAGATGTAATGTCAGCATGAACACCATGTGTTCTTCCAATACAAGGAGTATCCTTATAAAGAATTGCTTTATCTTTTAAAACTTCTTGGAATGTTTTCAAATCATTCATCAATATATCATTTGCCTGTTTATAGATATATCCATTTGCTGTATCAACAACATCTGTAGAAGTTAATCCATAATGAATCCACTTCTTTTCTATACCTAAATATTCACTTACATTTCTAGTAAACGCAACTATGTCATGTTTTGTGATTAATTCTAACTCATTTATTCTTTCAACGCTAAACGAAGCATTTTCCCTAATTTTATTTACATCTTCTTTTGGTATTATTCCTAATTCATTCCATGCTTCTAGTGAATATAGTTCAACTAGTAAATAAGCATCAAATTTCGCTTTTGAAGTAAATAAAGATTGTACTACTTCTCTACGATATCTTTCAATCAAGCTCCAATAATCCTTTTATAACACTCGATTGTATTTTGTAATAACGATGCAATAGTCATAGGTCCAACTCCACCAGGAACTGGTGTAATATATGATGATTTATCTTTACATCCTTCAAAATCAACATCTCCAACTAATTTTCCTTCTTCTGTTCTGTTTACACCAACATCAATAATTACAGCACCTTCTTTTACCATATCAGCAGTAACTGTGTTTGCTCTACCAACAGCAGCAATAATAATATCAGCTTGCAAACATTTATCTTTAAGATTTTGAGTTCTTGAATGTGCAATAGTAACAGTGGCATGTTCAGCCATTAATAACATAGCTACAGGCTTTCCAACTATATTACTACGTCCAATTATAATTGCGTCTTTTCCTTTTAATTCAATGTTTTTACTTTTCAACATTGTTAAGATTCCTTTTGGTGTAGCGGGTAAAATAGCTTTTCTACCTAAATGCATATATGCAACATTCAGTGGATGAAACCCATCAACATCTTTAGAAATATCTATTGCGTCAATTACCTTATCTTCATTAATATGTTTAGGCACTGGTAATTGAACTAATATCCCATGAACACCCTCATCATCATTATACTTTTTGATTAATGCAAGTAATTCTTCTTCAGATATGTCTGCATCTCTTCTATCTACAGTACTAATCATTCCTGCTTTTATACAAGCTCTTTCTTTTGCTTTAACATAAGATTGACTTGCTGGATCTTCTCCAACTAATATAACAACAAGATGAGGAACGACCCCATATTGCTCTTTTAATTTCGCAACTTCTACGCCAACTTCTGCTCTTACTTCTTTAGATAAAGCTTTACCACTAATAATTTCTCCCATAATTCATTCTCCTTTCAAGAGAAATAGATACTAATAATGAACCTAATAATATCTATTAAATTTTGTATTGTTTAGTATTAACTACCCTATTATATCACTTCTTTTATTACTTTAGAACAATAAAAAAGATAATCAATTATTTGATTATCTAATTTATCTTAATAAAGCCTTTTCTACAAATATAATTTAGTATATTTTTCTTTTAAATACTTAATGTAATACTTTGGATTAAATTCTTCACCAGTAACATCCATTAATAGTTCTTTTGGAGTTTTACTTGATCCAAAAGTATGAATTTTTTCCTTAAGCCAGTTATTAATTGCTTTTATATTGTTGCTTTTAACTAAAGCTTCTACATCTATCTCTTTAATCATAGTGTAATAAAATTGTGCAGAATAAGCACTCCCTAATGCATAGGTTGGAAAATATCCAATTAATCCTGCGCTCCAGTGTACATCTTGCAAGACACCATCACTATGATTACTTGGTTTTATACCAAGGTATTCTACCATTTTATCATTCCATAATTTTGGTAGTTCGTCTACAGATACTTCATCACTCATAATCATTCTTTCAATTTCGTATCTAATCATAATATGCATAGGATATGTTAACTCATCAGCTTCAACTCTAACAAATGAAGCTTCAACTTTATTAACACCTCTATAAAAATCTTCTAAAGATACATCTCTTAATTGTTCGGGGAATATTTCCAATAATTTAGGGTAATGTGCTTCCCAGAATTCAAGACTTCTTCCAATATTGTTCTCATAGAATCTTGATTGAGATTCATGTATTCCCATAGAAGTACCACCATTTAAAGTTGTATTGTCCCATCTAGGATCTATTTGTTGTTCGTATGTTGCGTGCCCTAATTCATGGATAGCTGCAAATATAGAACTAAACATGAAGTTTTCTAAATATCTAGTTGTGAACCTTACATCTGTACTATGAGTATTCCAAGTAAATGGATGAACACTCTCTTTCATTAGTCCTGCGTCCTTATCAAAGCTTAAGACATCCATTAAATATTCAGCAAATTCCTTTTGTTTTTCTCTAGGATAGAAATCGGTAATAAAAGCGTCATTAAGCACTTTCCCACTATTTAGTATCTCTTTAATGAATGGAACAAGATCAGTTTTTAAAGTATTGAAAAATTTATCATACTCTTTCATTGACATCCCTTCTTCGAATCCATCTAACATTACGTTATAAGGATGATCATCAATACCAAAATATGATACGAATTTTTTATTAAAGTTAAAAATTTTCTCTAAACTACCTTTAAATGATTCGTAATCATTATTTTCTTTAGCATCTTCCCATTCTCTTTGAGATAATCCAATTAATTTACTATATTCAACGTACTCGTCTTTTGGTATTTTTATTATTTTATCTAAGTTTTTTTTAGCCTTTTTAATCTCTCTTTGTGTTATATCGTCAAGTTCTCCTATGACTTTAAATAAGCCATTTACCACATCTTGGTATTCTTTACTTGTCTGTAAATTAAATAATTCTCCACTTATCACTCCAAGCATTTCAGAACGTCTTTGGAATGCACCTCTAGGTGCTTCAGTTCCAGAATCCCATCCTGCTAAATTCAACACATATTCATATGCTTTTTGCTTTGAGACTAATTCATTAAATTTATTAACTAACTCCATATTATCACTCCTTAAATATATTATATCACTTTGTTAGAACTTTGCTTTATTATTTGCTAAAAGAAAAGACAAAGCACAAATAGATTTTGCTTTATCTTTTAAAAGTAACATATGTATCTCATTTTAATTATTTATACTAATATCTCCGGATAAAGTTTTCTTACTAACAATTTTAATTTCTCTTGTTTTGTCATCATTTTGAATCTCAATATCTCCGGATATAGATTTAAGAGAGATTTCTTTCACGTAGAAGTTTTTCCCGTCAACGTCTCCGGATACAGTTTTAAATGATGCGTTTGCACATTCAACATTATGTAGTTTAACGTCTCCATTTACAGAATTATAATATATATCTCCATCTATTAATGCTTGTTCGATTTCAATATCTCCGTTTACCAAAGAAATATCAAGTGATAATGCCTTCATACCATGTATTTCTATATCTCCGTTTACCAAACTAAAGTTTGCTTTACCTAAATTTACATTTGAAAGATTAATGTCTCCATTTGTACTTTTCAATTTAAAACTATTAACAAATAACTGATTAGCTACAACATCTCCCGATACTGTGTGGTAATCTAAGTTATTAAATTTATAGCCTTTCGGAACCAACACAAGAAATTCAGCACTTTTAGATTTGAAATTAATTGATCCAAGAATTTTTTTTATTTTTTTCTTTTTCAAGACAAGTTCGCTTCCTTCAAGATCAATTGAGTAATCATCAATATTTTTAACTCTGTTTTGATATACTTGAATTCCTTCTCCGTCAAAATCACTTAAAATAAAATCTTCATTAACAAATGAAACATTAAAATCTAAAGCTTCAGGAATGTTACTAAATGTTTTAACAAAAGTAAAATCTACGGTATTGTAATCCGCTACGCTTTCTACGTTATCAAGACTAATTTCTTCGTATGACTCCTTATTTATAGAATCATTGTATATCTCCGTAGCTATTTTTGCAGGTTCTCCAAACTTTAAAGATATTTCATTTTCATTTAACCCATCTTGCGTAGCTGCTTCTATCATTTCTATGTGATCTTCAAGTATTTCCTTAATTTCTTTAGGACTTACACTAAGACTATTTAATTCTTTTTCCAAATCTTTCAAAAATTTGCTCATTCTTTTTTCCTCCTTTATTTAGAATATCATATACTCCGCCAATAAATTCATCCCATGAATCTTTTAACTCCAAGAAGTGTTCAAACCCATTTTCTGTCATTTTGTAATACTTTCTTGGTGCACCTAAATTTGACTCAACCAAAAAAGTTGTAAAGTATCCTTCTTTTGTTAATCTTCTTAATATTGGATATATCGTATTTTCATTTACGTCTAAATGTTTGGATATATTATTAATAATCTTATATCCATATAAATCCTCAATAACCAACTCGGATAGAACACAAAGTTCTACAATTCCTCTTTTGAATTGTGCATTCATTCTAACACCTCCTATACCCATCTTAACACAGTACTGTCTATTACACAATACCTGTATAAAAAAAAGGACAAAGTCCTTTTTAATTTATTATATTAGAATAATCCTTGTGCGTTCCCATCATCATCAATGTCCATAGCAAGTGCTGAAGGTATTTTTGGTAACCCAGGCATTGTCATAACATCACCAGTTAATGCAACTATAAATCCAGCACCAACAGATGGTCTTAATTCTTTAACCGTAATCGTAAACCCTTCAGGTCTACCTAACAATTTAGGATTATCACTTAAACTATATTGGGTTTTAGCCATACATACATCTAAATTATCCCAACCTAATTTTTTAAATCTTCTAAGTTGTATTTTAGCAGCTCCAGTAAATTCAACACCGGCAGCTCCGTAAACTTTTTTACAAACTTTTTCGATTTTTTCAGCAATTGTATCTTCATCATTATACATTCTAGTAAAGTTATTTGGTTTTGTTTCTATTTCATTAATAACTTTTCTAGCTAAATCAACAGCACCTTCTCCACCTTTTTCCCAAACTTCGCTTAATGACCAAGGATGTCCGTTACTTTCTAAGAAGTCAGCAAGAGCTTTAGTTTCTGCGGCAGTATCGGTTACGAAACTGTTTATTGCAACAACATAAGGTACTTGGAATTGTTTAACATTTTCAATATGTTTTTGTAAGTTAGAAAGCCCTTTAATAAGTGCTTCAACATTTTCAGGACCAAGTTCTTTTTTCTTAACTCCACCATGCATTTTAAGTGCTCTTATTGTAGCAACAAGAACTACAGCTGCAGGTGTAAACCCAGCTTGTTTAGCCTTAATATCCATAAATTTTTCAGCACCTAAATCAGCACCAAACCCAGCTTCAGTAATAACATATTTAGCTAATTTTCTACCCATATTTGTAGCAATGATACTATTGCAACCATGTGCGATATTTGCGAATGGTCCACCATGTATTAATGCAGGAGTATTTTCTAGTGTTTGTACTAAATTTGGTTTAACAGCATCTTTTAAGATTAAAGCGATAGATCCTTCAATTTTTAAATCTCCAATTGTTAATGGAATTCTATCATATGTGTAACCAAATACAATTCTTTTAACTCTTATTTTTAAGTCTTTTAAGTCTTTTGCAAGACACAATACTGCCATTATTTCAGATGCAACACTAATATTGAATCCATCTTGTCTAGGTAAAGAGTTTCCAATTCCACCAAGTCCTATAACGATATCTCTTAAAGCACGATCATTCATATCAATTGCTCTTTTCCAAGAAATTCTTCTTGGATCAATATTTAATGCATTTCCTTGGTGAATATGATTATCAATTATTGCACTTATAGCGTTATTCGCAGTAGTAATAGCGTGAATATCACCAGTAAAGTGTAAGTTTAGATCTTCCATAGGTACAACCTGTGCATATCCTCCACCAGCTGCTCCACCTTTAACACCCATTACAGGTCCAAACGATGGTTCTCTTAATGCGATAATACAATCTTCTCCTATTTTAGTGAAAGCTTGTCCAAGACCTACTGTAGTAGTAGATTTTCCTTCTCCAGCTGGAGTAGGGTTAATCGCTGTAACTAAGATTACTTTACCATCTTCTTCATTTTCCAATTTCTTCATAACACTTAAATCAATTTTTGCTTTATAATTACCGTAAAGCTCAATATCATCTTCAGATAAGCCGAGTTTTGCAGCTATATCTACAATTTTGTCCATTTTAGCACTTTGTGCTATTTTTAGATCCATATTTTCCATAATTTTACCTCCATTTATATTAAAGTCCTTATATATGATTTTTACACAAACTAATGGAAAATGCAACAAAATATTATAAAACGCTTACAAAAGTATCGCTAACGAATTAAATAAAAATATAGTATAATAATAACACAAGAAAAAATAGGTGGTAAAATGAATATAGGAATAGTAGGCATCGGCTTAATAGGTGGGTCTTATGCAAGAGCACTGAGGAAATATCCTTATAAAATATACGGAATTGACAATAATCAAGAGTCGATAGATTTTGCTCTTGAAAACAATATTATCGATGTAGGCACAACCGATCCATCTGAAATTCTAACGGATTTAGATGTTGTTTTTCTGTGTTTATATCCTAATGACGCTGTTAATTTTGTAAAAACAAATATCAACCATTTCAAAAGAGATTCAATTATCTCAGATGTTGCTGGAATTAAAAGATTTATGATTAATAATCTAGATATATATTATAATGATGAAGTAGAATTTGTTTTTGCTCATCCAATCGCCGGTAGAGAAACGACAGGTATCAAAAACTCTAGTGAAGATATTTTCCAAAATGCTAATTTTGTAATTACACCAACCAAATAT
>Ga0307989_1001873_pt1 | contig 10556 bp, 9 predicted proteins | sample EllFjometagen185_FD_203164 | JGI IMG/M metagenome (GOLD analysis project Ga0307989, IMG submission 203164) | Marine microbial communities from Ellis Fjord, Antarctic Ocean - #185 | ecosystem: Environmental > Aquatic > Marine > Unclassified | place: Southern Ocean | collected 2014-10-08 | reverse complement strand
CATTGTATCAGGAGTTGAATCGGTGGGATCTTTTCTATATGACCATATTAAAAGAAGGATCACATACCAATCGGATTTTTTCTGGAAAAGCTTTACAAGGTGGATTTGAGCACATGCAGGTGGATGAAAAGGATATTCATAAATTGGTTTCTGATGGTGAAAAAATCCTGAATGCCGGTCGGATTAAACCAGGATATTATGATTGTATCTTTTCACCGGATATGTCAGGTGTTTTTGCCCATGAAGCCTTTGGTCATGGGACCGAAACAGATATGTATTTGAAGCAGCGGGCAAAAGGACAGGAGTATATGGGGAAATTTGTTGCGGCACCCATTGTAAATATGATTGATTCGCCGGCATATCCGGGACAATCCGGATCTTTCTTTTTTGATCATGAAGGGCAAATGGCCGCTGAGACGCATATCATAAAAAATGGGATATTAGCATCAGGAATGACAGATTTAAATTCGGCGGTTCGTTTAACATATGACAGGACTCCTAATGGGCGTCGCGAAAATTATGCCCATAAGGTTTATGCCCGCATGACCAATACTTTTTTTTCTGCAGGGCAGGACAGCCTGGCAGAAATGATAGAGAGTATTGAGTATGGCCTGTATGTCGATTATATGACCGGTGGTATGGAAGATCCCAAAGGTTGGGGGATTCAATTGGAAGCGCTTTATGCCAGGGAGATCAAGGATGGCAAATTTACAGATAACTATTTCACACCCATTATAGTAACGGGCTATGTTCCTGATTTATTAAAATCGATCACTAAGATTGGCCCTGAAATTGACATGCATGGTACTGGATTCTGTGGAAAAGGTTGGAAAGAGTGGGTCAAAGTTTCAACCGGTGGACCCCATTTAAAATTGAAAGCCAGATTGGCTTAAATAACGGTGATATCAATGATAAATTACTACGATACAGGCTCAATCAGGGGGAGAGGTGAAAAATAAGATCATTAAGGCATTGAAAAAATTTGATGAAATATCGGACTGGACGCTTAACATCAATCATAAAGTTAAAAAAGAGCTGTATTTAATTTTCAGTCAACCGGAGTCTATCAGAGAGATTGATATTAAAGACTATCAAGTCAGAATATTCATTAATCAAGCTCAGGAAGGGCAACTGTTTACAGGATCTGCTTCAGTCTCAATTTTACCGGATACCAGTTCGGATCAGATTGAGAATAAAATATCAGAAGCTGTTTTTGCTGCAAAACTGGCCTTAAATCCGAGGTATTCTATCGCAAAAAACACTCGAAAAAAAGTCGACTATGAAGTTTGTGATTCTAATCTGCTACATAATCTTGATCACACACTGGAAAATGTCCGGAAAACCTTAATAAAAGCAGTTGAAGGGGAGTCAGACATTAAAATGGCTTCAGCTGAAATTATGCTCATGATTAATAATCGTAACTTCATCACTTCAAAAGGTTTGAATGAAAGTCATTGTGATTCTGAAATATTACTTGAATTGGTATTGTTATCCGGTGCAGGAGAATCAGAGTCAGAAACGTTTACACTCCGAGAAGAAAGGTTGTTAGATGTTTTGAATATTGAAGATATTGTCAAACGATATGCCGACTATACCAGGAATAATGTCAGAGCCATTTTACCTAAAACCGGTCAGTATAGTATTATTTTAACTGAAGAATCTCTGGATGAGTTTTTTTATTATTATGCCTATCAGGCTTCTGCAGAAGCATTGTTCAATAAGTCCTCACGATTTGAAGTTGGGAAGCCGGTGGTCGCCTCTCCACGAGGTGAATTGTTAAACCTGGCTTATGATCCGAGTTTACGAGGCGGTTCAAAATCCAGCAATTATGATCAATACGGGCTGCCTCTGGAAAAAATTCAAGTCATTGAAAATGGTATTTTAAAAACTGTTCAAGCGGATAATCGCTATGGGTCTTATTTGAATATCCCCATTAATGGATCAGCAACCAACATAGTAGTGGCTCCGGGTGGAAAATCATTTCAGGGTTTATTGGAAGATAATTGCTATATTTTTTCCAGGTTCTCTTCCTTTAATCCGGATCCGATTACCGGTGCTTTTTCTGGAGAAGTTAGAAATGGTTTATGCTATCGCAATCAGCAATTTGTGCCCGTTAAAGGTGGCTCTGTAACTGGAGTAATGGATCAGGCCATGCAGGAAGTTTGGTTTTCTAGCGAAACCATCCAAAGAGGTAATTATTTCGGTCCAAAATATATTAAATTCTCTAATATTGATGTCACCGGTTAAGCAATAGGGTTTTCATGTTTAGGATCCGCTCCTCTTGATCCGACCTACTAGATATTTTTATCTGTCACAAAGGGCTGAATTAACATTTTATGCAGATGAAGTTGATTAGGATCTTTAAAAATATTTAGTCCGATATCCATGTTCAAGTGCCCTTTTTGGGGTTGGTTATTATAAGTGCCAAAAATCCGATCCCACCAGGGGAAATTAAAACCATAATTAGAATTGGTTTCCGTCATGATTGTTGAATGATGCACCCGATGCATATCAGGTGTTACCACTAATAACCTCAGATATTTGTCAAGAAAAACCGGTAGATAGATATTACCATGGTTAAACATTGCTGTCAGATTCAATGCAATTTCAAAAACCAAAACCACTTCCGGTGATATTCCCAGTGCTAAAACAAGGCCCAATTTTATCAGCATGGATAGTAAAATTTCAATCGGGTGAAACCGCGAACCTGTTGTGACATCATAATCTAAATCGGTATGATGCATTCGGTGCAGTCTCCAAAACAGAGGCCATTGATGAAAAATGACATGTTGAAAATAAATGGTGAAATCCAGTATTAAAAAAGAAACAATTGCCACCGGCCAATAAGGTAACGCTACTTGGTGAAATAATCCCCACTGCTTTTCTGCCACGATTACTGCAAAACCAGTAGCCACAAAAGGGAAAATTAAACGAACCAGAAAGCTATTGATCAATACTATTCCGATATTACTATACCAACGAATTCCTTTGGACTGATTTAAGCGCCTGCGAGGTGCCAGGATTTCCCAAAAAGCAACCAAACACAATATCCCAAAGAAAAAAGTCATTCGAATCTGCTTTTCATTGGTTAGCAGCCAATCCAGGTATTTTGATTCCATGTATTTTAGGCGTAAAAAATTTGAATTTTATCAGCAGTTTTAATAGAAAAATTTAACTAACAACCTGACTATTTGTTATCAGAAAGTTAAAAAACTGTCACCGAAGATCCTTTTTATAAAACTTCTAAAAAATGCCTACTTTCCCCAAAGTCACAAAACAGTGACGGGGAAACAATCCCGTTCAACGAAATTATATAGTGAATAACTACTCATTGGCGGTTTTATCAAGAGAGTAGTATATCGTGCGCTATCAACAAATCGGTGAACTTCACTAAACCTATAAGTTCGAAAGAAACTTGCATATTACTCTATATAGTAATATTATCACTTTATAAAATTCAAAGTAAATATAAAGAAAAAGGAAGTAAAGGGACTTGATAAATTACCAAAACAAGTCAAAAAACTCCTTTATTTGCTTATTAAGGACTTAAAAGCTACTGGCCCAATTCAAAAAGATTGGCATAATTTCTCTCCTTTAGGAAAGGATAAATATCACTGTAATTTGAATTACCGATATGTTGCTTGTTGGTCTCATATTAAAGATGAAATTTTAATTGAGGTATATTATGTTGGCTCTCGTGAAAAAGCCCCATATTGAGTTATCTATACAGGGTGATCAAATAGAAGAGTTGATTGCCTGGATACGCGAAAAATATGATGTTACAGTTTTAACCGAAAGTAATTCAATTGATAGCATTCCAGTTGAAGAAACTAATTTCTGGCAAGAAATGCAATCAAATAGAATTGGTAATCTTTTAATTGCTGCAAGATTGAAGGCAGGTTTAACCCAAAAAGAGGTAGCCAATGTTGTTGGTATTCGCCAAAGCATGATCAGTGAATATGAACATGGCAAGAGACGTTTAACAAAAGAAATGGGTAAAAAAATCAGTTCAGCACTAAAAATTAACGTTACGCATCTTAAATAAAAATTTCGAAATCGGGTAGATAGGGTCATATCTTGATTAGTGTTTAAGAGAGAATATATTTAATTTTAAATCAGAGTAATAAAAGATTGTATTGGTAATTTCCTACACACCGGTATAGCTTGTCGTTCGATTTTGCATTTAGAACTAGAAGTTTGACTTGTGATAACTCTGAGAGTCTCAAATTGCCACAAGGGCAAGGTCGTTTAAGAATTTAATCTATCTGTCCGATATTCAAATATTCGGCAATCCGATGTTAAAATATACGAACAATTCGTCATGAATAGCGGGGAGTTCGAAATCTCTGATAATCACATCCAGGTGAATCTCAAAAAGAAAAAGAATCTTCCTCTTATCCTCTCGGTAATGAAACAGTTTGGAGAAACAAAGTATCCTTGGGTAGGCAACCGGAAACTTATTTTTACGGGAATGTCTAACTCTTGAATACAGGTAATTATTTACCGTGAAAATCTATGCTAAAAGAAAATATATCGATATTAAGATCTGTTTTGTTAGATGCCAAACTAAACGTATGAGGAAACAGGAAAGAGTGATTGAAAAGAAAATCAGATATTGTCGTCGGCAGGAAAATGAGGATAAAAAGAGTATTGAGTATTGTTTCTCACAATGTGGTGATGGGTTGAATTTTCAAACACTTGCCTGCAAGGGAATTTGTCAGGGAATTAAGATGTTTGCCGCCGATGCTTGTTTATCAGGTGCAAAAAAATATATTGAACCGGACAATTGCTCACGTTAAGAATTATAGTAAAGTTCTTATACCCCCTCTGGGGTTTAATCAATACCGTCTCTTTTAGAGGCGGATATTTATTGCGAAGCATTAGGTTTAATACCCTGATCAAAGCTACAAGTTTCACTTCTCATTACGGAGGGGTTGTTCATTTGGCCCATTCAAAGCCTTCTTCATAAGTGATATAGACAGCCTTGTTGATCAGCTTATTAATTTTTCTGATGTAAGCCCCCATCAGATGTTTTTCATAATCTATGTCACCTTCAAACAGGGCCTCCCAAAAAGAGCCCTTTTTGTTATCATGTTGAGCTGTTCCTACATTCGTGTATTTAACAGTACCCTGATCACTTAAAAAGATCTCTAAACCCCCATGTTGATATTCACCATCTAAAATGGATAGCAATGAGGTGGGGGGGACCATTGGAACTAAATCCCCCTGGTTGACAACTCGAATAAAAGGTAACTCTTTAATTTTTTGAATACCTTCTGCACTAGTGAATTTTGGTTGTCCAAAAGTGATGACCCATTTTAGATTGATATCTGATTTAAGAATATAAGTACCCAGGATTCCAACGATAGCCCCCCCCAGAGAGTGCCCCACTAAAACCGTTTCATATTCTTTTGTTAATAGCTTGGGATCGTCGAGGATTAAGCGTTGATAAATTAACTGGGTTGTTTCTAAAAAACCACTATGGATAAAAAGTCCTGTCCGTGGGTCTTTTGTTTTTAAGTACAGTAAATCAGTGATGGCATTCTCTAAATTATCAGTACCTCGAACGACGATATATTGTTTTTTCAAAAGATGATTTTTAAGCACAAAGTATTTCACTTCAAAATCTTCCAGCTGATAAATCTTTACTTCGTATGCTTCCTGATATTTTTGATTTATAAAAAAGTCTCCCTGATAAGAAGCATCAGCCATTTCAGCATATTGCTGAATGTCTTTGAACTGGAGGGTGTCTTTTTCCGGATGAACTAATCCTGTACAAGCTGTTAAAACCAGAAGGATAATGTATAGAATTGTTTTTGTTTTCATTCTTGATTTAGTGATTAATGATTAATTCCTTTTCTGATTAGGCACTATTTACATCCACGCATTGTAATATTTCTATTTAATCCCTTATAAACACCGTACACTGAGCGATGTCGAAGTGTGCAGTTCGTGGATTATTAGAGAGTTGGGCCAAAGAGAGGATATCTCTATTAATATGTAGATTTTGCTGAGGTGTCAATCTGGCTTTAATTAGGTGAAACAGATTCAGATCAATAGTTCAATTTTTTCTCCTATTGACGATAATGGAATGTTCCCATAGTTTATGAGCCTACACAGATGAAAAAGATACTTTCGGGGCAGGGTGAATCTGTTTTTTCATAAAACGGATAATTCCCTACCGGCGGTGATGTTTAACGACACAGCCCGCGAACGCCTGATATTATAATCTAGGCGCCGATTCAGTGAAATTCTGAAGCCGACGGTATAGTCCGGATGGAAGAAGGTTAAAGTATCATTTTTTTTAGAATCTAGATTTTTTTACCCGTAATAGTTGCGTGATGTTTTGGGTAAAGAACGACGTTTTTTAATAAAATGATATTAAGAATCCAAATAAGCCCCTGATGTGCCGCTTGTGCATCCGGGGCTTTTTTTTTGCAATCAGTTTTTAGTATTTTTTTTTATCCATATGGGAAAAAAACCAGGCTCAGCTGACGGAAATTTTAAAAAACCAATGAAATTAAATCAAAAATTTTATTGGGCCAAATATCTGATCGAAGCGCTGATATTAACTGTTGGTATTAGTTTTTTGGTAGGTATCTGGTATTTGGTTTCGATTATTGGTCAGTATCCTACTTTTATTCTGCCAGATCCAGTCAGTGTTTGGAGAGAAGCCCTTATCTTTATTAAAAATGGACGCTTATGGTTCCATCTGCAGGCAACATTAATGGAAATGTTGGGGGGCCTGGCTTTAGGAACGATATCAGCAACTCTCATGGGGTACGTCCTGGCGAAAAAACAGATGCTTGAGCGGTTTTTGGGACCCTATATCGTTGCTTCCCAGTCTATTCCGGTTGTGGCGATTGCGCCCTTGCTAATCATTTGGTTTGGAAGTGGAAAACTGAGTAAAATTCTGATTTGTGCATTGATTGTCTTCTTTCCGATACTGGTTAATACCATTGTTGGCATCCGTTCGGTTGATGAAGGGTTAAGAGCCCTGATGCGGTCTTTACATGCCAGTCGTTGGCAAACCTTCACCATGTTAGAAATACCCGCTGCCTTACCTGTGTTATTGGGGGGATTGAAAATAGGTGTCACTCTTTCAGCAATCGGCGCTGTTGTTGGCGAATTTGTCGGTGCAGATAAAGGGTTGGGATACCTGATCAGTCTTTCCAAAGGATTATTTAATACCCCTTTAATGTTTGTCGCCTTAATAACCATCTCTGGATTATCACTGATTTTATATTCATTAGTTACCGGTTTGGAAAAATGGTTATTAGCCTGGCGGGATTAATAAAATTTATTAAGAGTTGATCAATGAAAATTAAATGGTTTACCAACATTTTAATGGTTAGTTTTGTACTATTTGCAATGGTGAATGTGTCACAGGTTTTTGCAGAAGATCAGGATTTGAGAAAAGTAAGATTGGGAACAGGGTTTATTCCCAATATTCAATTTGCACCGCTATATATTGCCCAAAAAAAAGGCTTTTATGCTGAAAACGGGTTGGATGTACAAATTGAGTATGGATATGAGAACGATTTTGTAGCGTTGGCAGCTCAGGGAGAGCGTGAGTTTTCCATTGCCAGCGGCGATCAGATAATTTTGGCTCGTGGTCAGGGTTTGCCGATCACCTATGTATTAAAATGGTATGAACGTTTTCCGGTGGCTTTAGTATCCGAAGCATCAAAAGGAATCAAAACACCTAAAGATCTCATTGGAAAAACAGTTGGTTTGCCTGGATTTTATGGCGCCTCATTTATTGGTTGGAAAGCTTTGCTTTTTGGTGCCGGTATTGATGAAAAAGACATTACCGTTAAAAATATTGGATTTACGCAAATAGCTGCATTGCAGCAGGGAATCGTGGATGTGGCAATGGGATATATTGCCAATGAGCCGATTGTGATGGAAAGCCAGGGGACTCCGGTTAATGTCATTGAAGTATCTGACTACATTAATCTGGTATCTAATGGTCTGGCGGTAGGGGATCGCCTAATCAAGAAGGAACCGGAACTGGTTAAAAAAATGGTCCAGGCTACTTTAAAAGGTTTGCTTTTTATGATTGAAAATCCTGAAGCTGGTTTTGAGATAGCCAGAACTGCAATTCCTGAACTGACAGATGCCCAGGCAGCAGTACAGTTGGAAGTATTAAAAGTCACGGTTGGACTATGTCGAAGTAATAACCCGGGGTACTCAAGCGAGAAAGCCTGGCAGGAATCAGTTGATTTTATGTTAAAAACCGGAATGTTGAAGAAAAAACTTAATGTAAATAAGCTTTTTACGAATCAATTTATTGGGAAATAACGTGAAGAATAGCACTCTGGAAGCAAAATCACTGTGGAAAGTATTCCCTGAGGGAGAAAAGTCAGAACTATTAACGGTTAGTGATGTCACCTTATCTGTAAAAAAGGGAGAGTTTGTCTGTATTGTCGGTCCTTCTGGTTGTGGTAAAACAACTATACTACAGATGTTAGGAGGGCTGGTATCTGCAACCAAAGGTGATGTTTTTTTTGAGGGTGCTGCTTTAACGAAACCCAAGTCTGAAATTGGGATGGTTTTTCAAAAACCGAATTTAATGCCCTGGCGCACAGTCTTAGAAAATGTAATGTTGCCGCTACAAATTAGAGGTATGCCAATCAGCACTCAGAAACAAAATGCCAGGGATATTTTAGGGATTGTCGGATTAGAGGATTTTACAGATCATTATCCTAAAACGCTGTCTGGCGGGATGGAGCAAAGAGTTGTCCTGGCCCGGGCTTTGGTTACTGACCCTGAGATTTTACTGTTGGATGAGCCTTTTGCCGCTTTGGATTCTTTAACCCGTGAAAAATTAAATCTGGAATTGCTTAGATTGTGGCGAGAACGACATTTAACAGCTGTTATGGTCACCCATAATATCAGAGAAGCTGTATTCTTTTCTGACCGGGTCTTGGTACTAAGCCCCAGACCCGCCACCATTGCCAAAGAATTTATTATTGATTTACCCCGCCCCCGGGATGAAAAAATTGAATATACCAGTACTTTCGTAGATCTTTCCTATAAAATTCGAAAATCGATAAAAGCTTAAAAAACGAATCGTAATTCTCTCAAAGAGCCACTGCAGTTAACAAGCGACTTTCTTATTCTTCTCTCAAACTGAAGGAGTCATTTCGTGAATTTTGAAATTTCAAATATTGGCATTTTTCTGTTTCCCTTTTGCTTCTAACCGCAGAACTAACCTGACTTTTAGCCCTGCGAAAGGTTCAGGTTAAGTGTTTTGGTACACCCAGCATGGGTATAGACTAATGAGGTGAAAGTCCTCTGTAGGAAGATCACCGTTAATGGGTTTTTTTCAGTACATTAACGTTAACTACTAGCGAAAGGCAAGGGTAAATTCGTGAGGAAATGTCTGAAGGAAGCCCGGAGCAAAATCATGAGCCGACGAACAGAAATATCGAATAAGGCCTAGTCCGGGGGTGAGTTAGCCAAACATAACGAAACCCTGTGATCTAATACGGATAGGGTAAACGATGCGGTTGTGTGATGAAAGTTTATATTCCTCAATGCTCAAAGTTTCGCATCTCGTTCTGGGGAGATCTGCCCGAGAGGTGGTGTAATTAGCGGTCTGGGTCATCCTTTTTCAGAAAGGGTGCCGTAGAAGCAGCAGTTAAACAAGCCATGGGTTATGGAGCAATTCATAATCTCATCAGGCAGAAGTCAGCAGAGGCCATAGTAGCCAAACGCCCAACGTAATGGTTGGGACAAGGTGAAGGGCTGAACATAGAACGGGGGAAAAAAAATCCCATTGAGTTCGTAAATTATAATGAATCTGGACAGAGGAGTAATATGCGGCACGACGTGGAACAGTTTGACCCAAATGAAAACTTACTGGAACGGATACTTTCCAGAGAAAACATGCAATCAGCATGGAAACGGGTGAAGTCAAATAAGGGTTCAGCTGGCATCGATAAGCTGACAATTGAAGACTTTCCAGTCTTTGCTCGTGAGAACTGGGAGATAATTCGTGAATCTCTTTTAAATGGTACTTATGAGACAAAACCTGTCCGACGTGTTGAAATACCGAAGGGAAATACGGGAAAAACCCGCCCACTTGGTATTCCAACTATTTTAGGTAGGTTGATCCAGCAGGCAATATCCCAAGTTTTAACCCTGATTTTTGATTCTGGATTTTCTGAATTCAGTTACGGGTTCAGACTTGGCAAATCAGCTCATCAGGCGATATACCAACTTCAAAAGTATGTTAAAGAAGGGTATCGAGTAGCAGTCGATACGGACTTATCAAAGTTTTTCGACACAGTAGAACATGATGTATTGATGTCGAGAGTCTCATGAAAAGTTTGTGATAAACGTGTATTTAAGTTGATTGGAAAGTATTTGCGTGCAGGGGTGATAATGGCCCGCCTTTTGGATGATTTAGACAAGGAGCTCGAAACAAGAGGTCACAGTCTCAAAAGCCAGATTTTTTGGTTTCACTTTTAAAAGGAACCAAGATCAAGTGAACAGACAAAGCCTTCAATGAGTTTAAACGAAGGATCAAACTTTACACAGGTAGAAGC
>Ga0307989_1001871_pt1 | contig 10559 bp, 8 predicted proteins | sample EllFjometagen185_FD_203164 | JGI IMG/M metagenome (GOLD analysis project Ga0307989, IMG submission 203164) | Marine microbial communities from Ellis Fjord, Antarctic Ocean - #185 | ecosystem: Environmental > Aquatic > Marine > Unclassified | place: Southern Ocean | collected 2014-10-08 | reverse complement strand
GGGGGGACTCCTTTATTTATTCCTATTAATTGGGAGTCCTTCTCTTATTATACTTTTACTACTTTTTCAAGCTTCATCCATTAAAAACCCGAAAGAGCCTTAAAAGATAATATCTGCGCTCTGATATTGATATTTTATTTTTCCTGTGGAAAATATGTTGATGTTTTAAAATCTTAGATTGTATTCTGGATATTGATATATTGTTATTTTCTCTTGAAATATTAGCAGAGTAAAAATACAGAAAGATGGTTCTTGATTTACCATTTATTGTGTGAATCAATATAGTCTCAAAATATGCTGTATTTTGGTGTTGCAATGGTTTCGTAGACGCAATATCCCCCATTCCGGGGTCAGTGCGTTCATAAACGGGCACTGTTGATGAATTCATGTTTTGTAAACTCCTTATTTTAAAGATGTTAAAGGCGTTCAATAGGCATTTATTTTTGTCTTTTAAAACAGGCGTTTAGTGGGGCGTTCAGTCTAAATTTGAACGCTCCAATCTTTTCAATATATCTATTTCCATTGTAACCAATACATCAAACGAGCTATGAAACCGAACCTGTCCCGATAGTAAAAATATGGGACTTCCCCATTCTTTCCGACTGGCGGCATATACAGTTTTTAATGCTAAAGAATAACAATCAGAAATTAGAATCCATTCAAGATTTTTATTGACTCTTTGAGGCTTCTTAGTAAAACTTTATTTTACATTTATATTCAGGATTAGAGTCTTTTGCCGATTTTATCAATTCCCGCCACATTGCGTTATGTCCATTATTATTAAATTCAGGTAGAAAAATAGTCTTAACATTTGAAGGCAATTCCTTTATTATTGACTTGGGCAACAAAAGATACACGTTCTTATTAGATATTTTTTCGCTCCAGAAACAGTTTTTTCCGCAAAGAACCACGGTATCACGCGAATACGCAAAAAAATTCTTTGTAATCTCAGTTAGTGGAATTTCATAATTATAATCAGGATAGTTTTGTTTCAACCAGCTAAGCGATTCCTTAAAGTCTAACGTATCCTCGTCAGGAACAAACAATAAATTTGAATATGAATCATCTTTTTTTATCGTAATGAAGGAAGTTTCCGCCTGCCGTGTTATTTCGCACAGTATTGGAGTTTTAAAATATTTTCCAGCAGAATATACTGCTGTTATAATTGATGCTGACAGCAAAAGCCCCAAAGTGCCGCATCTTGTAAGATTCTTTAAATTCAATTTATCAATTACCGTGATAATCAGCAAAAACGGCAATAAGCACCATACAATTAGAAGAATTGACTGCATGTAGACATTCAGCTCTGTAATTTGGACCAGAGGCAACAATTTGAGTGAAATATTAAGGTCAAAGCATGTTGACATGATCCCGGATAGTCCCCCGGCAAAAATAGAGCTTAACAAACATAAGATAAAGACTCTTCTATTTTTTGGCTCTTTCATATCAATAAAACTCAGTATTCCCAGAAATACAGCGGTAAACAGAAATATTAAAAGCAACAAGCTCATCCACAATCCCTGCTCAACGGCAAAAGTCAAAAAACTATTTATCATTGTGCGGCAGGCAATATCTTTTTCAGGTGGGCAATATAATTGAGTGAATAAAAATCCTGAACGTTCAGACCCCACGCCCTGCGGATTATCAGCAATAATCTGAGTTGCGCCTTCCCATATTACAAAGCGGTTAGTTATTGATTTTTCAGGGTTTGCTATCCAGCTGAAATAACGCTCCGAAGCCTTGAAACTGATTGCAACCGCGGCAATAATAATCAAAACGGCAAGCGCTCCCAGGGTGCGTTTTGATAAAAGTGATTTTAGTTTGACATATTTCTTTTCTATCCAGTCTACAAGAAAGTATTTGCCGCCCCAAAATAATGTTGCTATTGCCGGCACAACAAAAAATCCGGTTCGCGAATAGGTAAAAACCAAAGCAATGTATAATGCGCATTCACAACAAAAAACAGTAGATTTCAAAAATATGTTCTTGCAATATATTCTCAAAACCCATAAAAACGGCAGTAACATTGCAATTAAGGCCGCCGCATGGTTAGGGTTGCTGAATCCGTAACCGTACCTGACTAAACCTTCGTATGTAAATTCCATAGGCGGTAAACTATTTTTGTTGCCATAATTTGGCAAATTCAAGGTTAAACAAATTATTGCGGTATTCAATGTCAATATTGCGGGCGTTTTTACTATGCACAGGATAAAATTTCATTTCCTGGTCATCACCGACATATTTAGCTTTAGATTGACCAGACAGTACAGAGGAGAAAAAACTCCGAGTAAGTGCCAAAGCTTTTGGCGACAAACTGTGACCAAGCGGATAGGAGCGCCAAATTATTGAATATCCATGTTCCCGAGCTGTGCGAACAAAACGTTGGCTCAACAAATAACGTAGTATATCGTCTTCCCCGCAAGTGATTATTGCCGGAGTAGCTTTATCAACCTGTTTTTCAGGCCAAAACCATACCCCGCATGCGTAAGCTCCCCACGCTTTTACAATTTCCGGCTTCCAGTGATAAAACAATGCCGTGCATTGCGCGCCCGCCGAATATCCGAAGTAAAGTATTTTGTTACTTTGCTTTAGCTTATACTTAAGTTTTATTTCTTTTACTGCTTCCATTAATGCATTTCCTGACCACTTTTCTGGATTCCAGTATTCATCATTTTTGAAACTTGGTGATAACAAAAAAAGTTTATGCTTATTAGCCATCTTTACAAAGTTATAGGTTTTTATTGTCTTTTCTCCAGACCAGTTTCGTCCACCAAATAAAACCATAATACGATAGTTTTTCGCGTCTTTTAGAGAGAAATTATTGGGGATTTGTAGAACCATTTTGACTGTTTTATTTTGTGGAGCTTTAGTCGGGATATTAAAGCTGATTATCTCTCCGGCTGATGCCGACAAAAGAGCCATTAATATAAATATAAACATCATTATTTTTTCGCCGCTTTTATTTTTACTTCCTCGCCCCATGCCAGTGCTAATTCTTTGCACGGGAATTCTATTCTGTCTTCAGGAGCTATATTTTTCGCGATTCGGTTTCCGGCTGGCCAGAAACGCGATTCCTGATCGTCTCCGACGAATAAAACTTTTTCTTTTTCAACCCTTGCCGTCATGCGTCTGCCATTCAAATCTGATATGTATTTTTCATGATAATAACTTAAAAATGTTCGCGCCAGCTTCAACGAATCAGGCGGCACATCATGAGGATGATTAGGAAATGATTTCCAGATTATTGATACGCCTTTTGACCTTGAATTATCGACGAAACGCCTGGAAATAATGTAACGTTTAATGTCCGCGTCACCACAGGTTACCAATCCCGGAACACTTGCCATGCGACGAGTCGGATCGTGAAAGACTCCACAAGCATGCGATACCCAGGCACGGCATAAATCAGGACGCCATGCCGGGAAAAGATTAGAACATTGCGAACCGCCGGAATAACCATAAAAAAGCATTTTTATTGTGCAAATCTTATACTTTTTTTTGATTTTCGCAAGTGCTTTCAACAATGCTCTTCCCGACCATGATCTAGGATACCAATACTCATCATTTTTAAACCCAGGTGAGACTAAAAATATCTTGTTTTTATCTGCCCAGGATCGAAAACTCAAACCGCCGTTGGCCATGCCTCTGCCATTGTTATTTCGCCCACCAAATATGATTAAAACCCGGTATAATTCTTTGGATTTTTCATCATATCTGTTCGGCACTCGATACCATACGGTAACGACTTTATTTTCCGGTGCGTGGGTTTTAACTTTTACGTTTTCCAGTTTCCCTGCTAATAAAGTCACAGTGAATATAAATACATAAAATAAAGCTAAAAAAACTTTTTCCATAATTTTTTCCTCTTGCCGTTTGACAAATAATTAACTTAAGTTACCGTAAATATTGCATACATATTTTATATTTGCAAGTTTATTCGAAGAGGAAGTTTCTAAAAGACGTATTGCGCGTTGCGCGCTGTGTGTTGCGTACTGCGATTAAAAACAATTTTAAAAATTAAACCAAAATTGGGGGAGTTATGTTTTCTAAGAAGTTCTTCGTCTCATTGTTGGTGCTTGTATCTTTAGCGCTGCCGTCATTTGCCTATGAAAAATTAAACTGGAAAAGCCGTGCGATGACCGCGGGCAAAGCTTCGCTGACTTCCAACTCATATCGGGTTGTCCGCAATCTCGGCACACCTAACTTCTCGCCGGAATTGCGGATTCCGCTACAGTTAGTTTATGATTCCGCCGCAAGCAAAAACGGTCTTTTCGGATCTGTCTGGCAGATACCGCAGCTTGAAAGCCGGGCATTTCCCAAAGGCAGCGGCGTCGAATGGATCACTCCATGGGGCGAAAAAATCCGTTTCTACCAAAAAGACCCGAAAAATAAAGATGTACTGGATATATTTAAAAAAGAAATGAAAGGGCGGGGATGTTTCGCGCCATTCCAGGACTGGGACGCTAAAGGCAAGAAAGGCAACTGGACTCTTTCCGGGAAACGTGATAAAAAAGGCTGGTCTTTCACTTATCGTGATTCCAGACTGAAACGTATTTCATCTCCTGCCGGACGCAGTATTGAATTTTCTTATCAAGGCAATAAATTACGCAAAGTCATGCAGAACGGCACAGACTTTGTCACTTTGAGCTATGACCGCCCCGGAAAAGCTACTGAAGTTGTTGTTAACGGCGTAAAGCATTCATTGAGCTACACCAAACTGCCTTATGTAACTCTGCCGTCAAAAGCCGCTGATAAAGCTAAAAACTTTGACAGATTCGTGTTGACTTCTGTAAAACGCGGGACACTGAATCCAGTTAAATATTCTTATGATTCCTACGGCTATCTAAACAAGATTGAACAGGGAAAATTCAAGGACGAGCTGAAAATCGCCCATGAATCCCCGACTGATCGCCTCAAGTACTTAAACAAGCTAGCCGATTTAAGAAAACGCAAGAAAAGCACCCGCCGTTTGACTGCAAACCACAGCAACATCACTGGCAGAATCATCAGCGACAACTTTTTTAAATATAGCTACAAACAGAAAATAGTTACTATTCGTAATCTCGACAAACAAAAAGCGATTTATGATTACGATACTAAAAAAGGTATTCTAAGTATCACTAATTTTGCGGGACTTACTACCAAAACTTATTTCTTCAAGCGTTACGATGTCGCTTATAACGGTAAAATCCGGCAGGTGCGCGACGCGAAAGACCGGGTAGTGGTCAATTACCGTTACGATAAAAAACTCGGCAAGCCGATTCGTGTACGCGATATGGCGGATAATGAGATTTATTATCAATACGACCGTCAGGGGAATATGGTCAAAGTCTCACGTTCTCCGGGCTTTGACGGCGAAAACCGCCAGGCTTTGATGAAGATAGCCTACAACGGCTCCGGCGACGCGGTGAAATTCGGCCGCTTGAACGCCGAAGGCAAAACTATTGTCAGTACCCGTGTTTCCTATAACGGCAAACACGAAATAACCAGCGTCAGCAATGGTCAGACTAATACCGCAATTTCTTATAATAACTTTGGTCTGCAAACCCAGCTTACTGATACATTTTTGAACAGTACCGGATACCGTTACGATAAATACAACCGCCTGCAGAGCGTAACCGTTCCAAGCGGCATCAAAACCCATTACCAGTACAACGCCGATGGTCTGGTTTCGCACATAAGCCGTACCTGTCCGATGGATGATATTGAGGACGCGGTAAAAGTCGGCAAACAGCCTCCGAAAGGTTCACTTGGCGGCGAATACCTGCTATCCACAATTGCGATTTCCTACAACGCGGACGGCCAGCCCATGTCCATAGCAGACAACCAGGGCAGAGTAAAAACTTACGACCGCGACGAAATGGGACGGATAATAAAAGAAATGTTCCCGAACCAGACTGCAAACGCTTATCAGTATACCGTCGTCGGTCAGATATCTAAAGTCCTTGACAGCAGAAATAACCCGATTGCGTTCAAATGGAACAAATTCGGCAAAGTTGAGCAAAAGAAAACCGCGGCTGGACAGTTTACCGATTATGCTTATGACCAGTACGGCTTGCTGGATTCAATCGTTTCGCGTTTTAAGAAAAAAGATTCTGTTGACCGCAAAATAAAATATACCTACAATGACCTCGACCGCCTCGTTGCTGTCGATTATGGCAATGGACAGACTAAGACCCTTGTCTATGACTCATGGGGAAAACTGACCAAGGCAGTATCGACAGACGGCGATACCCGCCGCGCGGTTATGAATAAATACGATGAATTCGACCGGGTTGTCAGAAGCATTGAAACGGTTTTGATTAAAGGCAAAGCGCAGTCCGCTATCAAGCGTACTTACGCTTATTTGCCCTACGGCAAACGTACCCGCTTGACGGTCAGTACCTACGGGTTGATAGGCGGAAAAATGACCAAACAGGATGTTCTCAAAACCAAATGGGCATTCAATAAATTCGGGCAGTTGGCCAAAATCCAAAAAGACAAGGATGTCGTTGAGTATTTGTACGACCGCCACGGTAAAGTGCTCAAGCGCACCGCCAACGCGATGGAAACCTATTACACCTACACGCCATTCGGACAGCTCGAAACCAAATCCTTGGGCGCGCCATTCGGCAAGTCTCCGATTGCAAGCTTGAAATACGTTTACGCGACCGACGGCTCTATTAACGCTCGTGAAGTAAACGGCGTTAAACAGTCCTACGAATACGACCAGATGGGGCAGTTAACCGCCGTCGTCAACGCCGCCGGGGCAAAAGTCGAACAATATACTTATGATAATGCCGGAAATATTCTCAAAAAGGATGTCGGCGGTAAGGTTACGAGCTACACCTACGATAATGCCAATCAGTTAGTCTCAAGTACGACCGACGGTAAAACTATTGATTACAGTTATGATGCCGCAGGACGTTTAGTCAAAGAAGGCGATAAGTCCTACGCTTACGGCTGGTTGGACAAGGTGATGAATATTACTCAAAACGGTAAAGTAACTAATTCCTATACTTACAGCATGAGCGGTCAGATAGCATCCGCAAGTGAACAGGGTAAACAAGAAAGCTTTTTATGGGACGGCTTGGCTCTCATCAAGCGCGGCACGACTGAATATGTTTACGAGCCATCAGTAACCGGAGGAAATCCGATTTTAGCCAACGGCAAAGGATTATTCAACGACATGTTAGGCACTACATTAGGTAAATATGACAGCAAAAAGTTCATTGACAATCAAAGCACAAGTTTCGGGAGTGGAGCAAATAGCGGCTTCTTTACAGGAAAACCTTATGTTGCAGGTTTAGGCTATACATTTCTGCTCAGAAATTATCGGTCTGATTTAGGCAAATGGCAGACCGCTGACCCCATGGGCTATCCCAACGGATGGAATAATCTGGCGTATGTGAATAACCATGTAACATCTTCTTACGATTGGCTGGGCGGAGAAGAAGGCTATTACTATTCCAATGGCGGAAATTACTATTATTCTGATGATAACAATTATTTTGTCGGAGGAAGTGCTCAATCCCAAATTAACAATTTAACTGATGCTTTAGCACATTATAGAAGTGGAGCAGGTGGTACGGTTTCTGCTGGATCTGGATTATATTCCGAAATGGCATCCAATTCAAGTTACCAAACAGGAATTGTTGGGAACTCTTCTACATTAGCTGGAATTATTAAAAGTAGTCTTGCCAATGTTTCCAAAGCAAGTAATTCTGGGACAATTTCCAGTTCTCAAGTTGCAGTACTTTTACAATGTTCTACTCTTGGAGGTTATTATTTAAATGCAAGTTATTCGACTTCTTGGGGAGCAACAGCATGGCAATGGGATGCCAGTGCGGGGAAATATTACCGAGATGTTTATACTGGTCAATTTTCGGTTGCGCTTTCAGGCACAGATGTTTGGAATTTTGATTGGAATGCCTCTTACAATTTATGGCAAAACGTAACCCGAGAATTGATTCCGGGGTGGATAGCTGGGGCAATTGGTAATCCCGCCAATTTTACAACTTCATATTCTACATCAACAACTTATTTACTATCGACGAGGCAATATGAATAACATATATATTAAAAGCAATTTATCAATTATATTGATCTTATTGATTTTTACTGGTTGTGGAGATATGTTTAATTATAAATTTATATTTAAGCTTGATGACGCTATATGGGCGAGAGCCGAAAAAATAAATAATTCGCATGCTTTTTCGATAAAAATGTCGTATAGAGAGTTCAAAAAAATAAGTAAAACTTTTAAATCCCAAGGATTTGCAAAAGACAATATTTTCAGATGTTTGGATTCTAAAAGTTTTCATTTGAGTATAGAAAATTTCTCTTATACTAAGGGACTTAAACCTATGGCATATAAAAAATCTCGTTTAGAATATGGTATTCCTATGATAGTCTATATCCCAGAGAAGGAAACATTATACTTAGCAATAGCAAACAGCTATGGAGCCTGGGCTAAGATTACCAATGACCATTAAAATAATTTTAGGGGCTCGGGGTCTTAATAAAACTTTAATCGACGGTTAATCGACGGGGTCTGACCTGGGGTGTTAAATCTGATGGGTTTTTCTAAAATTTTCTTCACCTAACTTTTGGGTTTTTGAACTTAAAAGCTTGTCTACGCTTAGCAAATAAACTTGTCCCTATATTTTCTCTAAGCCACACCGATACATCTTTTGCTGAAATACTTTCCATTGCATTTTTTACTTCTTTATAGTCAATATTACTGGTAAAAACTGGAATTGTCAATACTGCTCTGCCTATTTCTTTCATCGGACTTTTGCCTGAAAAATTCTTATATTTCCCAAATACAGATTCTATTATATCACTGCAACCTGGATAAACTCCCCCTATCCCAACGCATTCATCTGCGATATATGCAAAAACTTCATCCCTGACATTTTTTAATCGTAAAGAGTTTATTTTCACGGAGCTTATGGATTCTTTGAATTTAGCTTTTGTCTGTTTGCGGAAACCATTGCTTTTCACCTCAAGTTTGATTGCATGAAGAATATCAAGCATTATTCTCCACTCCCTGATATGTGGCTTATATTCTTTCAACCATGAAAGCTTAGCAATGAATTTTTCAGCTTCCGCTCGCGACATAGATTTAGTCTTCTGCTTTAATATCATCTCTGCCCATTTTACATAAGCATCAAGGTTTTGCCAACGTGACTTATCGCGTGGCTTTGGTGGCGAAAGAAAGCCCAGTTCGGTGTGGACCAAACTCCTTTTGCTTTCAGCTGTTTTTGCGCAAAATACCAGCCATATCTTATCGTCTTTTAATTGATGTTTCAGTATTAAGGCGGTTTTATGAGTTACGTCATAAGTTTGACGAACTGCCGTGCCATCTGCTTTCTGTTTAATAAAATCCCGGCTGCCTCTTACAATATTTAATCCACCATCGGAGATGATCTGAGCAGGAATCCCTGTATTGTTTGTAATCTCTTCAAGAGTCTTTGTAACACTCGCCGCTGTCGCGCTCTCAACAATATCAACAGCCAATACTTTCATATCTTTGTGGCGCAGTTTGCACTTGTTCTTGCGGAATTTTTCCAGCGTCACTCCCAATACGAGCAAACATTGTTTCTTGCCAAACTCAATGGAATGATCAAGAAAAAATATCCAGTCGTTTCGCCTTTCCGGTGCTTGTTTGAGTTTGTATAAACCATATCGCATCAGCCAGTTTTGCACTACAGCGTGGCATGGAACGCCACCTTTGAAGCAATGGTTAAAGAGCGTCAAAGTCCGTTTGACTCCTCGCAATGATAACAAGCCGGTAACAACAAGTTTGATTGCTATAACAACCGTTTTGAGCGGATATTTGAACTTGCTCGGCGGGCTATCGATTAATTTATCCTGAATTGCCGGATTTTTTTTTAGATTTTTCCAGCTCTTTGCGAAGTTCCTGATTTTCTTTTTTAGCTTGCATTACCTTGGCTTTCCAGTTATTCCGGCTATTTTCCAAATCACGAGTTTTAACCTGATTTTTTGCTATTTCAGCCTGTCGTTCCAATGCTTTAGTTTTCCATTTATCAGAACTTAAACGAGTTTCCCGCAAAATTCTAGAGGCGGACTTAACGCCTGTTTTCTTATTGATTTCTGCATTAAATATTTTTTCATACTTATCAATCATTCCCTGCAAGCCTTCCTGGCGATACAATTCAATCATTTTCAAAGCCAAATCTTGAGTATTTGAACGAGATAGACGGTAATTTTCAGTCATTTCTTTGATAGCTGACGCATCTTCTTTTTTCACAAACACACTTGAATTCTTACCTTTCAAGCTGTAGCTGAGCCGATAATAAGGACCATGCTTGCGTGGATTCATTTTATCCTTGCAATGGCATTGAGCTTTTCCGCATACATTGTAATGTTCCTCCAGTGATCCTGGCAGGGGCGGCTTGGACTGCATCATGATTCTTATTTGCTCTTTCATTGCTCACTCCTTTTTTGTTAAAATGATAGATTTTGAAATCTATCGGAATATACACAAAAAAAGAGATAAATCAAGTATTTTACTAAAAAAACAGTGAATTTTTATTTTCAAAAACCCATCAGAT
>Ga0307989_1001869_pt1 | contig 10565 bp, 9 predicted proteins | sample EllFjometagen185_FD_203164 | JGI IMG/M metagenome (GOLD analysis project Ga0307989, IMG submission 203164) | Marine microbial communities from Ellis Fjord, Antarctic Ocean - #185 | ecosystem: Environmental > Aquatic > Marine > Unclassified | place: Southern Ocean | collected 2014-10-08 | reverse complement strand
ATGCTTTTACATGCATTTTCTGTAATTGTTAATTTTTTTTTTCATAATTTCATACTGTTAATGTGAACCTATAAGGTAGTGATTTCATCTTTATATCGAAAAAGCTACCTTTAGGTTTAGTTCAACACCTCATAAAATTTATGCTTACTTTTAAACTAAATAACGAACTGACAAACATTCAATAAACGATTTGCTACGTCCGAAAAATCTCCGATTTTCCAGTCGCACAAATCTTATAAAAACCCGTTGGCATTCATTTAAAACAAACAGTAATGAAAAAAATACTTTTACTATTATTTCTTATTTCAAGTTCATATCTAACTGCTCAAAATGACGGCTGGCATATAAGTACAAAAGAAAATTCAGATTATACAGGAATTGCTATTGCAAATGGTAGAATAGGGATGTTGACATCTTCAAAGCCTCTTCAAATACAACACGTTGTACTAAACAATGTCTATGATGTAGACCCTAACCTAAAAGTAAGTCAGATTCTTCACGGTATGAATTTCGGAAACCTTGATATGTATATTGATGGCGAAAAAATAACAGAAGATAATATCTCAAATTGGCAGCAAACAATGGATATGAGAGGTGCTGCATTAACCACCACTTTTGACTACAACAACAAAGCAAAAATATCCTGCACCTTATACGCCCTTCGAAATTTACAGTATACTGGATATATCGACATTAGGGTACAGGCCACTAAAGCTATTGATGTAAAGGTTTCAGGTAAAATACTCATTCCAAAAGAGTATCAAACTCCAATAAATACTTTTCAAATATTAAAAGATGTAGAAACCACTATGCCAATCTTGCAATCTGTTGCAAAAAGTCCATTTGGGAAACACCTGGTTAGCACATCAGGAACCTTTATATGGCATAAAATAAATTCTTCTAGAGAAGACCAGCGACCTGAACTGAAACATAATATTATTTCGGACTATGAAAACACATTATCATTTGATTATACACTAAAGAAAAATGAAAATTTAGATTTTGCATGGACTGGTGCTCAATGTACCACCAATGATTTTTCTGACCCAAAGTCAGAATCAGAAAGAATGGTAATTTTCAATTTATTAAATTCAAAAGAAGTTCTCTTAGCGCAACATACATTACAATGGAATAAATTATGGCAAGGAGATATACTAATTGAAGGTGATTTACAATCTCAACAAGACGTTCGTTTAGCACTTTATCATTTATATGCATTTGGTAGAGGAGATTCTGATTTAAGTATTGCTCCAATGGGGCTCTCCCTTCAAACACCTTATAACGGTCATATTTTTTGGGATACAGAACTATGGATGTTTCCTCCGTTGCTAATGCTTAATCAAGATATTGCGCGCTCTTTAGTTAATTACCGTTCTGACCGTTTAGCACCTGCAAAAAAGAGAGCTACAAATTATGGGTATCAAGGTGCAATGTTTCCTTGGGAGAGCGATGATACTGGAGAAGAGGCAACGCCCCCTTTTGCTCTTACAGGACCATTTGAGCATCACATCACTGCAGATATCGGAATTGCATTTTGGAATTATTACCGTGTTACTAAAGACAAAAAATGGTTAGTCGAAAAAGGATATCCATTGATGCAAGAAGTAGCCGATTTTTGGGTAAGCCGAGTAACTGTAAATAACGACGGTAGCTTCTCGATTAATAATGTCGTTGGGGCTAATGAATTTGCACCAAATGTCAATGACAACGCCTTTACTAACGGAGCTGCTATCACTGCTTTAGAGTTTACCATCAAGGCTGCAATAGAAATTGGCGTTACTCCCAATCCAGCGTGGAAGTTAGTATCAGAAAATATTAAAATTCTGAAATTTAAAGATGGAACGACTAAAGAACATGAAAATTATAATGGAGAAATTATTAAACAAGCAGATGTGAACTTGCTTTCTTTTCCCCTAAATATTGTAAGTAACAAGGAGACAATACTTAAAGATTTGAAATATTACGAACCAAAATTATCAAAAGAAGGTCCTGCGATGGGTAAATCTATATTTTCGATATTGTATGCAAGACAAGGTGATGTATCTAATGCATACCGCCTTTTCAAGGAAAGCTATGTGCCTAATCAACAAGCTCCTTTTGGTGCATTATCGGAAGTGGCGACTTCGAACTTTTCATATTTTGCGACTGGTGCGGGTGGAATGTTACAAAGTGTATTGTTTGGTTTTGGTGGACTTGAATTTACCGATAATGGAATTATTCAAAAAAACCCTATTCTTCCAAAAGAATGGAAATCCTTAACAATTAAAGGTGTGGGGAAGGATAAAAAAACTTTCCGAATCGAAAACTAGCTTAGTCATCTGTTGCAGAAAAACGAAATGCCAACAATGGCTATAATTAATAAGGGTTTTGGTGCTTAACCCAAAGTATAGAGTTTTAAACAAAGTCCGCCAAATCTTTTTGATTTGGCTTTATAAATGAAAAGATAAAACAAAATAAAAAAGTTTTGGCTAAGTGCTTAATCGAAAGGTCATCGCCTTTTAATCCCTTACTAACCATAGCCTAGACGTTCTACGCAATTTGAACAAAAAAACGAACATTAAATAAAAAACCGAATATGGAAAAATGGAATGAATTATGTTTTATACTTTCAAAGAGTATTTCGCCTAACTTATCGGAAACCGTTTTTGAACAAAAAGTTATACAAGCGTTTGAAAAATTGGGTTGGAGTTATTTTAAAGGAGAAATTTCGGTTCAAGAAAACATACAAATAGGATCTTCTGGTAGAATAACACCAGACATTATAATAAAATCTAATGAAACCAATCTGTTTGTAATTGATGTTAAAAAACCTTCGGAAGATTTAAAAAATCCAAGCCATCAAAAACAACTTTTGTCTTATATGCGAATGTTGCGTCTGAATTTTGGAATGTTAATCGGGAATGAAATTAGAATCTTTGTTGATGGTTCTTTGGTTGGGTCAAACCAATCAGAACTTTTAGAAATAATCTCGTTTAAAATAGACAGTCCAAATGGTTTAAACTTTATCAATCTTTTCCAAAAAGAAACTTTCAATTATGAAAATATTGAGAAGTACATCCAACAGAAAATAGAGACCATAAAAGAAAACAAAATCGTTGAAAAACTAAAAAACGAAATCACGAAATCCGAGTATTCTGAATACTTAAAAAATGAACTAAAAAACAAACTTTTGAGAGAAAACAGCGAAAGCATCGTTGAAAAAGTTTTGGAGGATTTTAAGATAAAAATTTATGATTCAACTCAAACAGAAGTCCAACAGACAATATATGTACAAAGTCCACAAAAAAATTCGGACAATTACAGCGGAACATCTAAAGAACTTGAATTATCTAAAATCTATAAAAAAGTGCCTGTTTGGTTCAATAAACCAAATCAGAAAAATAGTCAGATATTAATAAACTATATGAAATTAAGGGAACAAAAAACGCCAGTTACATTTTTTGAACTCGAAAAAGCCTGTGAAAGAATTTCAAATTTTAGGAGCAGTTACCAAGCAATGAAAATGATTAGCGAAAGAAACAACGCAAAAGTTTTTGATGAAGTTGGTCGAATAATATCACTTTGGGAACCTGGAAAAAGTTTTGTGGAAAAGGAATACCAACGATATTTAAGAAGAATTAACGGATAAAAACTGCGTAGAACAACGTATATAATTTATTGCTAGTTCTAGCCTACTTACGAAAATCCTCGCGGATTTTCTATTCGGTTTTTATTTACTAAATTAGTTGCTTAACCAACGCAACAAACCATATACAAACCGTTGTGGTTTATATTGACCCGTCCTGAAATATGTATACACTAATCAATAAGTATATGTATAAAAATGACCGAATAACCAGACGTTACAGTGAACCTTTCAAGTTAAAAATTTTAGCCGAACTTAGTACGGGCAAATACACCAAGAGTCAATTAGGAAAACTCTATAGTATTGCGCCTACAACCATTAATGAATGGATTAGAAAGTACGAACGTAATGACCTAATGAACACTAGAGTTATGGTAGAAACAAAAGATGAAATAACACGCATCAAAGCACTACAAAAAGAGATTGAACAACTTAAAAAACTAGTTCTTAAAAAGGATTTAGATGAGTTAGTTAACGATTCTTATCTTGAAGTAGCTGCTCAAAAATTAGGCTATAAAAATGTTTTAGAACTTAAAAAAAAACTAAACATCAAGCTTTGATATTAACTGTATCTAAAGGTAAAAGAGGCACTTCTATTGCTACTATTTGTGACTGTTTTGGTTTAAAAAGAGATGCGTTTTATAAGTATCATAACAGATACAAACAAAGACATTTATTTGAGAATCAAATTATTGAAATAGTTAAAAAAAGACGTAAGTCCTTGCCTAGAGAAGGTGTAAGGAAACTAATGAAATCATTACATCAAGAATTTGATAAAGTCAATATAAAAGTCGGTAGAGACACCTTGTTTACTGTGCTTAGAAAGCATCAAATGCTCACTCTAAGAAAGAAATATAGTGCTAGAACTACAAACTCTTATCATCGTTTTTATAAGTATAGCAATATTATTAAAGACATAGAAATAAGCAGGTCAAATCAAGTTTGGGCCTCTGATATAACATACATTAGAACCTTAAACGGGTTTTGCTATCTGGCTTTAATAACTGATATGCATTCTCGTAAAATTGTAGGATATGACCTTAGTGATAGTCTGGAACTAAATGGGTGCGTGAGAGCGCTCAATAAGGCTGTATATCAAGCCAAAGATATTAAAGGACTCATTCATCATTCGGACAGAGGAATACAATATTGCAGTAATATATACACACAAATACTAAAAAGGAAAAAGATAGATATTAGTATGACAGAAGAAAATCATTGTTATGAAAATGCAATGGCAGAAAGGGTTAACGGGATTTTAAAAGATGAGTTTTATCTAGACCAGACCTTTATGAATGTGAATCACGCCAAAAGAGCTGTAAAAAATGCAATCAAATTGTACAATCAAGTAAGATTACATTTATCTTTAGACTTTAAAACCCCCAATATGGTATATGAAAATGCCGCTTAAATTTAATTTTAACCTGTAGCCATATTTTAGGACTAGACAATTAGAAACCAAGTAATCATCGAGTCACTTCCTACACAATTAAAGGAAGTTTACGTTCCTTATTTAATTGTTATTGAGGAGGGAGAAATGGATGTCGTCCAAGGTGAGTGGATCGTCAAAAGAAGAAATTGTGCTGCAACTTTGAATAATAGGGGGAGCTACTTATAATGATAAAACGGTTATACTATTATAGTGTAGCCGTTTTTTAATAAAAAGACTTCGTTCAAACACCCTCAAAGATTAAGAGAAGATCAGATCTCCCAGTGATTATAACACCAGTCCAAAATAGTATTGAAAAAACGTTTAATATCTCTTTATAATCTATTTTAATTTATTACACTAAATTTGAATTAACATGATAAATGAGAACAAAAGTTCCTGTTATCCGGAAACAGAGACCTATAAACAGGGAGTTTGTTCTCCATATAACGAGTTGGTAGCCATTAGAACCGAGTAAATAGAGTGAATTCAAGACCATCCTACATACGGAATTAGAAAATAAAAAAAGGAAATTACTCTCTGGAAAAGTAAAAATCGAAAACCAAAAGGTCGAAAAACTAACCGCTCAAGACCTAAATGGAGCATTAAATTTAAATATTATGAAAAATTTATTTTTAACATTGGCATTTGTTTTTGCAACAACTTTTAGTTTTGCAGGTATCAATTCAAACGACATTACTTCGGAAGAAGTTATGAAAATGCAATGCTTTGATTTCAATGATTCTTGTGGAGGATCTTGGGAAGTCTGTCACGAAGGTGTAAGTTCTGGACAATTAGCAGCATTCCTTTTTGAATGGGATGGAGGTTGTTAAACAATTATTACAGGCGAGTTTTAAACTCGCCTGTTTTTTTATTATAAATTTAAACTATAATTATGAAAAAATACACTTTAATAATATTACTTTTTTTGAGTACAATTACTTTATATTCACAAGTTGATAAACTTCGTGCAACATACGAATTAACATACCAAATAGATTCTACAGATTCTTCAAACTTAAAAACCGAACGTATGATTTTGGACATAGATAAATCTATTTCTTCATATGAAAGTGAAAGAAAGTATTTGAAAGATTCTATTTTAAAATCCAATAATCCTCATTCAGTATATGGCTTGTCAAAATCAAAATTTAAATATAAAATATATAAAGACAAGAATACCAATAAAATTAACACGCTTTACGACTATACAGCGTATAAGTTTGAAATCGAAGAAATTATTCCCAAATTGAAGTGGAGTATCCATAAAGAAACTAAGAAAATTTTAGACATAAACTGCATTAAAGCAACAACATCGTTTGCAGGCAGGTATTATATTGCTTGGTTTGCAAATGAAATACCTATTTCAGATGGACCATATAAATTTACAGGATTACCTGGTTTAATTATGGAAATTTACGATACGAAAAATCACTATAAACATATCGTAATAGGAATAAACTATCAAAAGAAAAATGTCAAATTTAACAATAACGGATTTACAAAAATTAGTCAATTCGATTTTAAAAAATTTTTAAAAAAAATTAAAGAAAAGCCTTCTTTAATACTATATAATCCTGGTATACAAATTCCAAAGGCAGGTTTAGATAAATATGACCGAAACCATAGAGAAAGACAAAAACACGAAAACAATCCAATAGAATTAGAAAAAAAATAATATATGCGTTATAGTTTTTCTCTCCTTTTTTTATTGCTTTCTACTATCTGTTTATCACAAACAATAATTAACGGTAAAATATTTAGCGAAGATAATAACCTACTTCAAGGAGCAAGTGTGATTGTTACCAAAACAAAAGGAAACATTATATTAACCTATGCAATTTCTAATAATAATGGAGAGTATTCGTTGAATATTAACTCTAAATTAGATTCTTTACAGATTAATGTTTCCTATATTGGCTATTCAAAACAATCAAAAATTATTACAAATAAAAACCAAGTGCTTAATTTTAACCTTTTGGAATCATCTGAAAAACTAAAAGAAGTAATTATAAAAAGTATTCCAATAATAAAAAAAGGAGATACAATAAGTTATTCCGTTAATGCTTTTAAAGATCAAAAAGATAGAGTTATTGCAGATGTTTTAAGAAAAATGCCTGGAATTGAAATATTAGTAGACGGTAAAATATTATACCAAGGTAAACCTATACAAAAATATTATATTGAAGGTTTAGATTTGTTAGAAGGCAGATATAATCTCGCAAATAATAATTTACCTGCAAGTTCAGTTTCTAAAGTGCAAATATTAGAAAACCATCAACCCATAAAAGTATTGGATAGTTTAGTGTTTTCTGACAAAGCATCTTTAAATATTAAACTCAAGAAAAATATTACAATTACAGGAACTACCAAGTTAGGTGTTGGTTTATTTCCTTTTCTATGGAATGTAAATATTACACCTATGTTGTTTTCTAAAAAACAGCAAATGATTACTTCTTATCAAACTAACAATGTTGGTAATGATATTTCTAACGAAATAAAAACATTGACAATAGAAGATTTATTAGACCAATTTGAAAGTAATAATGAAAAAAAAGATTGGGTAACTATTCAAGAGTTATCATCGCCTCCATTTTCTAAAAAACGTTGGTTAGATAATAATGCCCATCTATTCACAACCAATTATTTGGTTCGTTTAAAAAAAGATGTAGACCTAAAGATAAATCTATCTTATATAAATGATTTTCAACAACAAAACGGAAATATACAAACTACGTTTTTCACACCAACAGATACTATAAATATTATAGAAAACACAAATAATAGATTGTTTTTTAATTCATTGAAAAGCAAATTTGTTTTAACAAAAAACACTAATAAAAACTATTTTAAAAATACTTTTGAAGTAAACAACTATTGGGATTCTCAAAACGGAAAAATCGTTTTAAATAACGAAAATATAAATCAAAGAACAGAAATTCCGTATACTTCTTTTAGCAATAAATTAAAACTAATAAAACCGTTTGGCAAAAAACTCATCACAATAAAATCGATTCTAACCTATTCAAAATCATCACAAAACTTAAGAGTTTATTCAAGTCAATTTGAAAACTTATTAAATAATGGCAACTCATTTGATGAACTCAATCAAAAAATTGAACATTCTAATTTTTACGCCAATAACTCTTTTAGTTTTACAAAAGGAATTAAGAAATTTACGTTTATCCCAAAGGTTGGTTTTACTGTTCAGAATCAACAATTAGATAGTCGTATTTCAACCTTTGAAAACAATATTGAAAATATACTTACTAATGAGTTTCAAAATAATTTAATTTTTAATAAAACTTCTTTTTATAGTCTTCTAAAAACACAATACCGTAATAATAACTGGAAAGTTGAATTAGAAACACCTTTAAAACTTCAAACATTTAAAAGAACAGATAAAAGTTTAAACAAAAACGAAAATCTCAATCGTTTTACTTTTGAACCAAGGTTATCTATAAAAAAAGATTTGAATGCCTTTTGGAAAACTACTTTTTCAGCAAGTTTAAAAAATAGTTTTGGAGATATTAATCAGTTATATTATGGCTATATTTTAAATAATTATAGAAACATTCAAAAATATGAAACTCCAATTTTAGAAAATTTAAGAAAAAATATAACATTAGGTATTTCATATAGAAACCCAATAAAATCGTTATTTATAAATGGTTTTTATTCTTACGGAAAATCAAATCAAAATTTACTTTTTGGAAATATTATAAATGATAACGGAACTACTTCTTTTGGTTTCTTTGAACAAAAAAATAATAGCAATACACATAATGTAAATTTGAGATATAGTAAATATTTCAGTAAACTAAAGACTATACTTACCTTAACCACAAATGCTACATTAGATAGTAAAGAGCAATTATTAAATGGAACAATTACTGATATAACCACAAAAAATATTCAATTACAAGGAAAATTGGATACTGAAATTACAGAATGGATGAGTGTTGAATATAAAAACAAAGTTTCTATTTCTAATACTCAATTTGAAAATCAACAGTCTTTTGACAATATAATAACACAAGAACATTTACTGAATTTCAATTTTTATCCAACTTCAAATCAATATATTGGTTTTGATGCTGAATATTATAAAAATAATTTTTCAAACAAAAATCAAGAAAACTATTTTTTAAATTTAAACTACAGATATACTTTTAAAGAAAGTAAAATAGATTTAGAATTAAATTGGAATAATATACTTAATACAAAAGAATTTACAACAGTGTTTAACGATGCTTTTTCATATACGCAAAGTACTTATAATTTAAGACCAAGGCAAATATTAATGAGTGTAAAATTTAGTTTTTGAATATTAACAACGGCTACCAACAATCTGTATAGTTAATGGCTACAAATTGTTAAATTCAAAGTTAAGTTCATCTAACAAAGTTTTGTAATAAACTGAAAATATAGTCGTTTTAATACGCCACTAACCATACAGGCAACGTTGTAGGGCATTAGAGAAAACGAAAATTAGAGTAATATAATACAAATTCAATCGTCATATAAAAGGGTAATGATTATGGAACAAAAAAATGTGAAAGTTGTGGAATACCAATGAAAGGTATTGAAAATTTTGGTGGTGTAAATTCAAATAATAAGTATTGTACTGACAATCAAGGAAATCTAAAATCCTACAATGAAAAAATTGCCGATTTCAAAAACTTATTGATTAAAACTAATGACTTGGAAGATGAGCAAGCCGAAAAAATGGCGAAAGAAAAATTAAAACAATTCCCTGCTTGGAAAAATATTAAAATTTAAAGGATAATAAGATGAATAAAACTATTAGAAATATTCTCGCAATCAGCATTGCTATTTTACCAATCAATATAATAATGATTTGGTATAGATTAACACAAACTGAAAATTTTTCAACAACAGATATGACAGTTTATCCGTTAATTTTTGGCGGTGGAATAAGTCTTTTGATTTTGTATCTTAACAAACACTTGATAAAAGACACATTTAAAGAAACATTTAATTCAGGTAAAGGAATTTGGTATTGGGACATCTTAATAGGTATTGGATTATCGGTTATATATTTTGCTATGTTCTTTTTAGAACGAGCAACACTTTATCAATGGATACCTAATCATAATCCACCAAATACTGAATTGATTAATACAATGGTTGATTTGGCAAATAGCCCTTGGTTAATGCTTGTTTGGTTTGGACCTGTTCTGTGGATTGGCATTGCACTTTTTGAAGAATTATCAAGAGTGTTCTTACTAAAATGCTTGTGGAATGTAAATGATAACAAAAATTGGCATATTGCCGTGATTTTTTTGGCTTCAACACTAATCGGTGTGGCACATTTATATCAAGGAACTGCTGGTATAATTTCCATAGGTCTAAAAAGTGTAATTATTAGTTTTTATTTTTATAAGTATCGTAGATTATTACCATTAATTATTTCTCACGTTATTTATGATGGATTACAATTTGCATTTTTTATAATACAATTTCAAAATTGATAAGTCTGAATATGGT
>Ga0307989_1001868_pt1 | contig 10567 bp, 13 predicted proteins | sample EllFjometagen185_FD_203164 | JGI IMG/M metagenome (GOLD analysis project Ga0307989, IMG submission 203164) | Marine microbial communities from Ellis Fjord, Antarctic Ocean - #185 | ecosystem: Environmental > Aquatic > Marine > Unclassified | place: Southern Ocean | collected 2014-10-08 | reverse complement strand
AAAGAATTAGTTCGCATTCATCGAGGAAGCAGAAGAGCGAGAAAAGATAAAATTATTGATGAAATTTTAGGAAAATAGCCTCACAAATTTTCCATTACGCCGAAATTTAAAATTCTCATGGCAATCTCGTAATCAGAAAAATCAAAGTTCAGACAATGTTCAGACTTAGTTTTTTTGTTAAAATTCTTCCCATGAACAACACAGAAAACAAACTTAGCACAGTCCTCGGACTGAACTGGGGAGACGAAGGGAAAGGCAAACTCGTCGACATCCTCGCAGTCAAATCCCAATTCGTAGCTCGCTTCGGCGGAGGAGCAAACGCCGGACACACCATCGTCGTTGACGGAGAAAAAGTCGTCCTTCATCAGCTTCCCTCCGGAGTCCTGCATCCACAGACCAAAAACGTCATCGGCAATGGTTGTGTCGTCCACCTGCCCACTTTGCTCGAAGAAATTAGCGAGCTCGAAAAAATGGGAGTCAACCTGACCGAGCGATTATTTCTCTCCAATCGCGCCACCATCCTTTTCGATTTTCACAAAGAATTAGATGGACTTTCCGAAGCAAAAGCCAAGCAAAAAATCGGCACAACCAAACGAGGCATCGGACCAGCTTATTCCGATCGGACAAACCGTTGCAGCTTTCGCCTTGGCGATTTGTTGGATTTCGACAACTTCGCAGAGAGACTTCGAGAGCGATTAGGAGAAATCAACAAGATCAAAGACCTGCCATTCAAATTTGAAGAAGGACGCGAAATCGCACTTTACAAAGACCTCGCAGAAAGATTGGAGGGAATGATCATCGACACTTCAGAATTATTACAAGAAGCCCTCAAAAACGGAAAATCCGTTTTGGCAGAAGGCGCTCAAGGAAGCTTGCTCGATGTCGATCACGGGACCTTTCCCTTCGTCACCTCCAGCACCACCACAGCTGGAAATATTTTCTCAGGACTAGGAATTCCACCCCAAAAGCTAGACTCCATCGGAGTCGCAAAAGCTTACACTACGCGAGTCGGAGAAGGACCATTCATCACCGAGCTAGAGAATGAATCAGGAGAAAAGCTCCGCGAAATTGGTGCAGAATTCGGCGCGACCACAGGCAGACCAAGGAGATGCGGCTGGATGGATTTAGTCGCGACGAAGTATTCAGCAAAACTAAACGGCACAGATTCAATCAACCTCACCAAGCTCGATGTTCTGAACGATTTTGCAGAAATCCAAGTTTGCACGAAATACAAATTAGACGGACAGGAAATCAAAACAATTCCTCCGACCATCCGAGAGCTTGAGAGAATTGAACCAGTTTTCGAGACCTTACCAGGTTGGCAATCTGACACCTCAGAAATTCGCGAAATCAAAAAACTCCCAGCCAATGCCAAAAAATATTTAGAGTTCATTGAGAATTATTTGGAGGTTCCAGTGAAGTGGGTGGGCGTGGGGGTGGAGAGAGAAGCGATGGCTGGAAATTAGAGAGCGTTAACCCACCACTTCAGTGGTGGGGAACACCATCATCACCAATACTAATCCTACCCACTAACGCTATTCATTAACGCCAACATCAACACTCCTTACTGCTAAAAACTTCTCCAATGCGAAAAACCTCCGTTTCCCGCAAAACCAAAGAAACCGAGATTTCCGTTGATTTGAATTTAGACGGAAAAGGAAGCGCCAAGATTCAAACCCCAATCGGTTTTCTCAACCACATGCTCGAAGCCCTCGCGAAACACGCCAGCTTTGATTTGAAAATAAAAGCCAAAGGAGATCTCGAAGTCGACCAACATCATCTTGTCGAAGACCTCGGGATTGTGCTCGGAGAAGCAATCACTAAAGCACTGAAATCCAAACGAGGAATCATGCGCGCCGGCTCGAACGGCTTCGCCTTCCCGATGGACGAATCTCTAGCTTTGGCTGGGATTGATTTGAGCGGAAGAGTGAAGCTAGTCTGGAAAATTAAATTCAAAGAAAAAGAAGTTGGAGGATTACAAACGAACGTCATCGAAGATTTTTTCGAAGGCTTCGCCAATGGTGCCCGCGCCAATATTTATCTGGAAACCCGTAACTCCCGCAGCACTCACCACCAAATCGAAGCCATCTTCAAAGCCTTCGCTCGCGCCCTGCGCATGGCCGTCGAAATCGACCCACGCAATCAAAAAAGAATCCCAAGCACGAAAGGGAAATTAACTTAAGGCGTAGAACTTAAAACTTAGAACGCAGAACCAAGAACCAAGAACCAAGAACTCTGAACCAACTTAAATGATCGCCCTCATTGATTATTGCGCGGGAAATTTGCGAAACGTGAAACGCGCACTTGATTTTCTTGAAATCGAAAATCAGATAACGAACTCGCCCGAGGAAGTCATCGCAGCAGATGCCATCATTATTCCCGGAGTCGGCGCCGCCGGCACAGCGATGTCGAATTTACGCGAAGTCGGATTAGTCGAGGTTCTGCAAAAAGAAATTCCCAAAAAACCCTACCTTGGGATTTGCCTCGGACTGCAAATTCTTTTCGAGAAATCGAGCGAAGACGAGTCAGAATGCTTGGGTATTTTCAAAGGCAGCGTGCAGAAAATAAATTCAACAGAAGTAAAAATTCCTCACATCGGCTGGAATCCTGTGGAGTTTTCCGAGACTCCCAAAATTCTCACTGGCATCGAAAACAACACTCCGTTCTACTTCGTGCATTCTTATTTCGCGGAGGTGGGGGATTCAGAAATTGTAAAAGCAAGCACACAGCATGGCATTACTTTTCCGGCTGTCATTAATCGTGAAAAAATCTGGGGGCTGCAGTTTCATCCTGAAAAAAGTGGGGAGGTGGGATTGCAAGTTTTACGAAATTTTGCGAAGCTGTTGGCTTGAGGAGAAGGCTTTGTTTCGTTAAACTCCACGAATAGTGGTTGGTGAGTAGTGATTAGAACGAAGAACCCTGAACTAACTTTTCACTTTCAACTTTCCAATTTCCAATTTCTATGGGGCCATCGTCTAGTGGTTAGGACTCCAGATTTTCATTCTGGCAACAGGGGTTCAATTCCCCTTGGCCCTGCCAATTGGGATAGCATCGAAATTTTGAGCCTTCTCCACCAGAGAACTTGGCTCGAATAAGAGCTTTCCCTGCGTAAGAGAAAGTTTCGACAGGAAGATTTCTAGGACAAGACGCTTTGAGAGCGAATCTGCGCCAAAGTACTTGTTCTCAAGGTTTTTAAATGTTTCGACAACGTCTACGGCAATATGCATAAATTTGGCTTCGATGTTGCGTTCGCTAGTATTTAGTCCGTTGCGAAGATCGGTGATCTGCTGAAGTATTCGTTCTTTTTCGGTAGCAGCTTCTTTGTGGTCATAGAGTCCTTCAATGTAGCCTGTAGTCACGCGGGTAAGTTGCGTTTGGAGGCGTTCGATTTGTTGTTCAGTTTTTTGTCGTTCCTCTTTCATGAGATCGGCTTGGTATTCGGTGGAATTCTTGAGGGCATCTTCCAGTGCTGATCGTACTTGTGGAATCTTTTCTGAGCAGTGGGCAATGAATTCGGTGATGCTTTGATCGAGTGTTTCGTCTTTGAGGCGAGACTCAGTGCAGCCTTTGGTTCGACACTTCCAGTAGATGTAATTTCCGCGTCCGTGGCGTCCGGTTTTGAGGTCGCCTACGAGCAATGTTCCGCAGGAGCAGCGAATAAGACCGGAATAAGTGAATAGATGGGAGCGAGTTTTTCGTTGTCGTTTACCATCGAGACGTTCTTGGACACGTTGAAAAATTTCCGAAGAAACAAGTGGATGATGATCACCATCGTAGAGTTTGCTTTTCCACGAAATTTTTCCACAGTAATAATGGTCGCGAAGGATGCGTTGGATGAGTGAAGGCGTGGCGGGTTTGCTAACAGTATTGCGTAAACCGCGTTTATTGAGCTTTTCTACGATATTATTGATTGAGCAGCCGGAATCGTAAAGCTCAAAGGCGAGACGGATGAACATTGCCTTTGGGTTGGGCTGATGGATACCTGGGCGGTTGGTGCGTTCGTAGCCGAATTTGGGGCGGTGGGGGTAACGTCCTCGTCGGAGGGATTCAGTCTGTCCTTTTTTGACTTCATGGCTGAGGTTTTCAGAAAAGTAAACGGCAAAGTTGCACATGATACGAAGTGCGAGTCGTCCGGCCGGACTGTCAGTTTTAAATTCGCCTTCGACAAAGCGAATATCTTTGCCATCAAGAAAACTATCTAGTTTGGCAAAGTCGTGCATATTTCTGGCGGAGCGGTCAATTTTATGGAAGATGATTCCCTGCACTTTTGAGTTCCCCAGCTTTTTGAGCGCATCGCAAAAACCCTGTCGGTTGGTTGATTGCCCGCTTTCAACATCAGAGTACCATTCGGAAATTTCCAGATCGTGTCTGCTAGCGTAGTCTTTGATTAGTCGTTCTTGGGCGGAGAGACTGAGTCCTTTACCTTCTTCGTTTTGATCACATTCGCGGTTTTGCTTCTTGGAGCTTACGCGGATGTAAGAGATGTAAGACATAACGAAAACGTATTAAATTTTGCGATTGTTTTTGTTGTATGGATGCGAGCAATGTTCACTTTTTTTCTGCAACATACTGTAGTACTCTCCATAGCCGATGATGACGTGATCGAGAAGAGGGAAGCCAAATGTCTCACCAAATTTCTGCAGTTTTTTGGTATTAATAATGTCGTCTTCAGAAGGAGTCGGATCTCCGCTGGGATGATTATGTGCGATGATAACGCCTTTGGCGTTACACTCGAGCGCAGGTCGGAAGATTTCACGAGGTTGCATGAAGGTTTGACTTAGCGTGCCGATTGAGATGACAGATTCGCGGAGAATACGGCTGGCACCATCAACATAGATGCTATAAAGGCATTCTCGATCAAGATCTTCCATGCGACCGCGTAGACGAAGATAGACATCAGAGGGTTGTCCAATTGTAGAAGGACGTTCTCCAGCTTTTGGTTGGCAGCCATAGAGTCGACCGAATCTGCAGGCAGCAATGGTGCGATAGCATTCTTCAAACGATAACCCAGTAAGTTTGCGTACAACATCAACTTCGTTTGCGTAAATAATTGCTTTGTCGCCGTAGCTTTGAATAACTTTTTGAGCACGTTGGAGAGCTTTTTTATCTTCAATGCCGAAAATGATAGCAAGCAACTCTTGTCCAGAAAGAGAGTCTGCGCCAAAGTGTCGGAGCTTTTCGCGTAAATTTGGGCGAAGTGTGGATTTCACAAAGAACAATAAAAATAAAGTCGCCTACTTTATCACACGAACACCAAAATCAAACCAAATGCTATTAATATTTTATTAAGTCGTTTTTTGCCCAAAAAAGATCAATAAAGAAGATTGTTGGCACGAAGCGCGAGACGTTTAGTGTCAGGACTGAGAGAGCTGGGGTTGATGTTTTTTAGAAGATCGGGGTGTTTGGCTACTAATGCATCAAACATTTTAGTAACCTCTTTGTCGCTAGCTTTTTCTACCACAGAGTCACTTCCGTAAAGTGGACGACCGCCTTTTTTGTCGCTGGCTAACATGAGAGTGCTGCCACCAACAAGCATGCTTTTGTAGTCCGAGATAGAAAAGTCTATGTTAAAAAAACGTGAAATTTTATTGATTTTTTCCGGCGTAAAGGAACGCGGTTTACCGGCAAGGAAGTTATTGGCAAAGTCGCTTCTTCCTTGCGTGGAGTGGGAGTCTGAACCGAGAACTTCTCCGACTTTTACAAGCGGAGTGCCAATTTTTTTGATGTGTTTTTTAATTCGTCGAAGTATTTGTTGAGAGGAGCCAGACATAAATGAAAGACTTAAGTGTATGAGTATTTTTCCTTTTGTCTTGATAAAAGTCAAGCGTTTTGAAGAAATAAGGTTATTTAGGCTTGATAATTAGCAAGTATTAAACTAAAATGCTGGCAAAAAAGCCTAAAAGCCTATTTTTTTAACTACTTGTACTTGATATTTATCAAGTCAAATCATCTAGACACTTTTACTTACTTCTTCTCTAGCACTATATGCAGGCAACTGAATTGACTCCGCGTACGAAAGAAATTCTTTTGAAATTTTTCGATCATCTTGAATTTTCTGTCGGTCGCAAAAGGGGTGGGGCAAGTCGTTTTATCCGAGAGCAACGGATATCTGCAGAAGAGGTTCAAGAAGCAGCACGGATAGGTAAAGCACTTATTCTTTCCTAACCATTTATGTCAGAAAAGAAAACAGGACGGCGAATTTTCACTGCTTTGGAAGTTGATGCAGTACGTTTGCAACGAGAACCAAATGCACCACGCAATGAAATTTTTAACTGGGTGAAGCTGGAGGGTCCAAAGATTAATGAGCCGGATTATGGATTTTTTGCTCAAAAAATCATTGAGCTGAAGCAGCTTGGTGCGATTTAATTTTAAATTTTTATGCACACTTTTATTTCATTATTGATCGTCTTCTTTACCGTTTTTGCAGCCTATGCAATGTTGCGAATGTGGCACGAGTACGGTTTGGGTGTGCTATTGCAAGCATGGCTGAACGGGGAAATGATTTGGCACATTCGCAGAATAGGAACATCGGATGAGTGGACGAATCACAGTTGTTTTAAAAAAGTGAAGACTTTGCGTGAGCTCTATCGTCTGAGTATCGGCAACGGACGACAAACGACACTGGCAAATTTTAATTATGATTACGAATTACGCGCTTGTAAGCGTTGTGGTTCGATTATTGTGGCTCGCAAAATTCCTAAACTCTCTTCTTGTGACTTATCAAAAAAATAAAAAGGCTGGTGATCGTGTGTTTTGTCCGCGGTGTGATGCGCCAAGTCAACTTTTACGCAAAAGTAAGTTTTCTAAATACAGGCTTTATGTGTATTGCCAATCGTGTGAAGGAACGACAAGTTGGCCACCAACTTTTTAAAACATGAAAAAAATTCGCAATATCGCGAACCAAGTTGTTTGCGCTGATGCGTTGGCAGGATTGAGATGCTTGCCGGATGAATGTGTGCAGGTTTGTATTACTTCTCCGCCGTATTGGGGATTGCGAGATTATGAACACGAGGGACAGTTGGGGCTGGAGCCGGATTTCAAAAACTACATCCGAAAATTGTGTGATATTTTTGACGAGGTAAAGCGAGTATTGAAAAAGAATGGCACTTGCTGGGTGAATTTGGGTGATACTTATGCGGGTAGCGGAAAAGGAGTGAGCGGTAAAAATTCAAAAGAAAGATTCAATTTCAAGAAAAAACCGAAGGAAGAAAACGAACTGCCGAATAAATGTCTTTGCCAAATTCCGAATCGTTTTGCTATCGAGATGTGCGAACGAGGCTGGATTTTACGAAATGAGATTATTTGGAAGAAGCCAAATGCAATGCCAAGCAGTGTAATGGATCGCTTTACTGTTAATTTTGAAAAAGTTTTTTTCTTTGTTAAATCCAAAAATTATTATTTCAATCAACAGTTGGAAGAGTACGTATCTCCGCTTAATCGCTGGGGAGGTAATTTGGTAAAGAGGCTGAAAGGTTCGGATAAATATGGAATGAAACAACGTATTCGCGAGTATCGTCCTAATGAACGAGGCAGGAATATGCGCTGCGTGTGGAAAATGAATACGACGAGTTTTAACGGATCGCATTTCGCGGTATTTCCTGAAGGACTTCCTGAGCGTTGTATCAAGGCTGGCAGTTGCAAAGGTGATGCTGTGCTTGATCCTTTTTTTGGTAGTGGGACGACAGGATTGGTTGCTAAGAAAGGTGGTCGGAAATTTATCGGGATTGAGCTTAATCCCGAATATGTGACTCTCGCTGAAAAACGTCTTCGGCAGGAGGTATTGGATATTTAAATCAATTTTTTGTGAATAAAATCTCTAATAATTCCGACATGAAGGGAATCCGTTTAGCCAAGGGTACTTTCGGTATTTTTCCTGCCAAGTATTGCAAGGGGCTGCATCCGATTCAACAGATTATTTTGACTTGGCTCTGGTTTCACAAGAACAATGAAGGATTTTGTTTTCCGTCTTTGAAAACGCTCTCTGAAGAATGTGGGATCACGAAAAAAACCTTGATTAAGCATCTGGTTGAGCTAGAGGAAAAGAAATTTATTAGGCGAAGGCGAAGATTAAACGAGAAGCATGAATTTACCTCTACTCTCTACGAGATTTATCTAGGTGGTGGAGGAGATATACAAGGGTGTAGTGAGGTAGAGAAACAAGGTGGTGGAGAGAGTAAACAACCACCTAGTGTAGAAGCTACACAAGGTAGTGGAGGAGGTAAACAAAAACTAAAACCATCTAACCAAAACCAATTTTCTAACCAAACTCAAACAACGGAAAACTTGTTTGAAGATTTTTGGAAGAAATATCCGGAAAAGAATAATCAGTCGAAAAAAGAAACTGGAAGGAAATATCTGAAGCTGCTGGAAAAGAACCCTGCGTTACACGAAGAAATCATGGCTGCGCTGGAGAATCAAATTGATATTCGAGCGATCCATAAATTTGGGAATGTGTTTGAGCCGAACTGGAAGTATGCAACGACTTGGCTGAATCAGGAGTGCTGGAAAAGCGAAATCAAAATTAAGAAAAGTCAGCTTTTGCCGAACTTCGTAAAAGAAAAAATCCAACGCTACAGAGCCAATCTCAACCAAGCTTCGCCGGATGAGCTAGTCAGGACATGGAAGCGAGAGGCTTTGTCTAAGGAATTTTCGCCTGAAATTTTGAATAAGTATTTTTTTACTTCTTCTAATTAATTTTTTTTAATCCCAAATCTATGTCTCAAAAACAGGTACGTAAATCCCGAGGTGTGAAATATCGCGCTTATAAAGAAGAAAGCGAACTCTTCATCACAGCCAATGCAGCTTTCATCCGCTGGCTGATGAAACATCCTTTGCGAATATTTCTTTCAAAATATTTCGGATGGCTGGGGCTACAAATTAGCCCAATGAAAATTATTAATAACATCTACATCGCGCGTAAGAAAAAACTCGACAAACTTAAAACTAAATCTTCTAAAAATGCCAAGTAAAAAAAGTAAATCGAAATCGAAGCGAATTGGTAAAACCACCAACAAGTCTAAAAATGGAAAGCAAGGTGAGGGTGGCGGACAACCGACTAAATATTTCAAAGAAGTACTTTCAGATGCTGAAGAATATTTAGATAAATGCTGTGATGACGAAGTAAAGATTAAAAAAAAGAATGGCAAGAATGTAATGGTAATAGGAATAAATCTTCCATCTATTGCCGGATTAGCACTTCATTTGAATGTAAATCGAGATACTCTTTATGAATGGTCAAAGAAGCACAAGAAGTTTTCCGACACTTTGAAAAAAATATTACTTACTCAAGAGCAACGATTGTTGAATGGAGGTCTTTCTGGAAGATATAACCCCACAATTGCCAAGCTAGGACTTTCTACAAATCACGGTTATGTGGAAAAAACCAAAGATGCTTCTGGTGAAAAATCTATCTCGGAAATATTGGACGAGATGGATGAAGAAGCTAAGGGACTGTAGCAAAATAACCTGAGCGATTTACATTCATTTTCACGTCATCTTTATTTTTAAAAAAGTTTTCAAAATATTTCAATATTCTTCAAATTTTTTAAAACAAATCTAACGCAAAACTAAACGCAACTTGAACACTTTATTTTGCAACAGTCCCTAAATCCTCATGTGAATGAAACCCAATCTAAAAAATAAGAAGTGGCGAATGCAAACTGCTTACAAAATCAAAGACAAGCAAAAAAGACTCATTCACTTCAAACGAAATCGCGCTCAACGGGACTTCGCGGAAAACTGTACCAACCGCAACATCATTCTCAAATCCCGACAGCTCGGGTTCACTACCGATGAGTCGATAGATTGTCTAGATGATGTGCTTTTTATTCCAAATTTTGATGCGCTGATAATTGCACACGAGAAAGAAGAGGCATTAAAAATTTTCGACAAGAAAGTTGATTTGGCGTGGAAGAATTTCAAGGAGGGACTAAAGAAGCTTTGGCGAGTAAAAGCGGATAGGGCAAATGCGATTAAGTTTGCTCATGATCGTGAAGGAAAAATCATGAGTTCAATAGAGGTCGCCCTTTCTGGACGTTCGGGAACTTACCATCGTGTGCATATTTCTGAATTTGCAAAGATTTGCGCGAAGTATCCTCGTAAGGCTGAGGAGATAATGACCGGAACAATTCCTGCTGTACCGATGAGCGGTCGAATCGATATTGAAAGCACTGCGGAGGGAGAAGATGGAGAATTCCATGATCTTTTTTGGGAAGCGTGGAATCGACAAGGAGGAAGGTCGTGGGAAAAGGGAATGCAGAAGCAACCAATGGAGTGGGCGGCGTTTTTTTATGATTGGAGATGGGATGATGAGGAGATCAGCCAAATCCAAGAAGTGATCGAGGTTCCGACAGAATTCCGAATTTATCAGCAAAAAAACAAACTGAGCAATATTGAGATCGTACTTTATTATCAAAAATTTATCGCGCTTGGTAAAAAATGGCATCGTTTAAGGCAAGAATATCCCACTACTCCCGAGGAGGCATTCGTTTCGAGCGGAGATCGGCTCTTTGACCCCGATAAAACGAAAGCGTGTGAGCAGGAGTATCCCGAAAAAGAAAAGATCGGC
>Ga0307989_1001866_pt1 | contig 10571 bp, 4 predicted proteins | sample EllFjometagen185_FD_203164 | JGI IMG/M metagenome (GOLD analysis project Ga0307989, IMG submission 203164) | Marine microbial communities from Ellis Fjord, Antarctic Ocean - #185 | ecosystem: Environmental > Aquatic > Marine > Unclassified | place: Southern Ocean | collected 2014-10-08 | reverse complement strand
ATTTGTTTAGTATCAGATTATCTTAAATTTCGGATAAATAATCTCATTGATTTAATGGTTTTGTTCAGCTTTGAGAATTGAGTTTATTTATTAATATTGTCTAAATTCGTCAATAATTATAATGAACTTAGTTCTATCATCCTGACGAGGTACAGACAGGATTTTATCACTTTTAGATAGAAATTCTTCGCAAATATCTTATCGAGCACCGGTTTGATTACCTCAAAATTACTTTTTCTTAAATGTCTTTAAATTTCAACTAGAATTCGAATCTCTGCATATTTTTTTTGGATTAATGGTTAAATCCCCCGTCGCTTGTGGTGGGGTAGTTCATTGAGATATCCGAGTGAAAGATATCTATTGATCAATTAGTATTGTGATTGTAACTTTTTCTTTGTGTAATATAAACTTTAATATACTTATCACTCAGGCTAGAAGAATTCAAGAAAATCAGCGATTATAAACTTTCAGATTAACAAACCTGCTTCAGAGTGAAAAAAGAAAATCAGTAGAATTTGTTCAAGTTATCAATTATTTATAAATACTGATCTAATATCCCTTTAATAACATCAGATATATCCCGGATTAAGGTTTAGTTAATGCGTTAAATGACTGGCAAATGTAAGAAAAACTAATTAAAATAATCTCTGATCTTTCATTAAAATAAATTTTCAAACGATTACATATTATGAGCGCTACATCTGATAAGGAAACCATGTTTGATGATCATCATGGTGAAACATTGGTTGAACTTGATCTGGAAAGAAAAAGGATAAAATTTCAGAAATACCAGAAAGACATGAAGAAATCCTTGCACCGATTGGCTTTTCAGGTTTTTTTATTAGTGGCTGATGCTGATGGGAAAATTGATACTAAGGAAGTGGCAATGTTTAAAGATTTTTTGAAAAATCGAGCCGACAATTGTTCAAACAAATATACCCAACGAATCTATCATTCTACCGTAATTGATTACTCTATATTAATCGATCAATATCATAAAAAGAAAATTAGAAAAGATATTACCCAGGTTGAAAAGGTTATGGCCTTCGTGCAGAAATGTGTTTCACAGAGAGTTTTAGCCAGTATCTGTAAGGATTTAAGTGAACTGGCCAAAGCGATCGCAGAAGCATCCGGCGGTTTTGGTGGAATAACAAACCCGATTGGCAAAGAAGAAGCTGAAATCATTGCTAAATTGAAAAAAATCTATCAAACGGCAATTGAATCAGCAGACGGACCGGAGGATGCTTCAAAATGGTTAGCTGGGATATAGTTTTTTACAATAATCCTTCAGCTTTTAAATTGTTCAGAATTGACACGACGGTTTTGGATCGGTTCATTGTGTAAAAATGTATTCCTTTGACACCATTTTTGATCAAATCTCGGCACTGTTCAGTTGCTAAATCAATTCCAAATTGTACAACCGCAGCTTTATCATCTTTGGGTAGTTGATCTAATCCATCCCTAACTTTTTTAACAATTTTGGTACCACAGAGCCCAGCTAAGTTTTCTGTCATTTTAACTGAATAAATCGGCATAATTCCCGGTATAATTGGCACCTTAATACCCATTACTCTGGCTTTATCTACATAATCATAGAAAAACTGGTTGTCATAAAAAAACTGTGCGACAATATATTCTGCACCTTGATCAACCTTTAACTTCAGCATTTCTAAATCTTGTTCAGGGCTAACTGCCTCAGAATGAGATTCCGGATATCCGGCTGCTCCGACACAGAAGTCATGTTGTTTTTTGATAAATGGTAGCAGATCTGAAGCATATTCCATTGCTTCAGGATGTGGCTGATAATTCTCATCCCAGGTAGGCGCATCACCGCGGATGGCAAAAACTGTATTTATGCCAATGGTTTTAAAACGGTCTAGTACTTCAGTAATAGCATCTGGTCCCATGCCAACACCAGCTATATAGGCAACAGTATTTAAATTCCTATGGTTTTTTAAATGTTCAACTAGTTCGAAGCCACCCTCTCGATTAGACCCACCGGCACCAAAAGTGACAGATACATAATCAGGGTTGGCAGCAGCCAGTGAATCAAATGCTTTATTGAGGCTCGCAGCTGCTTTTTCTGTTTTCGGCCTGGAAAACTCAAATGAAATGATTGGTTTGGTGGTGTTACTTGAATACAAATCAACTACCCGCATATTATCTCCTTGAAATTAGTGTATTGTTAACTGTTTTTTGGAATATTAGCCAATTCCAGTGCTTAATGCAATTCGTTAATAGCATTAAAAAAAAATCTTATGATTGCATATTTATACCAGATTTCTAAGAATCTGATCGAAAATCATTAAATAGTTAAAGTGTAATATACTATTAAAGAGAAATGATAGTGAATTGTTTGACATACCTTTTAGAGAAGACCCATTTTTTCTTGACAGTCGATATCCCCTATTTGATACTTACTATTCATTCACGTTTCACTATTAATATTTGTAAGCTAATGTTATTATATATGTTTTATTATTTTTTGGCCCATTTTTTTTAAAAAAAATGACGATAAACATAAAAGAAAAACCTTACAGCATGAACTTCAGTGAGAAAAATATGACCACAGAATCAAAAATTATTTATACCAAAATTGATGAAGCGCCCGCCCTGGCGACATATTCTCTGCTTCCTATTATTAAAGCTTTTATCAAGGATTCAGGTATATCCATTGAAACCTGGGATATTTCACTTGTCGGGCGGATTATAGCAAACTTCCCTGAACACTTGACTGAAGATCAAAAGGTGCCTGATTTCCTGAGTCAATTGGGTGATCTGGTTAAAAAACCGGAGGCTAATGTTGTCAAACTGCCGAATATCAGTGCTTCAATTCCTCAATTAGAAGGTGCCATAAAGGAATTAAAAAAGAAAGGATATGATATCCCGGATTATCCGGCAGAAGCCAAGACAGAGGCAGAAAAGGCATTGCAAACAAGGTTTGCAAAAGTGCTGGGAAGTGCAGTGAATCCTGTATTACGTGAAGGGAACTCTGATCGTAGGGCCGCCGCATCAGTGAAAAAATTTGGACAGAAAAATCCCCATAGAATGATGAAAAATTGGCCGGAAGTTTCAAAATCCAGTGTGGCACATATGACGGCCAAAGATTTTTATGGTAGTGAGCAGTCTAAAACAATGACATCTGCAGGGGATGTAAAAATTGAATTTGTTGGAGATAGTGGTACTTCTAAAGTTCTGAAAGAAAAAACATCATTGTTGGCTGGTGAGGTGATTGATGGATCAGTAATGAATGTTCAGGCTTTAAGACAATTTTATGAAGCGCAAATTGAGATAGCTAAGAAAAATGAGGTTTTATTATCTCTGCACCTTAAAGCGACGATGATGAAAGTCTCGGACCCCATCATGTTCGGACATTGTGTCTCTGTCTATTATAAGGATGTTTTTGAAAAACATGCTGAAGTTATTAAAGACCTGGGAGTAAATGTTAATAATGGTTTAGGTGATCTGTATGCTAAAATTGAAAATTTGCCTGAAGCGAAGAAAAGCGAAATAGTAAAGGATATTGAGGCGGTATATAAAACACAGCCAAAACTGGCAATGGTAGATTCTAGCAAGGGAATTACAAATTTACATGTTCCCAATAATATCATTATTGATGCGTCAATGCCGGTAGTTGTTCGTGACGGTGGGCGAATGTGGGGACCGGATGATCAACTTCAGGATACGATTGCTATGATTCCCGATCGTTGCTATGCAACCATATATCAGGAAACCATTGAAGATTGTAAAAAACATGGTGCTTTCAATCCATCTACTATGGGCAGTGTTTCCAATGTCGGTTTAATGGCACAAAAAGCAGAAGAGTATGGTTCCCATGATAAGACCTTTGAAGCTCCAGGAGATGGGGTGATTCGAGTGGTTGATCAAAGTAACAAAACCGTATTGGAGTTGACGGTTGAAACGGGCGATATTTTTAGAATGTGTCAGGCCAAAGATGCGCCTATTCAGGATTGGGTAAAACTGGCGGTGAACCGAGCCAGAGTAAGCGGTTCCCCCGCTGTTTTCTGGTTGGATCCCAATCGTGCGCATGATGCACAAATCATTAAAAAAGTAGAACAATACTTAGCGAATCATGATACTGCCAGTTTAACCATTATGATAAAAACACCGGATGAGGCCATGAAATACTCTCTTGAGCGGATCAGAAAAGGAGAAGATACAATTTCGGTTACGGGTAATGTCTTGAGAGATTATTTAACAGATCTGTTCCCAATTCTGGAATTGGGAACCAGTGCTAAAATGTTGTCGATTGTACCTTTAATGAATGGTGGCGGCCTGTTTGAAACCGGTGCTGGTGGCTCAGCCCCTAAACATGTTCAACAATTCTTAAAAGAAGGACATTTAAGATGGGATTCCCTGGGTGAATTTTGTGCATTGGTGGCCTCATTTGAGTATTTGAGCACTACTTTAAAAAACGATAAAGTTCAATTGCTGGCAGAAACACTGGATCAAGCAGTGGGTAAATTTTTGGAAAACGGAAGATCCCCATCCCGAAAGGTGAACGAACTGGATAATCGTGGTAGCCATTATTATCTGGCCATGTATTGGGCTCAAAGTTTATCAGAACAAGATAAAGACCAGGGTTTGAAAGAGCGATTCTCCAAAGTGGCCAAAGATCTGGAAGCATCAGAAACCAAAATTGTTGAAGAGTTAATTGCTGCACAAGGGCAGGCTGTGGATATCGGTGGATATTTTTTCCCGGACGAAACCCTGGCTTCTAAAGCAATGCGACCAAGTAATACCTTAAATGCGATTTTAGACGCTTTATAATTAGTCATAATTACTAGCTCACTTATATTGATCCCGACTGTTGATGTCGGGATTATCCCTACCTAGCAGTCAGAATAAGAAGCCTCTGTTTGTCTACCCTGTTAACCCAACTTTCTCTGATGTGATGGCAGAGTGGATATGTCGTAGACATGAAATACATGCCCGATGACATTTTCCTGATTGGAAAGAAGGGCGAAGATAACATTGTTGGTGCTTTATGTAGTGTCAAGTTTCTTGAAGATCATGGAGTAAAGATTATTGCAAAAGTTGATGAAGTTGTTGAAACTGGAGTAAAGCCAAAGACAAAGAAGAAATAATATCAAGGCGGAGTGTCAAAAGTTCTGTCATGTTTTGTTTGGATAACTACATTGTAGGAGCAGTGGAACAGGTGGAAGAAACTGCTTCAGCTTATATACAGATGATGCCTTATTCCTTTTTTGCTTTATTTTTTATTCTTGATTTAAACCTTTGAAGTATCAATCAATCAAGTTTTTTCTCGGCTCCATTGCACAAAATAGGGGTATTCTGACTACTTTTTCCTTTAATTGACACTTATGACTCTCTCGTAAATCTTTAGCTCATCAATGATAAATTTAAAGTAGCCATCTGGAGAACCTGAATAAGCAGCTCCTATATAAAAAGGATGTGAATTTACTTTCATTTCGATATCCAGCGTACCATTACCTATTTCGGTACCATCCACATAAACCTTATAATTATTGTCGGTATCGTTAAAAGTCATTACTATTTCATGCCATACGTTTGTCTGGTATGTGTAAGGAATAGAAATCTCTCTATAGTCGCCGGTACCAGCAGGAGTATTTGAAAAAGAAAAACCACTGTTCATGTTAATGAGCCATCCGCCATCTGTATTATCATGAGTTCGGTGTTTTTCTAATACGTATGAAGGTCTGTCAGAATCTGGAAATTTGATTTTGAAATTTAATGTAAAATCTTCTAAAAAAGTGATGTCATTCGGAAAGGAAGCATAATCGTCGACACCATCAAAGCTCAACGCATTTCCTTGCGATCCACTAACCCAAGTCGCTCCGTAAACAACTCCATGATGACCGTTTCCACTTAGGTCATTAACTGTGCTTCCAGTTCCCTCATCAAAATTCCAATAAACCAGTAAATCGGTGTCTGAATTTAATATAATCGTGTCACTAGCCACTGCTGAAGCATTCCCAGCACTATCTTTAAACCAGATATAGACAATCTTTGTGCCATCTCCACTACTCAACACAAACGATACATTCGCAGAATAACTTGTAGTTGAAGTAACACTAGTCCAACCAGAATCACTTGATGCTGGAGTTGTGCTGGTTTCTGAAGCGTAATATGCAATTATACCTACATTATCGCTTGCAGCAAGAGTTAAAGTTGCATTGATTGAAGAAGTTGAATTTGCGCCACTATTGATAGATATTGAAGTACTTGTTGGTGAGGTAGTATCACCGGACTCATTTCCGCCTCGAACGCAACGGACATTTTTGTAATCACTTTTTCTAGGATTGCCTACATAGACATCACCAAAGAACACGCTCCATGCAGCTTGAATGTCACCTAGGCTGGTAGTTGACGACCAATAATAAGAAGAAGAATCCGTATTAGGGAAGTATTCAAGGTCAATCGCCGGATAATATCTTTCAAAAGAAATAATCGTTAGCAGTTCTTTAATATTTGGCAATCGCCAATCAGTATACCCACCAAGACTGAGATTTTGGCAATAAAGCAGAGAATTCTCCCATGTTTTTGTGGTATTATCGTCTTGTTGCTGCCACATCAATTCAGTACTGCCATGGCTGACAATACCATTTCCCTGATCTAAAAAATCTAACGGCCAGATCATTGATTCATGTCCACCTCGAACACAACGGACGTAGTTGTAGTCATTTTTTCCGTAGCTGTGGGCGCCACCGGCAAAGAAACCCACGCTCAACGCACTGTCCAAATTAGCTGCACTGGTAGTCGACGACCAATAGGGCGAAGTGTTAGTGTTGAGAAAGACATCTGTATCAATAGAAGGGTATAATGCTCCATACAATACGACAGATTGCAGTTCTTTGGCATTGGGTAAACGCCAATCATTATATCCACCTAGACTTAAATTAGTGCAATAAGCGCCTGCCTCCTCCCAGGTTCTGGTGATATTATCATCTTCCTGTTGCCACATCAGCACTGTGTTATTGTCGGTGACGGTACCGTTTCCGTTATTATTGTAAGAGGGCGCATGAATCAGGTAATCGGCATCCTCTCCCATTGTAGCAGTATAGCTGGTTGTCTGTCCTGTGTCGGGGAGATTTCGCTCTTCATCGAAAATAATGGTGCTCACTCCTGTTAACATTTCACCCTCATTATTGTTGGTGAATACCAATAAGTGGGTTGCTCCATCAGGAATCGGTGTATTGTCCTCAAAAGTATACACCAGATTTCCGCCTGTTTTTGCCAAGGTTGTGATTGGTGTAGGATCGTATTTAGTGGTTGAGTTGGATCCCCAATAAAGTTTATATTGAATCACGTCACTTTCATCACCGGCTTTGACAATCGTCACATCTCCACTTAATTCACCAATATCCGAATCGGTATCATTGAAACTAACACTAATCGCTGCCTGACGCCCGCCTCGCACACACCGCACATAATGACTATGGCTCTTATAATAGTAGTCCACTTCGCCATTGTCGAAGTTCACGTACCACGCATAGCTCGTAACTTCTGCGCCGGTAGTGGACGACCAATAGACATTGGATTCGGTATTGGGAAAATAGGTGGTATCGATAGTCGGACTATTTGTTGCATTATCTACGATGGTTAGCAACTCTTTAACGTTCGACAAACGCCAATCTGTATGCCCACCCAAACTTATGTTTTCACAATAATCCAAGGCTTCCTCCCAGGTTCTTGGCACATTGTCGTCTTCCTGTTGCCACATTAAACTCGTACTCCCATGGCTAACAGTTCCGTTTCCTAAATTTGAATAATCAAATGCCCAAATAGCCAACTCACTACCGCCGCGCACACACCGAACACCGTAGCTACCGCTCTTAATGTAACTGTACACGTCGCCATAGCTGAAGTTCACGTACCACGCATAGTTCGTATCACCCGCTTTGATAGTGGACGACCAATAGTCCGAGGAATTAGTGTTAAGAAAATAGTTCGTATCAATTGCAGGGGTAATTGAGCCATGTTTTACAATAGTTTGAAGTTCTTTTGAACTTGGTAAACGCCAATCGTAATATCCACCGAGAGACAAATTTGTACAGTAGGTACCAGCATTCTCCCAGGTTCTGAGCGTATTATCATCCGCCTGTTGCCACATCTGCTTTGTATTATTGTCGGTTACAGTTCCATCACCATTATCGGTAAAGGAGAGCGGGTTGATAAGGTAATCGGCATCTTCTCCAAAAGTGCCGGTATATGAAGAGCTTTGACCGGTATCGGGTAAATTGCGTTCAATGCCATCATCATCGAAAATAGGCGTACTTACTCCGGTTTCCATTTCACCATTGTCATTTTTGGTAAAGATCAATAGGTGGGTTGCATCATTAGGAACCAGCGTATTATCAGGGAATGCCCAGGTGGGATTGTCACCGGTTTTTTCGATATTCGCTAGTGCCGTCGGAGATTGTTTGGTGCTCTCGTTGGATCCCCAATACAAGACATAATGTGTAATGGCACTTTCATCATTGGCTTTTCCTATGGTAATTGTACCACCTAATTTACCGCTATCACTATCCGTATCTGTGAAACTCACACTGGTAGCAGTGAGAAATGGGACACTATTTGGGGGTCCGCCCCGAACGCAACGGACGTAATAGTCCTCACTCTTACTTAAATTGAACACTTCTCCACCACCAAAGTGCACTGCCCATGAATAGTCGCCGTTCGCAAAAGCAGTAGACGACCAATAGAACAAAGAATTCTCACTGACAAAGAAATAGGTGTCATCTGTTGCCGGATAACTTAAATTATAATCTATAATAGTTTGTAATTCTTTAATATTTGGCAAACGCCAGTCACTATATCCCCCTAAACTAAGGCCATCACAATAGACTAGAGAATCCTCCCAGCTTCTCGCCACATAGTCGTCCTCCTGCTGCCACATTAAATTCGTACTTCCGTGGTTGATCGTTCCATTTCCTATATTGGTAAAATCAAATGTCCAAATAGCTAACCTACTGCTGCCCCGGACGCAACGGGCGTAGTATTCATTACTATTGCTGTTGTCTTCCACTTCTCCCCAATAGAAGTTCAAGTGCCAAACATAGTCGTCATCACCCGCACTACTCGAAGCGGATGACCAATAAATCGAAGATTTGGTACTGTTGAAAAATACAGTATCAATGGCTGGATTATAATTTTCAAAACTTACAATGGATAGTAGCTCTTTGGGATTAGGCAAACGCCAGTCGTAATACCCACCGAGAGACAAATTTGTACAGTAGGTACCAGCATCTTCCCAAGTCCTGGTAACATTATCATCTTCCTGCTGCCACATCAGGTTGGTATTATTATCCGTAACGGTTTCATCACTATTATCGGTATAGGAAAGCGGGTTAATAAGATAATCGTGATCCTCTCCGAAGGTGCTTGTGTAGGAAGTAATTTGGCCGGTATCAGGCAATTTACGTTCAATGCCATCTTCATCGGAAATACCAGTACTTACTCCTGTTTCCATTTCTCCTTCATCATTGCTTGTATAAACCAATAGGTATTTGGCTCCGTCAGGAATCACCGTATTATCTGAAAATGTATAAACTAAGTCCTCACCCGTTTTTGCCAGGGTTGCGATTGATGTCGGAGATAGTTTGCTATCTGGACGGGCACCCCAATAAAGATTATAATGGGTAATGCTAATTTCACTACTGGCTTTCACAATACTTATATCACCGGCTAATTCGCCACTGTCAGTATCTGTATCAATATTGCTGATACTGATTGCGGTCAAAATTGGCATGCGATTTTCGTCACTGTCATCTCGCCATTTTGTTGAAATTATTTTATTGCTGCTGAAATCTTCATATAGCTCGTCGTCAATCTTAATGTCATCATACACAACAGTCATACTTGCAGAACTTCCTGGATCCCAATTACTTCCCGCATATATGCGAAGACCACCTTGATAGAAATTCTCTTTGGTAATATGGGGTAAAGCGGATAAATCAAAATAGCCGGTGACACCATCCAATGTGATTGCAAATTCTTGATCTGCTTCTATGAATTCGATACTGAGTTCATACTCTACATTAGCATCAATAATCGTATCGTTTTCTAGATCTCCTGTAAAATCTGCTATATCATACTCTTCCGAACAATCTTTATTTTTACAGGAATACATGTACGCTTTGAAATACAAGGACCCTTCATTCTCATAGATTCCCGCAATTACCCTAGTCCAATTGGTTGAGTCATTTCTAACCATATGCGCCCTAGGTTGATACATCAGGTTAATGCCAGCTTCTATGTTTCTATTATCGTTACTATCACCAACGAACTCAGATACTTTGATATTTGTAGCAAGTTTATTGAAAGGATCTTCAAGTTCTCCTTTATCACGTTCTGTTCTTAATTCGTGTCCTTCCGGTGAGCGTGCAAAAAAATAAATTTTATCAATAAAAATCATTTTTTGCGTGCGTTCCAGTTCCACATCTGTTATTGTTTCAAACATGGAACTAGAATTTAGATACCGCGGGAAATCATATTCACGCGAAGACATTGATTTTATCAAGCGATTAATTCAGGAAAATCGCAATGACAGTAGGCGGAAGTTATCA
>Ga0307989_1001865_pt1 | contig 10573 bp, 11 predicted proteins | sample EllFjometagen185_FD_203164 | JGI IMG/M metagenome (GOLD analysis project Ga0307989, IMG submission 203164) | Marine microbial communities from Ellis Fjord, Antarctic Ocean - #185 | ecosystem: Environmental > Aquatic > Marine > Unclassified | place: Southern Ocean | collected 2014-10-08 | reverse complement strand
AGTACACCAACCAATAGGCAGCTGAATTAAAGGCTGCCCTTGCCTGCCCTCCCATTAAAACCTGCAAATGGAATATTTATCATATCCTGGCCAGTTCTCCAGACATCAAACCAGAGTGGTTTCGATCGGTGATGTCGTCATTGGCGGTTCAAATCCTATTATTATACAATCGATGTTAACATCGCTAACCAGCGATATAGATGCTTGTTTTAAAGAGGTTTTGTCCTTAGTTAAAGTGGGTTGCCAAATGATTCGACTGACGATACCTTCCCTCAAAGATCTGGATTACATTCCCCAGTTAAGATACCTAATGCAGGAAGAAGGGGTTATGGTTCCGCTCATAGCTGATGTCCATTTTTCCCCAAATATTGCCGTTGCAGCCTGTGAATTTTTTGAAAAAGTGCGGATTAATCCGGGAAACTACACAGATGTTTCTAAGAGTTCTCATAAACATAAAAGTGATGAATGGTTTGAGGTTGGTAGGGAAAATTTAAAAGAAGCCATTGTTCCACTGATTAAGCAATTAAAGTACTATCAACGGGCATTACGAATCGGGGTTAATCACGGATCCCTCTCAACCCGGATGATTGAAAAATATGGGGATTCTCCACTTGGAATGGTGGAATCGGCTTTGGAAATGATAGCGCTATTTGAAGCCCAGGAATTTAATCAATTAGTGGTTTCCTTAAAGTCTTCGAATCCTGTGGTGGTGCAAAAAGCCTATCGCTTGTTGGTTGAAAAATCTCCTAAAACGGATGCAGTTCCTTTACACCTGGGAGTAACTGAGGCCGGAAACGGTATTGAAGGGCGCATTAAAGGATTGGCTGGAATTGGTCCTTTATTGCTGGATGGTATTGGAGATACAATTCGCCTTTCGCTAACAGAAGAGAGTAAAAATGAAATTGAGTTTGCCCAAAAACTACAACATGCAGTTGAAAAATATAGATTCAAAACAAAAGTCAAGCTTGAGCCATGGAGACGAGAGTTAAATCATCAAAGGTTTAATAATGGTTCCATGGCAATAAATAATGTAGAAATTGGAAATGGATCGACACTAAAATTGGGCGTCTCTAAAGACAATACTCAGGTGCTTGATAAAGATATTTCAGATATGGATTTTGAGTATCAGATTTTAAATGAAAGAGAAATTATTTTAAATGATAAAAAACGGTTACGATTATCTGCTGATTTATCCTCAATCTTTAGTGATCTACCTAACTTCGACGGAATAGTTTTAGAAAACGGCCCCCAGACCTTATTCTATTTTAGATTTATTTGTTGCAATTTTCCCGTCGATAAGCCTATAGGCATGTTCTATCCTTTGTGTGAATCAGAAGCAGAAACCCTGTTTCTGGAAACACAATTGTCAGCCATCTTAAGTGAAGGATTATTGGATTTTTTACTCATTCCTCAAGGTATCAATGCTAAACAGCTGAAAAGGGCTTTCTATTTATTACAGGCTACCCGCACTAGGATATTTTACCCGGATTATATTGCCTGTCCATCTTGCGGCAGGACTTTGTTTGATCTACAATTGGCGACTCATAAAATTAAAAAAGCAACCCGTCATTTAAAGGGTGTCAAAATTGGTATTATGGGTTGTATCGTTAACGGTCCCGGTGAAATGGCAGATGCAGATTTTGGCTATGTGGGAAGTGGCAAAGGAAAGATTGATTTGTATCTGGGTCAACAACGGATTAAAAAAGGAGTGGATGAAGAGAATGCAGTGGACAATTTGGTGGATCTCATCAAAGCAAATGGTCGCTGGTTGGATCCACCTTTATCTCCTGAAAGCTAATACTAGTCGCTGATATAAGTTTTTAAAAGCTGTTTCATGGTTCTGACGATCAATAATGATTCAGCACCACTCACACTCTTCATGGGTTCAAAATTACCGGTTAATTTATTGTTAACTTCCATTAACCCCCGCTCAACCACAACACGGGTTGCATTATAATACCAAACATTTTCGCTGACATCCTGGTATGGCGAACTTTGCCCAAAATACTTGGTCGCCAGTTTTTTATCTTTGGTTACCTTAACTAAAATATCCTGAATCATCATTGCAAATTCTGCCCGGGTAATTTTCTGATCTGGAAAAAATTTATGTGCAGGACTAGGTTCCAAGCCTTTGACTTTTAGCTTGATAACTTCCTGAATAGTGCTTTCCATAGGATGCCCGGTAATATCAATTGCTTCCGGCATATTTTGAAGGGATTGGGTTTCCACCTTTTGTTGCGCCTTCGGTGCTTCAAAACCGCCGCTATCTCCTTGTTTTTGATCGGCATACAGCTTATTCAGCTTTAACTCAGCAATGAAAAGCGCAGCAACGTCAGCGCGTACTATTGCTTTAACGTTTGCAACACTTTTACCGAATTTGCTTCCTGGTAAAGCCCGTTGAATTTGTTGGATCCTTTTTAATTCCTTATCCGCCTCAACTTCATGCTTTTTCCCGATTTGAAGAACTTTATTTAGATGAACCACAGCTTTCTCAAAGTTTAATCCATATGATTCGGCCAATGCCATATAAAAATATGGTGCTGGATCGTTCGGTGTTAACTCAGAAGCCTCTTCAAAATGAGATTGGGCTTTTTCATACCACTCTTCCTTCGGAAGTTGGATATTATAATAAACCTGGATGGCAAAGCTATGTGCCCGTGACTCCATTTTTTTATTTGAACCTGCCCCATCAATTGCTTGCTCGATTTTCTCAATAGATTGTTGTAATACTTCTTCCTTTGCGTCTCGGGAAACACCCGGACGATTGATTAGATAAGCATTGCAAACGGCTACACCACTGAGTGCTGGCGAATATCCGGACTTTAAGGATAACGCTTTTTGATAGGCGCTTCTGGCCTCTGAATATTGTTGATTCTGAAGTGCTGTATCACCTCGGTTAACATGGTATTCAGGGGTGTCCATATTACCCTGTGCCGCTCTGACAGTCGGTTTTTTCTGGGAACCACAACTATTAAGGAGCGTGATCGTTCCTAATAGAATGAATACCGTGATTAGAAATTTTTTAATTTGGTTCCAATGCATCTTTTGCTCCTTGAATTTAAATTAATAAATCAAACATGGGTATGGTGTTTGGGTTTTTAATCCAGCAGGATCATTACCCGGGCTTCTCTCAAAAATGCTTGAGTTCTGTCTAATTGACTGAGTAAATTTGCATCATCATTCGAAATCCTTAGATCAGAATCGTTACCTTTATATAATCCTTTTGCTTTTAATAACAGTACATTTCCTTTGATCCGATCATTTGATTTTGCTTTATCCAGATCTTTAGCATATCCGGAAATACCATACTTTAAAGAAAAATCACGTCCAACATTGGCTGAGCCATAAATTTCCTTGCCGGACTCACTATAGATTTTTGGTGATAGTGCCGGTATTATTCCAGTGCCACTGGCATCGATAATCAAACCGGAATATACCTGGTCAGCGGAGCCTCCATACTGATTTCCTGATTCCTCAGTTTTGATATCCTGGGATTCCGCCTGGGCTTGTTGGGAAACTGCTTGATTAGTAGTTTCCGTTTCTGTGTGCCAGGTGTCTGAATTTAAGCCACTGCTACCAGTATTCAACAATATCGGCCGGATATCTTTCATGTACATTTTAACCGTCATCCAGACAGATCCATCATTCATGCTTTTTTGACCAGCCTGAATGACATTCTGCAATTTGCCACTAATCTGACTTTCGATCGTATCATCTTGCAGCATACCTGCTTTAACTGTTGTTTGAGAGCTAATATTTACACCTTCCAGCATTTCCAGAAGATTACGCATGCCATCAAGTTTTGCCGCACGTAATGCCATCGCTCTTTTCTGAGATTCTACTTTATAGTCAGGATTGGGAATTCCCAAACCCACTGCGTACATAATACCATTTGTCCAATCGATGCAACCTTTGCTTTTATCAACGGTACACGTTTCTTTTATTTCTTTAGGTATGCAGCTTGATTCAAAACATTGCGCGAACAATATATTCAAGCTCAACAAAATTAAAAATGGAATTAGTAATAATCGTTTCATAATTACACCTGTGATTAAGATTATAAAAACTCTTATTAAATCAAATAAATAGCAGATAATTCTGTTATTTTATTAATTGTTTAATACCTATTCAATGCAATTAAAAAGCAAAAATTGATAATTGATTAAAAAAAACCAAAAATCCGTTAAATAGTGTTGATATTATTGCTTTATTGGAAAATTCTAATTTGGGTTTTATTATAGAATAGTAATTGCCATTATTGAAAGGAGTTTATTTGGAAGGCTGATATTTGAGGCTTGATTTCAAGAATGTAGGTGAAGATTTGTAATCTTTGTCCAGAGAACAAACAGCAATCTCATATGGAACCTACTAAAAAATCGATGGTTGAGATAAAGGATGGCGTTATTTCAAAAAACGAAACAATAGATATAGATGATACAAATTTCTTTTTAAACTAATGCGGAAGAATGTATAAGCATATAAATAAAAGATTTCGAAAAGTCATGTTTGGGAAATACGTATGCTCAGCTTGACGAGGGGATGGGGTATAATATTCCGTTCCCTGCATTACCAGGATAAAGGGGAGTTGGATACTTCAAACATATATCGGTTATGAAGATTGGTTGTTATTTTTTAAAATAACAGCCAATCTTCAGTCAAATGATCATCAAGAAGTCCCGTAAGCTACTATAATACGCTAGACATTCTTTTTCAATTTCTGCAATGCCTGTTCCGCTGCCACGCTAATTGGTTCTAAACTCGGTTCTGATGAAATATCAGGGTTACAGGCGGACATAAATGTCGTCAGATCAGAAATTGTTTTCCGCCAAGAATAAAAGCACTAATAGCATCTATTTTTCTTGAAGGTGCTACAGAATGACTGACAATTTGAGCACCGATAATTTTCTCGGTTTTCCTATCAAAAACAAGCTTTATTCTCCATGGTTTTGCTCCGGGGATCATACCATGTTTATTCCTGGAATCCACCGCGGCACAAACAGTTTCAAATCCCTCTTTCGTTGCAATTTCTTCTGTAAACCCAGTAGCAGAAACTGTGAGGTCAAACATTTGACACCCTCCGGAGTTTAGTACTCCTGGAAATTTAGTATTATATCCAGCAAGACGTTTGGCCGAGATACGTCCTTGAATAACCGCTGGCCCTCTTAAACATCCGGGATCAGGCTTTTGAGTAATGAAATTTTTCTTTTCGACACAATCACCACCTGCCAGAATATCAGGATCGGATGTTTCTTGATATTCATTCACCTTTATGCCAAACGGCTTCATATCGAGTCCAATTTCCTGGGCCAGTTTCGTGTTCGAACGAACACCCACGTTCATAAAGACCATATTTGCACCAAGTTTTTTACCTGAACCAAGTTCCACTCCATCAACTTTTCCATTATTTCCTGTAATCTTTACAACCTTTTCACCGGTTAAAATCTTTATTCCTTTTTCCTCCAGATACTCTTTAACCGGATCGGCCATATCCTTATCAAGCATCAGGGGAAGAGGACGATTAAATAGTTCAACCACCGTGATATCATATTTGCCAGGGTTAGCGGCGAAAATAAGAGAGGCTATCTCCATTGTAATAAAACCTGCACCAATAAATACTAGCTTTTTGACACTACTTTTCATCAAAAAGGTTCTTATTTTTTCTGCATCGGGAAGTCCACGTAAAGTCATTACACCTTCAAGGTCATTGCCTTCAATCGGGGGGATGAACGAACTTGAACCTGTGGCAAGAAACAGCTTGTCATAACTAAATTCCCTGCCATCTGAAATCATGGCCTTTTTTGTTTTTGCATCTACTTTTGTAACCTCAGCTACACAAACTTTTATACCTTTTTCCGTCAGTTTTTTGTCGGGAACTACAATTGAATCCGGTGTGACTAGACCAGCCACCACATGAGGAAGTGCTCACCGGACGATAAAAAACTCTTCTTTACGAATAACAGTTATATCGACATCAGGCATTAATTGCCTAGCCATCATTGCAGCGGGGCCTCCCGCTCCACTGCATCCAACAATTACAAGTTTCTCTCCTTTTTCCATAATATTTCCTTTTGTTCTCTATTTAACAAATATGTTTTAAATTACAATTCATAAAAAGACATTAGTTCCACGTTTTTGCGATAAAACATCACAATTCATTTGTAACCCAAAGAACCGTGAGAATGATGATTGCTATCAGTCTCAAATTTTTAGTACCTCATTAATATAGGCATCTCATTATCACAGAGAAGTCTTCAGATTACTCAAATCGGACAATTAATTTGTGAATTAAATCATACAAATCAACTTCAGCCAGAAAACTTAAAAATCATGATTAATAGCTGTTATTTTAAGAATGGTTAAGTCGCCATGAGTTTCTTAGCTAATGCCTGATTACATTACTGAAAAACAATACTGGAATCACCTGAGTTACTGTAGGCAGGTGCGCGTAACTTCAATTAATATGCCACACTCATCCTTTCTATAAATCACTGGATAGATTGCTTTATCCTGTTTACTTTTAGTCACATGAATCTAAAATTTATAAATGATACCATCTCTGATTTAGTCTCGATGTTGTTGTATAAATGCGACTCAACATAAAAAATAGTCTTAATATTGCGACTCCATTGATTAAAGCTCTGCGAACGGACAGGATACTTAATTATTTTAGTCCTGGTTTCTTTTTTTTAAGTTCCCGGCCAGTTAAAGCTTCTGTTTGATCAACAAATAGTTCTGATCCTAAAGGTCTGCCAGTTCTAAAATGCATCTTCATCATTTCAATACCATATGGTTCTGTTTTTAAGAATTTCTTCCACTCTTATTGGGGGACAAGTCCTTTATATTTAGACTTTATTAATGGATCTTTTTTACGGCCACCTAAATGATATTGTGGGCTTGACCATTGATATTCTCCGGCAGTTTTACATATCTTTGCCCGAACCGGATTTCTATCAACATAACGGGCTGCTGAAATGAAATGGTTGTCATCTAAAGGGCATGAAAAAACGAGATCCGGAACAGGATATTTAACTATTGTCAATAACATATTGTTACAGTTGGTCATTTATTTATTTTATATCAGTCAACAAGTGGTTGTTAGGAATTTTTTAAAGAAGGCTGAAGCTATTGAATAGGTAGGGTTATGGCAGGTATTTATAACCTGTTTCTGGAAAATCATTTAGAACTTTATCTATTATCTCATCTATAACTCTATCCGCTACTAATTGCTTATCAAGTGCAATGTAATCATAAATTTCTTTGAGCCATTTCTGTGCTTCAAATGTCCAGTTTATTTGTGCCATAATTTGACTTGCTTCTTCATCGCATCATTTGTAATTACTTTTCCCTCTTTAACGCCTTTTAATCCGCGCTCAATCATTCTGCCAAATGCTAATTCGCGCATAATTTCATCATAAGACGAATCATCTGGTTGTTCATGAATCACCTGAGTCATTTTCTCTTTAATTCCTAGCATTCGAAACCTCTATTCAAAGTCATTAATATTATCATTTACTATGGTAATTTTTACACTATTAACTATTTCTGACAATAATTAGATATCGTTAAAAATATCGGGTAACACCAGGAAATGAAGGAAGTGAGTTCTGGGGGCAGGAGTGTGCCATTAGATCCGTAGATCCTGCGACATAGATCCGGCATTTTTTACTCAAGGAAGCATTCCTGCCCCCACAAGTCAGCCATAGTAGGGCTTAACTTAGCTAAATGTTTTTCACCTGAAAAACTTTTCACTTTAATACAGAATAATAGTCTGATGTTATTCATCAATGTCCTTTATAAACTATCTAGAAAGGCATTGATAAGCTGTCCGGCAACGGTATAATTATCTGGAATATTGGGAAGTGTTTCTTTGGTGTACCAGTTTGCTTCAACGATTTCACGGTTATCTATTTCTATGTCACCGGATAAGTAGTCAGCTGTAAAAGCAATCATTAAGGAGTTTGGAAAAGGCCAGTTTTGACTTTTAAAATATTGGATATTTTGAACGGAGACACCAACTTCTTCTTTGATTTCTCTGGCAACGCATGTTTCCAGAGTTTCCCCAATCTCAACAAACCCGGCAATAACAGAGAACTTCTTTTCCGGAAATCTGGGGGATCGGGCCAGTAATATTTGATTTTCTTTACGAATAGAGACGATAATGCAGGGATTGATTCTGGGATAGAAAACTTTGTCACAATGATCGCAAATTTTGGCACGCTCAAGATCAGACAAAACCAGTTTTTCTCCGCAGTTGCTACAGAAATTGCAGGTTCGATTCCAACGCAATAATTGAAAAGCCATTCCTATCAAGGCAATTTGATCCAGTGATAATATATTAAATGCTTCCCGGAGGGTCAATTTTTCCAGCTTGTTTTTCTGCTGTGAAAAATCAATGGTGGGTGTATTAATTACCCAAAGCGGCTTTTGAACTAAGGAACCCAAATAAAAGGAATTGGAAATAGATACTTCTATTTCTGAATAATTTGGTAAATCATAAATGGCAGCTTTTTTTTTTAAATAGATATTGTTTCCAGAAAAAAGGATAATAATACTATCGCTGGCAATGTGATTAGCTTGAATAAATTCTGGGATGAAGTGCATTGATTAAAAAATAATTGAGTTAGTTGATATCAGGAGCAAGATTTTCATTATCCTTGGTGTTCCAGTAATTCTGAGCGATGATGCTAGCTTCAGCTTCATCAACATTCAGGATTCTCGCTAAGACTTTAACTGGAAATATTGATTGACCTGAGGTATGCATAGGAAAATCGGCGACTACCTGGGGGAACTTATGACTAAATATGGCCAGACGAGCAACAAAGTGAGCGGCCTGATACACACTTTGTTCGATTTCATTGATAGTGGTTTTGGCATCATCGGACATTAATTCATATAAACGAGAAATATCGGCCTCTTTTTCAATAACAATATCATAATCTTCCGCAATGACTTTAATATGATCAATAAATGCTTTGTTAATATGGACTTTTAGTTCCTCATCCGTGAACCACTTTTCCGGTAGGTTATTTAGTATTTCATCCAAATTTATATTGCCCATAAAAATTCCTGATTGTTAATTTAATAAATGTTTAAACTCCACTGGTTGATTTGCTTATCCAGGCTTCTAGCATTTGCACAAACACGTTCTAATGATTCCCAATAATCTTTGCTATGGTTTTTGACCACAGTATGAACCAGTTCATGAAGAATAATATAGTCGATTAAATCATCCGGTAATCGCATTACATGCAAGGATAAATTAATGTTATTTTGATAGGAACAGCTACCCCATCTTGATTTAATATTCTTGATGGTCACCCGATTATACATAAATCCGAATCTGGCGGCTAGAGTTCCCAAACGGTTCGGTAGATATTGTTTTGCTTCAATTCGCCAGGTTTCTTCAATACCTGTCCTGATGGCATTTTGGATCTCTTCAGAGTGAACCGATATGGTTTCGGGATATTGAATTTCGGTAACACCAGGGAAAATCCGAATGGAAACCTTAGGTGAATTCGTGCTTTGTATACGCAGTACATGATTTTTAGTATTAAACTGGCTAGACTCATCGAAAACAGTCGCTTTACTCTCAACCTGTTCAATAATATTCAGGTGCGATCTAATCCAATCAACTTTATTTAATACAAATTGTTCTGCATCATAATAGCTTACAGAATGCGGAACAGAAACCTGAATCCCTTTAAATGGCTTCAAAATGATACTGATCCGTCGGGACCGTTTTCGTTTTTTCATGTGGACATATCCAATGTCCTCAAGCAAGAGAATCCTTTCTTTCATCATTTTTAATTTTGATAACAAGTTTTGACATCAGCACTACCACAGCCTACTGTTTAAGCCAAGTGTTCAAATAAAATATCTAATATTTAGTGCCTGAACCAAAAGTAGGTAATTGGGGGACATGATCATTTTCCAGCAAAAACCTGGCCGTATATTACCAGGTTGTGACAACGATCACGAAACTCGTAGTGAGAGCCCTAATTACTGGATTGAAAGTAAATAATGGTATTCTCCGCCAGACACTAATTAAAAAGACACAAATATACCCTCAAGGGAAGTGAAAGTCATTTTAACGGGTATTTTGAATAATATACAATTAACTCTGGCTCTAAATGGCGGTGTTAATATTCGAGAATTTGGGAAATTTGAATCTCAGTTGATTTAGGGAAAAACCGACCAGCATTAATCTTCGACATCCTTCCATAAATAACATGTTCTTCTAAAAATTGAAATTAATTTTGATATGTTGAGATGATTTTTTTAACAGAATCACAAATATCGACAACCCCCTTTTGACCATCTATTAAACGATTGCTTTTTTGAATGTCATTTATTCGGGTTGCGAAGCTCTCGAAATCATTTAGATTAAATAGGCATTGTTCTGATAACAAATCAATGTGTCCGGCAACACGACTAGCAACAATTTTTGTTTCCATAGAGAGTGCTTCAATAAGAGTATATGGCATCCCTTCTCCTCTGGAAGCACTTATAAAGACCTCAATGGCATAAAGGAATTCAAGTGGATTGGCAATAGATCCTAATAAAGATATGTGGT
>Ga0307989_1001864_pt1 | contig 10573 bp, 10 predicted proteins | sample EllFjometagen185_FD_203164 | JGI IMG/M metagenome (GOLD analysis project Ga0307989, IMG submission 203164) | Marine microbial communities from Ellis Fjord, Antarctic Ocean - #185 | ecosystem: Environmental > Aquatic > Marine > Unclassified | place: Southern Ocean | collected 2014-10-08 | reverse complement strand
CAATTGAGATCGTTCGACTCAACCCAGAACGAAAAAGGCCCTCTGAAGAGGACCTGAGGTCAGAAGCTGCATGATGTAACTGAGGCGACAACTATCTTGACACCCGCCGCAACTGCTAAGTTTTGACCTGAGCGCCCAGTGTCCCGGATTGAGGCATCTGTAAGGCAAGGTCCAGCTTACCAATCCGCTACCACTGATTTTGGGTGGAACAGGTTATGGCATAGGTGCAAATTTGCTAAATATGTTGAGTTGGTGAAAGGTGCCGAAGGTCTTGAGCTACAGCACTGATGGAAAGTAATTAGAACTTGACACCTGTTGTCTCCCAAATGCAGCATAAGTCCCAAATAAAACAGTAGTATTAATAAAGAGAGCAATTCTATGGCAGACAGGACACTTGATTATTTTTCTAAAACCCTTGAAAAGGGCATAAAAATTATCAATCTTTTTGATGAGGATCATCCCCATTGGAGTCAAAAAAATATCTCTGAAGAGATGCAGCTAAATACGACCTCTACTTTTCGATTAGTCAATACCTTTGTCAAAATGGGGTACCTTGTCAAAGATGTGAAATCTAAACAGATTAGTTTGGGTCCGATGTCTGTAGCATTGGGCCATCGCCTTCTCCGCGCCTACGATCTGCGCAGAATCATTGCTCCGATTATTGAAGATGTTAGCCTAAAACATAACCTGAGTATAGACGTTGCCATATTTGTAGAAAATGCAATGGTGTCGGTTTGTAGACACGAGCTGCAGAATACTTTGACCTTTCAACAACCTGTTAGCACACAAGAGCTGTATTGTACCGCGATTGGAAAAGCGGTTTTGGCCCATCTGCCCGCAAAAGAGTTAGAAAGGATTATTGAGCGACAGTCTTTTCAGATCCGCACCAAAAATTCCATAACTGACCAATCGATTCTCCTTTCGCATTTGGCTGAGGTGCGTGCCAATGGATATTCTGTGAATGATGAAGAATACATCCGCGGATTGATTTCTATCGGTGCACCAATCTTTAACCCGGTCACCGGGCGGATTGTAGGAGCAGCCTCATTTGATTCAACAACCGTTGAGACGACACTTTCTTGCCTTATAAATACCTACCGCGACATCCTTAAAGAATTTACGTTACGTATTACTGAAATGATGCCGGCGACTTGATTCGCAAACTTTCTCATTACTGAAAAAACCAAACCTTTTAAAAACCAATACCCAGATACTCGTAACGGTGACGAGTTCAAGTGAACCCCCTCTTTTTTAATTGCACCTTTTACGGGGCCATCGAATCTATATCAAAATTCTTGCTCTAATTATTGAACAAACACCATTCTATTTTCCACGGTACAATTAACCCCTATTTGCGTGTTGATTCTTATTTATCAGACATTTAATTATTTTTCATTGACTGAAATAGAACACTGGTGTATCTATAATTACAATATAACGTAATTCAATTACGATAATAGTAATCATGGATAAGGAATAGAATTCAATGCAACCAATAGCAGATAGTCCCCTTTTCTATCAAAATCGTAAAGTTATGCCGATTGTCGATCGTGCAGAGGGCATCTATCTCTGGGACACCTCAGGTAAACGGTATCTGGATGGCTGTTCTGGGGCGGTAGTCGCAAACCTCGGCTATGGAAATCGACGGATTGAACAGGCCATTGGCAAGCAGGCGAAAAAGACATTTTTCGCCTATCGCACACAATTTGAAAGTGAACCCGCACTCAAATTGGCTGAAAAGCTGGTTGAAGTCTCAATGTCACATCTCAGCAAAGTTTTTTACGTGTCGGGTGGCTCTGAGGCTATGGAGGCTGCCATTAAGCTCTGTCGGCAGTATTTCTATGCAAAAGGTGAAGGATCGCGCCACTTGTTTATCAGCCGTACGCCCTCATACCATGGCTCTACCCTTGGCGTGTTGGGTCTCACCGCTTATTCACCGCTGGAAAATCCTTTTCGACCAATCACCAAGGCGCACCCTAAGATTCCAGCGCCATATTGCTACCGCTGTCGCTACGGTTTAAGCCAACCGTCCTGTGGCTTAGCCTGTGCCTGGGAACTTGAACGAGTCATTCAGGAACAAGGCCCAGAGAATGTGGCCGCTTTCGTCGTCGAACCAATCGGCGGTGCCAGCACCGGCGCACTGGTTCCACCGGAAGAATACTTCAGTATCATTCAGAAGATCTGTAAAAAATATGGTGTTATGTTGATTCTCGATGAAGTGATGACGGGGTTTGGCCGCACTGGAAAGTTTTTCGCCTATGAGCATTGGGGCGTCGAGGCCGACATTGTAGGGCTCTCAAAGGGAATGGGAGCTGGTTATTATCCCCTCGGTGCCATCATTACTCGCCGTGAGATTACAGATGTAGTGCTGGATAGCGGTGGCTTTCAGCATGGTCATACCTACGCCGGAAACCCAATGGGCTGCGCCATCGGGCTGGAAGCCATGAAGATTATTGAGGACGAAAACTTGGTGGATCGATCAGTGCGTATGGGGGCAAAACTCAAAACAGGCCTTGAATTTCTGGCAGCCAACCATGCAATAATCGGCGAAGTCCGAGGGCGAGGGTTGCTGCTGGCCTTGGAATTGGTTCAAGATCGAGATAGCCGACAACCGTTTCCGCCGGAGAAAGAAGCGCACAACTTGTTGACCGACGAGGCTGCTGCTGAAGGGCTGGTGATCTACCCGCGCCGACCAATCAATGGTCTGAATGGAGATCATGTCTTGGTCGCCCCACCGCTGATTATCACAGAGGAGCAAGTTGCTGAACTATTGCTTCGGCTGGATAAAGCTTTAGGTCGAGCTACGCAGCGTTTGCGAGCATCAAGCTGAATACTTGCCGAACAATGACAGTTGAATCCGTAGCTATACTTACATAATTTTCAACGTTATTCACTGGGCGGAACTCGTAAAGTCCGTCCCACTTACATGGAGGATACACAATGCGAAATTTTCACATGATCATGGCAGTTCTAACGATGTTGCTCATTTCCGTATGCGCTGTTTCTGCAGAAGATCTGGTCCAGGTAAAGAAAAACGGCTCACTCAGCATGGCGATGAGCGGGCAGTACCCACCGTTCAACTTTGTAAATGATCAAAACAAACTTACTGGCTTCGATGTTGAAACCTGCAGTGAAATCGCAAAACGTATCGGTGTTTCCGCAAAGCCCATTAGCACCGCCTGGGACGGTATCATTGCGGGTCTGTTGGCCGACAAATATGAACTGATCTGTGGCAGCATGGCAATCACTGACGAACGTTTGAAAGCCATAGATTTCTCTGACCCTTACTACCGGTCCGGCGCTCAACTGTTCGTTAAAAAAGGTTCTGCAATTCAGTCTGTCAAGGATATGGAAGGAAAAACCATCGGCGTAACCCTCGGCACCACTTACGAAAAATGGGTTCGCGACAATATTAAAGATGCTGATATCCGCTCTTACAAAGGTGTCCCCGACATGATTCTTGAAGCCAGTAGCGGCAGAATCAGTGCTTTCGTCTCTGACAAGATCGTCGGTGCCTTGGCTATCAAAGAGAAGGGTGCTCCGATTCAGTTAGCTGGAAAACTGCTTTACGAAGAGAAAATGGGTATTGCCCTTCGGCAGGGGAACCCTGAGCTCAAAAAAGCGATAAACAAAGCTTTAGACGCTATGAAAGCTGATGGAACCTATGCTGATATCTCCACAAAGTGGTTGGGTATTGATGTGCGCTAACACTATTTGATTACACCACTCTCCCGCTGTGTGTTTAGCAGCGGGAGTGACTAATTTTCCAGTTCAAGTTTCAGTGAGGATTGATAGGTTATGCAAAAAGCTGTGATTGTTGCCTCTGGGCGAACGCCCGCAGGGAAAGCCCACAAAGGCACTCTAGCTAGAATCCGGCCCGATGATCTCGCCGCCGTGGCAATTAGGGGGGTTCTGGAACGTGTTGGTGGTTTAGATCCTGCGGAAATCGAGGATGTCATCCTCGGCTGCGCTACGCCGGAGGCCGAGCAGGGCACCAATATCGCGCGTATTTCATTACTTCGAGCGGGATTGCCCCATAGTGTTCCGGGAATGACGGTTAATCGTCTTTGTTCCTCGGGGTTACAGACCATTGCCATAGCTGCCCAATCAATCATGGCCGGAATGAACCACGTTGTTTTGGCTGGTGGGGCAGAATCGATGTCGATGATACCGATGTTAGGGCACAACCCACGGCCCAACCCTGAGTTAGAGATTTCCCGCCCCGAAACCTACATAGATATGGGAATAACGGCAGAAAACGTTGCTGAAAAGTATGATGTCACACGCCAGGATCAAGATGAATTTGCCTGCAATAGCCATCAAAAAGCGGTTGCTGCAATTGCTAACGGGTATTTTGATAAAGAAATTATAGCAGTGCCATTGCCTGGCACGGATAGCCCCGGGAAACTGTTCACCCAGGATGAAGGACCCCGTGTGGGAACGACTTTGGAGGCTCTCGCTGGCCTAAAGCCGGTTTTCAAGCCGGATGGTAGTGTTACCGCCGGTAACTGTTCGCAGATGAGTGACGGTGCAGCAATGACCGTAGTCATGAGTGAAATCAGGGCGCAACAACTGGGGTTAGAACCACAGGCACACATTGTCTCCTATGCCGTTACTGGAACTGATCCTGCCCTAATGGGTATTGGACCTGTGACGGCGATACCGAAAGCACTGAAACTTGCGGGTTTGAATGTGGCACAAATTGACCTTTGGGAGGTCAATGAGGCCTTCGCTTCCCAAGCCGTCTATGTTGCCAGGGCGCTAGCTATCCCCTCGGAACGTCTGAATGTTAACGGCGGAGCCATTGCTTTAGGCCACCCGATGGGTTGTACCGGAGTCAAATTAACAACCACGTTACTTGCTGAAATGGCGCGTCGTCAGGTTCGCTACGGAGTTGTCTCCATGTGTATCGGTGGTGGCATGGGGGCGGCGGCGGTTTTTGAAAATTTACGCTGCTAGCAACATACAAATATTTTAGGCGGGTCCGACCCGCGTCAAGGAGTTATTATGCTCGACTGGCAGATTATCATGCACTATTTTCCATTCTTGTTAAAAGGCGCATGGTTGACACTACAGATCTCGGTGATCTCGGTCCTCCTTGGTCTTATCTTTGGGTTAATTGCGGCACTTTGTAAGTTATCGCATAATAAGCTTCTGAGGGGAGCTGCGTCTTTTTATATCTGGCTGATACGTTCTACACCTTTGCTGGTGCAGCTATTTATCATCTATTTTGGTCTTCCGCAGTTGGGAATCGATCTAAGTCCCATGGTCGCTGGTATTTTAGGCCTTTCGCTTAATGCAGGGGCTTACAACGCTGAAACAATCCGGGGCGGCATCATCTCGGTACATTCGGGGCAGATGGAAGCGTCCCGCTCTTTGGGAATGAGTTTTGGACTTGCAATGCGCAGGATTATCCTGCCACAAGCACTCCGGATTATCATCCCTCCTTTGGGTAACAACTTCATCATTCTCATCAAGGATACCTCGCTGGTTTCTACCATCACAGTGATTGAACTCACCATGACGGCCCAACGGCTGATTGGTTCGACCTACAAGCCCTTCGAGATGTACCTGATGGCGGCTGTACTCTATGCGATAATGACGAGCGCGGCGGCTCTGCTTCTGCAAACCTTTGAGAAGCGGTTTGCCCTGGAACGTAGATAATGGAGACCACGACAATGAAAAACAATGAACCAAACTGCATGGTAGAAATCCGCGATCTGCATAAACATTTCGGCCCTCTCGAAGTTCTCAAAGGGATCGACATCGAGGTTGCCAACGGTGAAGTGCTGGTCATTATAGGCCCCAGTGGTTCCGGCAAGAGTACGCTTCTGCGCTGCATCAACTATCTGGAGGAACCTACCTCTGGCGAAATTTATGTCGACAATACTCTGGTGAATGACCGAAGTCTGAAGCACAAGGCTTTCCAGGAACACCTCAATCGGACCCGCTGTAAAATGGGCATGGTTTTTCAGCAGTTCAATTTATTCCCTCACATGACGGTTCTTGAAAATGTGATTGAGTCCCCCATTCATGTCATGAAACAGGATCGCCCGACGGCAATCAGTAAGGCGGAAGATCTGCTGGAGATGGTTGGTTTAGCCGCCAAGCGTGATAATTATCCGGCCACACTTTCTGGCGGACAGCAACAGCGGGTCGCTATCGCCCGGGCTCTGGCCATGGAACCCAGCGTGATGCTGTTCGATGAAGTGACCTCGGCCCTCGACCCGGAACTGGTCGGCGAGGTGTTGCGGGTCATGGAAACCTTGGCACGGGAAGGCATGACAATGCTGGTGGTCACGCACGAGATGGGGTTTGCTGAGAAGATGGCCGACCGAGTGGTCTTTATGGCTGACGGTTTTGTTGTCGAAGATGCCCCGCCGCACGAGATGTTCACTAATCCGCAACATGAGCGGACCAAACAGTTTCTTGCCGAGGTGCTTAAATGATCAGCAAGGTTTGCGATCTCACCACTGCCATGGCTCACTTGCGCAGTGGTCAAACAGTTATGGTTGGCGGATTCGGTTCGCCAGGGACACCGTTTACGCTGATCGAAGGTCTTCTTGCCCAGGGTGCAAATAATTTGGATCTGGTAAAGACTGATGCAAATGAAGGGGGAATGGGTATTTCCCGATTGATCGAAGCCAAGCGCGTCAAGAAAATCATCATTTCTCATCTTGGTTTGAACTCTGTTGTTATCGGTATGAAGAACCGTCAAGAGGTGGAGGTAGAGTTTTATCCGCAAGGTATCCTTGCAGAAAAAATCCGCGCTGGTGGTGCTGGACTAATTGCGATTCTTACCGATATCGGTATAGATACTATTATCCGTGAAAACAAGCAGGTCGTCGAGCTTGATGGCCGTGAGGCATTAGTTGAGCTGGCATTGCGGGCTGATGTCGCACTTATCCACGCAGCAATTGCCGACCGTGCAGGGAACCTTGTCTATGCTAAGACCTCTCAGAACTTCAATCCGCTGATGGCGATGGCCGCGGACCGGGTCATCGTAGAAGCGGAGCGCGTTGTTGAAATTGGAGAACTGTCGCCGGATGCAATTCATACCCCAGGAGCTTTCGTTGACCATGTGGTCGAGCTTGGTACGCTCTCCTCTGCCTATGAGGTTCTAAAACACCATGTCCTATAAAGAGAAAATTGCGCGCCGCGCTGCCCGCGAAATCGAGTACGGAAATCTGATCAATCTTGGAATTGGTATCCCCACACTAATCAGCGGTTATTTAAATCCCGAAGACGGTATCTGCATCCATTCGGAGAATGGCATACTCGGTATGGGGCGGGCGGTTCAACTAGCCGAAGCCGATCGTAATTTGATTGATGCCGGTGGAGTCTATGTGGACGTTGAGTCTGGGGCTGCTTTTTTCGACAGTGCGGTTTCTTTTGCTCTGATCCGTAGCGGCCGTCTTGATATCACTTTTTTGGGTGCTTTGGAGGTTTCGGCTCAGGGCGATCTGGCCAACTGGATCATCCCTGGCAAACTCACGCCTGGCATCGGTGGTGGGATGGAGTTAGCGCAGAAGGCCAAGCGGGTTATCGTGACAATGACCCATACTGATCGCAATGGTAACCCTAAAATTGTACCAAACTGCCTGCTGCCCTTGACCGCACGGGGCTGTGTGAACATGATCATCTCTGATCTTGCCGTTATCGCCGTTGACTCCGGCCGACTGGTTTTACGTGAACTGGCCGAGGGCGTTTCAGTGTCAGAGGTCGTTTCAAAAACCGCAGCATCACTGCACATTCCCGACACTGAACTTCCTACTTTCTAGATGGAAAATTCATCATGACTATAAATTCCCGAGAAGAACATATTGTTAACGCCACCACAGGACTGAGCGACCAGATATTGGATTTTACTTGTCGTCTGGTTGCAGAGCCCAGCACCGTGGGTAATGAAAAGGGCGTACTTAAGGTTGTCGAAGAAGAATTCCGGAAACTCTCCATGACTTCACAACGGATTTCCATCGATAACGAATCAGTCATCAATCATCCCGGGTATGCGTCAACCCCCTGGGAGGCTGAGGGGCGCTATAATCTTGTTGCGACTCGGCAACCAGAGGTAGCTGATACAAAAGTGGTCGGTCGTAGTGCTTTGTTCAATGGGCATTTGGATGTTGTCAGTCCCGAACCGTTGAGTCTTTGGGACCGGAATCCATTTTCTCCGCTGGTGCGAGATGGATGGCTCTACGGCCGAGGTGCTGGTGATATGAAAAGTGGTGTCGCTGCGATGATTTATGCTGTGCATGCGATCAATGCAGCCGGCTTTAGCTTGCGTGCCCCGGTAACATTGGAAACGGTCATTGAGGAGGAATGCTCTGGTAATGGAGCTTTAGCCTGTCTCGCTGCCGGTCATGATGCCGATGCTGTACTAATCCCTGAACCCTTTGGCCCAACCATTCTTACCGCTCAACTCGGTGTGCTCTGGTTCAAGGTCGAAGTCGCCGGTGTTCCCAGTCATGTTCTTGATACCCAAGCTGGTGCGAATGCCATTGAAAAGTGCTGGCCACTGATCAATGCACTGCGTAGCCTGGAAGAGGAGTTGAATGAACTGGACGTTCCGGCGGCCTACCAGGGTATGCCGCACCCGATCAACTTAAATGTTGGAATTGTGCGTGGTGGTGATTGGCCCTCCACCGTTCCCGCCGCCGCTGAGTTTCATGCTCGCCTAGCATTCTTTCCAGGCATGGACTACGAAACGATTTGCCATCGTATTAAGACAACCCTTTGCGAAGCAGCTAAACAGGATCCTTGGCTCGCGGCCAATTCTCCGATTGTCTCTTTCTATGGTTTTCGGTCGCAAGGACATTCAATTAGTCGCGAACTGCCAGGGCTACAAACTTTAAATGATTGCCATAAAAGCCTCAAAGGTAGCGATGCCTCAAGTTATATCGCCTGTTGCACCACTGATCTCAGGGCCTTTATCCATTACGGTCGTGGGCAGGCTACCTGCTATGGACCTATTGCTGAGGCGATTCATGCCGCTAATGAGCGGGTACATATTGAGAGTATTATCGATACCGCTAAAACCTATGCTTTATTCCTGTCACGTTGGTGTGGACTGGCCGAATAATGGTTTTGGCACAAAGCACATAAATAAAGTATCCAAATTCTTCCAAGGACAATAAACATGAGCAATACAGAACTTCTTGCCAGACGTAATGCAGCCGTTCCCCGTGGTGTCGCCTCTGCGACACCAATATTTGTTAAAAAGGCAGAGAATGCTGAACTCTGGGATGTTGAGGGAAATCGATATCTCGACTTTGCTGCTGGAATTGCGGTTTGTAATACCGGCCACCGCCACCCGAAGATTATGGCCGCTGCCGCCAAGCAAAACGAAGCCTTTGTCCACACCGCCTTTCAGGTCGTGGCTTATGAAAGCTACATTGCCTTAGCTGAACGGCTCAATCAATTGGCCCCCATCAGCAAGGCTAAAACCATCCTCATGACCACGGGAGCTGAAGCTGTCGAAAACGCTGTTAAAATCGCCCGCTATCATACCAAACGTTCTGCAGTCATCTCTTTTGTTGGGGCATTTCATGGACGCTCATTACTGACTATGGGGATGACCGGCAAGGTTGCTCCCTATAAGGCGGGATTCGGTCCCTTTCCAGCTGAGATCTATCATGTTCCATTTCCCATTGAACACCATGGGGTCAGCGTCGAAGATAGTCTCAATGCTCTGGAGAAACTTTTCAAAGCTGATGTCGAGCCGGAACAGGTTGCTGCCATCATCATTGAACCCGTTCAGGGTGAGGGTGGTTTCTATAGTGCCCCTAAAGAATTTATGCTGGCATTGCGGCAACTATGCGACCAGCATGGCATCCTTTTGATCTGTGACGAAGTCCAGACCGGTTTTGCCCGGACAGGCAAGCTTTTTGCTACCGAACACTATGGAATTGAACCAGATTTGATGACCATCGCCAAGTCCCTTGCTGGTGGATTCCCTCTTTCCGGGGTCGTCGGTAAAGCAGAGATCATGGATTCACCTGAACCTGGTGGACTCGGAGGGACTTACGGGGGCAGTCCGATTGGTTGCGCCGCAGCTCATGCTGTCCTTGATATCATTGAAGAAGAACAGCTCTGTGCCCGTAGTAGCAAAATAGGGGCACGGATGGTTGAACGGATTCAGCAAATGAAAGAGCGTAGCGATACCACAGCAATCGGTGATGTCCGTGGTCTGGGAGCTATGGTGGCCTTTGAACTTGTCAAAGAACGTGGCGGACATAGCCCCGATGCAGACAAAGTTAAACAGTTAACCGCTAAGGCTTTGCAGCATGGGTTAATCTTGCTATCCTGTGGTATCTATGGCAATACGGTTCGCCTGCTGGCACCCTTGACCATTCCAGACGAACAACTGGAAGAAGGCTTGGATATCCTGGAAAAATCATTGGTTGAGGTTGCTTGATTCATAAAGCTTTTTATCCTTAGGAGCCTCATCATGAGATTTGAGACCACAGATCCGGTCACCAATCCCGAGTTGATTTATTATCGGCGTTGTACCGTTGATCTAAGTAATGGCGAACAGACGTTTGCAGATGTCCCCTGTCAAAACCTCGAAGAT
>Ga0307989_1001863_pt1 | contig 10575 bp, 9 predicted proteins | sample EllFjometagen185_FD_203164 | JGI IMG/M metagenome (GOLD analysis project Ga0307989, IMG submission 203164) | Marine microbial communities from Ellis Fjord, Antarctic Ocean - #185 | ecosystem: Environmental > Aquatic > Marine > Unclassified | place: Southern Ocean | collected 2014-10-08 | reverse complement strand
GAGGTGGCTCAACTGGCTTGAAATTTACAAATTTACCCAAAAATTGGCTTAGACAGTCTAATGTTGTTTTGTTGAAGGTGTTTTTCAGAGGTTCCTTAACAGTTTATTTTGTTGGTGAAGGTGGGCAAGATTGGATTAAATATATCACAACTAATGCTCACAATGATGGCATATTACATCATTATATTGTAACTATTGGTGATGCAACTAACAATGAAATCAAAATGTACATTGATGGAATTGAACAAACACAGTGGGATACACATCAAGTGACAGGAGCTATTTCTAATTTTACATACACCGAGAGTTTAAAAATAGGACAGAGAGGAGATGGCATAGAATATTGTGATGGTACTTTAAAAGATGTAATAATTTGGAATAAACCTTTAACTGTTTTAGAGGCAAAAGCTCTGTATGATAATGGTGGTAATCCGATGAATGTTGAAGTTGAGCCAAAGCCAGAATCAACTAATCTAGAGGCTAGTCTACAAAGTTATTATACTTTTGATAATAATTATAACGACAATACCTCTCATAATTTTAATGGTAGTGGAAATGGAATTTCTTTTACCGAAACATCAAAATTAGGAACACATTCATTATCTTTTGATGGACAAAAGGGAAATTACGCTTCTTTCGGAAATGGAGACACAATATTAAATTCAGAAAATCCAGATGAATGGAGTGTTTCTTTTTGGATATATCCAAAAAGTTGGGGAGGAGAAATAATAAACTTTTACGATGGCTCAAGTGATCCTATCTGGGGACTTAGAGCAACGCTATCATCATCAGGTGTGGGAGGATATACAAGACAAGATAGTAGTTGTCAAACAGGAAATTGTTATGTTGATATGAACACAAACTCTCAAGCAATGTCCCTAAACTCATGGCATCATTTGTCTTTGACTTATAGTAAATTAGACGGAATCGCTAAAACATATTTAAACGGTCAATTGGTAGATAGCGATACCATGTCAGCAGATACAGATTTTTTTGATGGAGGAAGATTATTGATGGGAAATATTTATTACGGAGGTGATTACAATTATCCTCTAAATGCCAACTTGGATGAAGTTTCTATATGGAATAGGGCAATAACTCAAAATGAAGTAGCAGAATTATATAATGATGGAAATGGTTGTAGTTTTGATGGTAATAGTTTTATTTGTGAAAAATCTCCTTGGCTAATCCAACAACCTCTCGCCTATTATCCACTGACAGAAAATGCGGAAGATAAGAGCGGAAACGAAAATCACGGCACTCCAAATGGCGAAGTAAGTTTTGGTGAGAATGGGGGAGATTTTGATGGAAATGGAGATTACATAGTTTTTCCAAATACTGATTTTGATGTCTCAACACAAAACTTTACCATTTGTTCTTATGCTGATTTTGATAATCTAGATAATGAGGATTTTATTAATGAGAGAATATCAACTAGTGAAACAAAATGGGACTTTAATCTTGCTGTGAGAGATGGAAAAATTAGATTTTTTATTTCTGACGGCTCAAATACTGCTTTGACATACAGTAACTCTAATATTTCTACTGGAACTTTTTATTATATTTGTAAAGTTGTAACAGCAGGTACAGATGCCAAAATGTATATAAATGGGGATTACAATACCAGCATGGAAATTTCTCATATTGGTAATACGAGTGATGGACACGGCTTTAATATTGGAGCATATGTAGGAGATTCTTCTCATGATCACACGGGTAAGGTAAAAAACCTAACAATCTTCAATACAGCCCTCACTGATTTAGAAGTAAAAGCTCTGTATGATAACAATGGAAGCCCGATGAACTAATAAAATTAAAAATAACTTAGATTTACTTTCTGCCATGTTCACTGGAATCATCACCGAAATCGGTAAAGTCACAAAAATTTTTCAAGACGGACAAAACACCGCTTTCATCATTCTTGCGCCGAAAACTGCTCGTACTTTGAAGAAAGGTGATTCAGTTGCGATTAATGGCGCCTGCCATACTGTTATTCAAAAAATTAAAAATAACTTTGTTGTTGAGTCGATGCCAGAAACTTTACGACGGACGAATTTTGGTGATTTTGAAAAAGGCTCAAAAGTTAATTTAGAAAGACCAGTTGGTGTGTCTGGGAGCTTCGATGGACACTTCGTCTCTGGTCACATCGATGGTGTGGGTAAAATTCTGGCAATCAAAAAAGACAAAAATTCTAAAATTTTTGCACTTGAGATTCCTTCAAAGCTGGATAAGTTCGTGGTTGAAAAAGGTTCGATTTCGCTTGATGGAATTTCGCTCACGATTATCTCAGTTTGTGGAAATAAGATTGAAGTCGGAATTATTCCACACACTTTAAAGGAAACAAATCTGGGGATTCGTAAAGTTGGCGAAAAAGTTAATGTGGAGGTGGATTTACTGGCGAAGCATGTTGCTAAACTTCTCAACAAATGAAATTCGCAATTATCACATCACGTTTTGCAGAAAAAGCAGGCAGTGCTTTGGCGACTCTGAATGAGAGCTGTGAAGAAAAATTAGAAGAGCTGGGAGTAGAGTTTGAAAAATTCGAAGTACCGGGTGCTTTTGAAATTCCCACATTTGCTAAAAAAATTCTGCTTGCCAAAAAATTTGATGGCGTAATTTGTCTTGGAGTTATCGTTCGTGGCGAGACTGCTCACTTTGATTTCGTCGCTGGGAATGTTGCACGTAAGCTTGCTGATCTCGGTGTCGAATTCACCCAGCCTGTAATTTTCGGCGTTCTCACCACTGAGGACACAGAGCAGGCAGAGGCTCGCGCTGTGCGAGGAGGAGAATTCGCGCAAGCGGCTTTTGATTTAGCACAAGAGCTTGGCAATATCGACTAGAAAAGTGCAAATTCTGAATAAAAAAATAAGTCTGTAAAAACAGTACATTTTTCATGTTTATATCGCGAAGTGGTATAGAATCGAGGTATGAAGCTTAAGAATCTTCGCGATATCAAAAATTTGAAAGGCAAGCGTGTTTTGTTGAGGGTAGATTTCAATGTGCCTATTCGAGACGGCAAAGTTGCCAACGATACACGTATTCAGGTTTCGATTCCGACGATTGAGTTTTTGCTGAAAGAAAAGGCGAAGGTAATTATTCTCACTCATCTTGGGAGACCAGATGGCAAAGTTGATGAAGGGCTGAGGCTTGATCCAGTGGCACAAAGACTCGAGGAGCTATTGAAAATTAACGTAAAAAAATTAGATGACTGTGTCGGTGGAGGTGTAGCAGCTGAGATCGAGAAAATGCAGGAGGGAGAAGTGATTCTTTTAGAAAATACGCGCTTTCACTCTGCTGAAAAAACAAACGAGCAAAATTTTGTAAAACAACTCGCGAGCTTGGGAGATGTTTTTGTGAATGACGCTTTTGGTGTCGCGCATCGCACGCACGCTTCCAACTTTGGTCTTGCCAAAAAATTGCCTGCTTACGCTGGGCTATCTCTCGTGAGGGAAGTGGAGACACTTTCTCAAATTATCGAAAATCCAAAAAAACCACTTGTTTTGGTTCTCGGTGGTGCGAAGATTGACACGAAAATTGGGACACTTAAAAAATTCTCGCAAATCGCAGATACAATTTTGCTTGGCGGGGGATTAGCGAATACTTTTCTAGCGGCAGAGGGTTTCGAGCTTGGAGAGAGTTTGTATGAAAAGGATAAATTGGAAATTGCTAAAGAAATTTCTGCTGAAGCGCATCAAAATAATTGTAAGCTTATTTTGCCAAGCGATGCGGTTTGTCTTGATGCTAGTGAGACAATTGCTGAAGATTCTCAAATAAAAATATTTCCAACAAATGCGATTCCAGTCTCCACGAGGGTTTTGGATATTGGAGCAAAAAGTATTTGTCAGTTTTCCGAAATTATTCAAAAAGCCAAAACGGTAGTTTGGAATGGACCAGTTGGATTATTTGAATTTGGTCCTTTTGAGAAAGGTAGTAAGAAAATTACCGAAGCTTGTGTGCAGACTGCGGCTGTTACGATTCTCGGTGGAGGAGACACGATTACCGCTATTGAAAAATTCAAAATTCCCCCAAAGACGTTCACTCATATTTCTACCGGAGGCGGTGCGATGCTTGAGTTCCTAGAGGGTAAAAAAATGCCTGCGATTGAGATTCTTCAGTGAGATTCCTAGCGAATGGCGTCTTTCAATGTTTTCCCTGCTCGGAAAGCTGGTACTTTTAGTGCTGGAATTTTGATGCGCTGATTTGGATCGCGAGGGCTGACCCCACTGCGGGCTGCACGATTGCTAATGCGAAAAGTGCCGAAGCCAGTTACGGTTACATTTTTTCCTTTTTTGAGTTCTTCAGTGATGGTGGCGATCAAGCCTTCCAACACCTCAGTAACGAGCTTTTTGCTCAGGCCGAGCTTAGCAGCGAGAGCATCGATGAGTTCTTGGCGATTCATCAGATAAGAATTAGAGAATAAGATGACCTAATTTTAGGGCGAATAATAGTTTAAAAGCAAAATTTTTTAGGGTGAAAATGTTAATAATGGGAATAAGGTTTTTAAGGTTAGTAAAGTGAACGATGTAGTCAGGATATAGGGTCAAGTAAAACGATGCTACTAAGGGTCGGTTCAAAATTTCCTAGATATTTTTTTAAAGGAAAGTACTGTATTCTTACAGAATATTAAGAAATTAAAACATTCTAAATTGTTTTAAAGCTTGTCCCCGTGAAAACGGGGATTTAAAACTTAAAATTAGAATCCAAATGTGCAGTTTTGTGATTTATTAGGATAGATTTTGAGTAGGCTCTAAGGTTTGTTGTCATGTGATTCCATCTGGTTGCCAACTTGTGAAAATTTTTCTTTCTTCGCGTGTTCCGTTCTTCTCGAAAAGAACTCCAACTTTTTGCCAAATTGCATTATTTACGTCGCTGATTTCTTGATTTGCATTCACTATTTTCCAGGCATTTTTTTTCGCGAGAAATTGAAAGCTCTTGCGTGCTTTTGCGATTAATCGATCGCTTGATTCGTGAAGGTGAACTTTCTCTTTTCCTGCCAAAAATCTTTCTCCGTCGATTAGAACCTCCAAACAGGGTTTTTGCAAAAACTTATTTACACTTTCGAGCCATTCCAAGTCTGCGCCTTTTGCTTTTCCCCAAGCTAGTCCGGTGCCGGTGTAGTCCTCTGCTACGATGGAAATTCCACTCGCAAGTTTTTTGCGAATCTGTGGATCGAACTGGTAGCGGTTTAGCGAGTACCACATTTGCAGTTCTTCCTCTGTGACTTTCTGGCGAATTTCTTTTGGGGCTATTTGTTGTTTACGAAAAGAAATTGTGGGTTTACGTTTTGTGTTTGATTTTTTCACACGGGTGCCTTCAAAAAATTCAATCATTGATTGAATATTTCGTTTCTGTTTTCCGCGGAGAATCTCGTTCAGCATTTTTCCGGTTGGGTCGAGGTTGTAGATTGGGTATTTGATGTATTCAACGCGTACGCCAATATTTATGAGTTTTTGTACGAGCAACGAAGTTTGCGTACTTTTTCCAATATTATTGATTCCGTAAACGGCGATGAATTTTCCTTGCATGAGATATTTATTTTAATTCAAAAAAACTCCACGGAGGAGTTTTTCGAGTTGCCTTGAACTAAATTTTTATTTATACGCCTTTGCTCAGGCAATCCATAAATTAGACAGGACGCAGTCAATGGTCTTTATTCCTTGAAGATAAGTTTTTTTAAAGCTTTGATATATTATACTCTGAATTATTTAAGCAATTGAACCTAAATCTCCAAATCCTCCGAATAGCTCGCAGCCTCAGTTTCGCGCAAAACAATTAGTCGGTAGAGCGTTTCAGCGACTTCAGCGCGGGTGACGCCCTGTGTTCCCATGAACAAATTTTCACTGATTGGGAAAATATTTTTTAGCTTCGAATAATTAGCAAAAGGAGCAAACCAAGCATCGACAGCTACATCTTCGTAAGGTTTTTCTGTCGCGTTGTCAGGGGAAATGCCCGCGCTAGCGATTAGGATTTTCAAATATTCAGCACGGTTTACCGTTTTTCCCGGACCAAATGAGCCATCTGGATAACCTTTGGCAATGTCTCTAGTTACCGCAGTTCCAACGAATGGTGCGTACCATTGCTGATTGCTTGTGTCGGGGAATCCGAGATCAAGCACTGGCGTGATCTTGATTCCGAGTCCGAGCAAAATCATTTTCAAAGCTTCCACACGACTCACGGTTTTGTTTGGCTGAAAGCTGCCGTCTGGGTAGCCGTCGATGATTTCATTTTCTTGCAAATATTTGATGGCTTTAGAATTTACGTGAGCAGAATCAACGTCGGTAAAGATTGAGACTAGAGGCGGTTGGTTCTTGGTTTTTGGTTCTTGATTCTCTTCGGTTGTTTCGGTGGAATCTTTTGGCTGGGTGGTTTCTTCGACAGTCTCAGGTTCGATATTTTCCTCGACTTCAATAGGCAGTTCGGTAGTTTCTGGTTCGACTACTTCTGGTGGGATTTGGACAGTGCCTGAATTGTCAGCGACAATTTCAGTTGCGACAGGAGTTTCAGTTTCAGTTATTGATTCCTTATTTGAGTCGCTAGCTGTCGTTTCCGCTGCGTGCATATCTTGTGGGATTTCTACAAGATCAGCAGCGAGATAACGCTGTACCCACAGCATTGGATTGATTGTATTTGCGATGGCCTGTGTTTGATTTAGCCCAGCAGACACTCCTCCAAAGAAACTTAAACCGGCTGCCGAAGCTTCCGCTGAAGAAAAAGGCCACCAAGGATGCCAAGGCGCGTTTTCTTTATCAATTTGAAAGTGGAGATGGGGAGTGGTCGAGATACCGCTGTTTCCAGATTTTCCAATCATCTCACCACGGACGAGGATTTGTCCGTTTGTCACACCTATTTCTGAAAGATGGGCATACGCCGAATAAAGCGTTGTAGTTTCATTTTCGTTGAGGAGCGGTACATTGAAATGTTTGATTACCACATGCTTTCCGAAACCATTTGAAGCTTGTGAAACTTTCACGACTTTTCCATTCGCGATTGCGTGGACTGGAGTGCCAGTCGGTATTTTGATATCTACTGCGAGATGACTGCCTTCATATTCCTTACTATTATTTTCATAGCTTCCCATGTATGGCACAGCGTAAGTTACCAACTTATTCACTAAGTCTCGATTAATACTCCAATTCAAGTCAGCTACGACGGTGCTAAAAACAACAGGGTCATAATTCGGTAATGCCATGAGCTTTTCGATCGGTAATTGTGCTGCGAGAAAAGAGAATTCATTTCCTGTGAGTTTTGCCCAGTTGGGTACTTCTCTAATCGGCAAAGAAGTTCCGTCGAAAGGTGCGGGTTTTTCCATGTCCAAAACCGAAGTTAAGAGATCTTTGGTTTGACTGCCAAATACACCCACGATGAGGGTAATCACTATCGTGACGGCAAATCCTTTAATAAGGTGTTTGTGATGTTTCCAATAGGATTGCATTTGTTTTTTGTCTTAAATTTTGTTTGAATTATCATGTCATATTAGCATTTTTAAGCAGAAAAAACAATACCTAGTGATTATTCAGTACGAGTTTTTGAAACAAGTTCCGCTGCTCAGACGGAAGCACTCGGAGAGGAACTTGCAGATAGTTTTTTAGACAGAAAAATTTTTCTCTTTGGAGACTTGGGCATGGGTAAAACCACTTTTTTGCGAGGCCTCGCGAAGGGATTGAAGATAAAATCTAAGATAAAATCGCCCACTTTTGTCGGTGAGCATGTTCACAAGATTCCAAACAATGGTGAATTAGTTCACCTCGATTTATATCGATATGAAAATTTGGAGCCTGAAAAAGAGCAAAAATTGCGAGAGTTGTTTTCTTCTGATGAAACGGTGGTGGTGGAGTGGAGCGAGAAAATTCCCAAGAGGTTGTTTCCAAAAAAAAGAGTTGAACTAAGGTTCAAAGAACTGAAAAGTGGAACAAGAAAAATTAGTTTGCGATTGAGTTAGATATACACATCATAAAAAGTACTTTAATCTTAATATTATGAAAAAATTAATCAAAATATTCATCTTTAGTGTAGGTGTTTTGATGTTGGTTTTGGTTTTTGCTGGTCTTTTCTTTATAGATATAGGAATAAATAGCAAATTTTTTATTGAGAGACATTTTAATCAAGCCTTTCAATATAGAATAACAGGAGATTGTGATTCGTTCGTAGATTATGTTTATCGCGACATTCGAAAATGGAAAGAGAGGTGTAAGGAGGAAAAAACACATGGTAAAGAGCCAATAAGAAATTTTGGAATACAACAAGTTTCTCATAAGTTTTTGAATGATCGCGCATTTTTGCAAGTTGAATTAATAAGAAATGTTGAGGCAAAGGAAGACTATACTTATTCCGTAAGCTATGAAATGAAAAAAAGTGGTTTAAAATGGAAGATAGACCAAGAAATCAAATAACCAAAAATACTATGAATAAAAAATTTGCTATTTTGCTATTTACACTATTATTGGCTGGCTGTTCTTCGGTTGTCGAACAAAAACAGACAGAAGAGGAAGATTGGAGTATTGAGGAGTTGTTTGCAGAAATAGATCGTGAAGAAGAGCAAAAACTAAAATCAATTTGTGAGCAGGAAATGATTCCTGCCGAGCATGCAAGTGATTGTTATTTTCGAGAGCTGAAAGTTTGTGATGGCTATAGTGGTGAAATGATCCCCAAATCAGAACTGGAAAAATGCATGCCATTTTTTCTTAAAGAGGAAATCGAAAATATATCGTATTAAAATAGATTTTGAATTTTTTTATCAAAGATCCCTTTGATCTTCTAGAATATTCGGTTTTTTTCGAGCTTTTAAAACAATGTTGACCGTTTTTTTTGGCAAGTCTAACTTTCATTTTGACATCAGATAAAGTCAAAAGTTGCTTTCTCATTGCCTCCACGTTTAAAATTCCAGAAAGTAGCTTTAACAATTCTAAAATGGCATCTCTTCATACGATTTCCGAGGAATTACGCCTCGGCACTGATTCGCAAACTTTTGTGCGGAGTTTTTCTTACACACGTGAAGCAAGTGGGGAAATCCCGCGTGAAGAAGTGTTCGCAATTGTAGAATTAGCAGATAAACCGAGCGGGGGTGAAGACTTGATTCGCACGCTTTTTCAGACCTTACAAGAAATTTGTCTTCTCGATCAAAATCAAGATGCTTATGAGAGATTTGAAACTGCCCTGAAAGAAGTGAATGCAGTAATTGCGGAGTTTCGTGGGGGGTTAGCAAATAAAAATATTGGAAGAATAAACGCAGTGATTGGATTGCTGAGCGGACGAGAGTTGCACCTCACGCAAGGGGGTGAAGCAGAGGCTTATTTGATTCGAAAAGGAGCGCTGACCACGATAACCGAAGGTCTGGGTGGAGACGGTGAAGCAGTGGATATTTTCGTGAATATCGCGAGTGGAAAAACTGAAAATCACGACAAGCTGCTTCTCGCGACCGAAAGATTACTTCGCTATGCGACGAAAAATGAGCTGACAAAGATTTTTTCTCCTCACAAAGAAATTAACGCTGGCTTGGAAGAGTTAGATGAAATTATTGTTTTAGAGGGTGCCCAGACGACAGGTGTTTTAGCTCTGGATATCGTGACTGAAGCAGTGGCTTCTCGCGTGATCGACTTTTCTTCCAAAGAAGAAAATCCTCTTACAAAAATTACACAACATGTAAATCGTGGTGTGGGTTGGCTGAGAGATAAGCTACCAGATGGGACCAAGCTTCCCGGCAACGGAGAGATAAAAATTGATAAAAATTATGTGATTTTAGGATTTTTAGTGGTTGCGATTTTAGTTCTCATTTCTACTTCTTGGAGCTTGGGAGGAAGGCGCAGTGGCGTGAAATTAGAAGAAGTGAAAATCGCGCTTGAAAGCGTACAGACTAATATTGATATGGCTAAAACACGAAGAAATATTGGAGACAAGCCGCAAGCCTACGAACTTTTGAGTGAAGCAGAGACGACTGCCACTGACTTAGTAAAGAGTGGTTTAGCGATTGAAGAAGCAAACATAAAGATTTTAGAAGTCCGACAGCTGCGTGATGAGCTGGACAATATTAGAAGATACTCAAAATTACAGACACTTACCGATTTGAGCGAAACAGATGCGAAAGTTTCTCTCGTGGGTATCGAAGATTTTCATGGGAGAAAAGTTGTTTTCGGCTCTCATAGTCTTTTTGATACTGCTTTGAATGTGATTAGCGCAACTACAGAAATTGATGCCCTTAGCACTATCCGTGCTGGTCATTTCTTCAGCGATCGTGATGCAGTTGTATTCCTTACCGCAGATGACAAGGTCGTAGAATGGAGAGATGGAGAGGCAACGATTGTAGATACTGATGATGAAACTTGGAAATCAGCGGTTGATTTCGGGACATATTCAAAATTTATTTACTTGCTCGATCCGGTGAATAATCAGATTTGGAAGTATCCGCGAAATCGAGATAACTATGGTGGATCGTCTGATTACAACGAAAGTGCAGATCTCACGAAAGCAGTCTCAATCGCGATTGATGGCGATATTTGGATTTTGCAAAACGATATGGATGGAGACATGGGGAATGATATTATTCGCTTGAGAAAGGGCGAGAAAAAGCCTTTAGAAATT
>Ga0307989_1001862_pt1 | contig 10577 bp, 9 predicted proteins | sample EllFjometagen185_FD_203164 | JGI IMG/M metagenome (GOLD analysis project Ga0307989, IMG submission 203164) | Marine microbial communities from Ellis Fjord, Antarctic Ocean - #185 | ecosystem: Environmental > Aquatic > Marine > Unclassified | place: Southern Ocean | collected 2014-10-08 | reverse complement strand
GAGTGCTGTATTTAGGGTGGACGAGTATTAAAGGGAAACGAAATAAATCACAGTGGTTGTTTACTTTGATGGTGGGCATGTTATTAGTATTCGTCTTCAATGGAAGAAATGATAAATCACTGGGCAGTTTGATTGATGCAGTTTTGCCACCCGTTAAGCATATCGTCTCAACCGGTGAAAATCTGATTAGTGAGGAAGCGTCAAATGAAATAACCTGGTACGACTCTTTAGACGAAGCCAGTCTGATAGCCCAAAAAGAGGGAAAACGGATACTATTGGAATTCACCGGCTATACCTGTATTAACTGCCGCTGGATGGAACAAAACATTTTGGCCAATAGAGAAGTCCATGAAATGATTAAAAATAATTTTTTAGCTGTGCGCTTGTATACAGACGGCGGTAAACACGCCGATAAAAATTTAAAAATGCAGATTGAGCGATTTCAAACAATCGCTTTACCATATTATGCAACGCTAACAGATACTGGCGAAACTCAAGCAACATCCAGTGGTGTTATTTATCAATATAAAGAATTTATTGATTTTTTGAAGCATGTACCCAAAAAATAAAACATCATGGGAAATAAACGGATCAGGGATCGATGGTTTAATTGTCAATTAGTAAAAATTAGTGCTTGCCTATCCGTGTTGTTTTTAGTTGCTGGATTTACTTATAAATTAACTGCCAAAGGGATCAGTTTCAATGAGACAGAAAGGAACTATTTAATTCAGGAATTCAAAAGTGATGAATTTAGCCAGATCTATTTAAATAAAATATTTGGTCACCAGGAATTAAAGAAAATTCCAATCGTGATCGAAAAAAATATTGTTAATCTGGATCCGGTTAATCATTATAAAAATTTTTTATCTCCCTATTCAATTTATCTTGGCATTCGTTTTTTAAAGCGATGGCGAACGCTATTGAAAAAAGCCAGTCAAAAATATCTGGTCAATAAAGAATTGATTGTAGCCGTTCTGTTGGTAGAGACCGGGTTAGGGAATGTTATGGGTAATTATTCGGTAATTTCAGTTTTCTCATCCATTATTATTGAATATGAACATCGAAAAATAAAAATTGCTCAAATGGAAAAGCCATCAGACAGGCAGTTATACGAGCTAAAAAGACTATCCAAAAAAAGTCGCTGGGCGCATAATCAAATGACCGCCTTATTAACGATCATCATGGATCAAAAGCAAAGTCCTTTTTACTATAAAGGTAGTTTTGCCGGTGCTTTTGGAATCCCTCAGTTTTTACCAACCAGTTATTTAAAATGGGGTGTCGACAGTGATAATAGCGGTTCGGTTAATATATACTGGTACCCGGATTCGATTTATTCAGTGGCTAATTATCTCAGGGAACATGGTTGGAAACCTGGTTTGAGTAAAGAAAACCAAGAAAAAGTTATATGGGAATATAATCATAGTCAGACCTACGTTGATACAGTTTTAGAAGCGGCTAGAAAATTAAAGATCAGAAGTGAGAAATATTCAAAAAAGTAAAATCTCCTAAATTCACCTTTACCTAATAACCTATTTCAAGACATAATCGGTAATAAATAGCAGCGGATATCATTTTTAGTCCTGTGCTATATCGAAATTATTAAACCAGAATCAAATTCATTAATATTTTATTAAATTCTTTGTCAGATGTCGGAAGGGTCAAAAACAGATTATTCAGGGCAAACCATCACACGGGAAGATATCGTACCAGATACACCCCGGCAATATAAAGTAATTATTCATAATGACGATTATACACCGATGGATTTTGTTGTTCAAATTTTAAAAGATGTGTTTAGAAAAGATGAGGTATCAGCAACTCAGATTATGTTGAATGTCCATCATCAGGGAAAAGGCATCTGTGGTATATACTCATATGAAATTGCGGAAACTAAAATTGTCCGAGTTCATGAATTAGCTGCTCAATACGAATACCCGCTTAAAGCAAGTATGGAGGTGGAATAAACACGAGATGTTAAGTAAGGAATTGGAAGTATCATTAATAGCTGCTGTACGGGATGCACAAAACAGAAAACATGAATATGTCACGCTGGAACATGTTTTCTTCGCAATCCTACATGATCCCAAGACAGTTGAAGTTATTGTTGAGTGTGGCGGGGATATTGAAGACTTGAGAAGTCAGGTTGACAATTATTTAAAAACTAAAGTTGAAGCTTTACCCGAAGGCATCAATCAGGAACCGCTTCAAACACTAGCATTCCAAAGATTAATGCACCGTGTCATCCAACATGTCCAGAGTTCAGGGAAAAAGGAAGCAGAAGGGGGTGATGTATTAGCAGCCTTCTATAAGGAAGTGGACTCCTATGCGGCCTATTTTCTTAGAAAACAGGGAATCAATCGCCTGGATATTCTAAAAATATTGTCCCATACAGATATAGGTGAAAGGTTTAGAAAAGATAAGGGTGAATCAGAAGAACCGGATGAAGCTGCTAACAAGAAGAAAGGTGCGCTACATGATTTTACAGTGTGTCTCACCCAACAAGCCGCCGAAGGAGAAATTGATCCGGTGATTGGCAGAAAACTTGAATTGAATAGAACCATGCAGGTGTTGTGTCGGCGAAAAAAAAATAACCCTATTTTTGTCGGTGACCCTGGTGTTGGGAAAACCGCTATTGCTGAAGGTTTAGCCTTAAGAATCAACACAGGTGATGTCCCTGAGGTATTACAACACGCAGAGATATATTGTTTGGATATGGGATCATTATTGGCTGGAACAAAATTCAGAGGGGATTTTGAACAACGTCTGAAGAATGTTATTACTGAAGTTTCAAACCTGGATAATGCCATCCTCTTTATTGATGAAATTCATACAGTTGTCGGTGCAGGATCGACAACGGGTAGTTCTATGGATGCTTCAAATATTCTAAAACCAGCCTTAACTTCCAGTAAGTTAAAATGCATAGGAGCAACGACTTATCAGGAATACCGTAACTTGTTTGATAAAGACCGGGCTCTATCCAGAAGGTTCCAAAAAATTGATATACCGGAACCCTCAACAGAAGACACCGTTAAAATACTATCTGGTTTAAAAGAAAAATATGAAGAACATTTTTCTATTCGTTATTCTGCAACGGCAATCCGTAAGGCTGCAGAGTTATCTGCGAAATTTATCAATGAAAGGTTTTTACCGGATAAAGCGATTGATGTACTGGATGAAGCTGGAGCCGCAAATTCAATGCTCTCTGAATCCAAAAGACATCAAACGATATCAGTTAATGATATTGAAAAAGTCATTTCCCAAATTGCCAGAGTACCGATCAAAGTGACTTCACGATCCAAGTTGGACGCCTTGCAAAGTTTACCGGATGATTTAAAACAGGTGGTATTTGGACAAGATGAAGCCATTCATCACATTATTACCTGTATTAAACGTAATAAAGCGGGATTAGGGCATCCTGAAAAACCGATTGGTTCTTTTTTATTTACAGGACCAACAGGTGTTGGGAAAACAGAAGTGAGTCGGCAGATTTCTAATTTGCTGGGAATTCACTTTGAAAGATATGATATGAGTGAGTATATGGAAAAACATTCAGTCGCACGTTTAATTGGGGCACCGCCAGGCTATGTTGGATTTGAACAAGGGGGATTACTCACAGAATCTATTCGGAAGAATCCTCATGCCGTTCTTTTATTAGATGAAATAGAAAAAGCACACCCTGATATTTTCAATATTTTGCTTCAAATAATGGATCATGCAACCCTGACTGATAACAATGGACAGGAAACAGATTTCAGAAATGTGATTTTGATTATGACCTCTAACGTTGGTTCTATGGAGAGAGGGATCAATGCCATTGGTTTTGATAAGAGTGGAAACCTGAGAAAGGAAAATGAAGCCATTGAAAAATTGTTCCCGCCTGAATTCAGAAATCGATTGGATGCTATTTCAACCTTTAACGAGCTGCCTGAAACCGTGGTATTGAAGATTGTTGATAAATTTATTAAAGAACTTGAGGTAAAACTGACAGAAAAAAAGGTTGAACTGGCTATTTCCGGCTCTGCTAAAACCTGGTTGGCGAAAAAAGGATATAATCCAGAGTATGGTGCCAGACCTCTGAGTCGATTGATCCAAAAGGAAATAAGTGATCAGCTGTCTGATGAAATACTGTTCGGGCAGTTAGTAAAAGGAGGAAAAGTGACTATAAAACTGAAAAAAGATCAACTGCTTTTCCAATATCAATAAAGACATCTCTGAATCCCGGACCAATTTTGAGTCCGGGATCGCAATCACCGCAGTATTCAACCACATTCAAACCACTGTAATATCATTTAAAATTAATTAGCTGCGCGGTGAGATTAGAAAGATGTCAGTACACCTCTCTGATTTGCTAGGAAGCTTTGGATTGGCCTGTAGTTTTGCTTTTTGATGCTGTCTTTGTTTCAGTTTTAGTTTTTATTTCAGTACTTTTTTTGGAAGCTATTTTATCACCAGTGGTGCCTATTTTATTATTGTCATTCCCTGATTTACTACTGCCATTACTATAACCATCACTATACCAGCCACCACCTTTTAATTGAAACGACGTCATAGACGCTTTTTTTCTTAAAGTGTCTTTTTGACATTTTGGACATTTTATAAAGGGTGCATCTGATACTTTTTGAATGGTTTCAAGTTCTTCATTACATGATGAACATACATATTCGTAAATGGGCATTTTCCTTCCTTTTGTAAATAATTAATCTATGAAGCTTTGTTTTTCAAACATAACTGCGAAAGATACTTTTAATTTTAAAAATGGTCAATACTGAATGATACATGAAATTGAGTAGAACCATGATACCATTTGATTCCGTATTATTTCGGCGGATTTTTAAAGGTTTAATATTGAAGTATAGTGTTAGAAACTCAAATTTATATCCCACCATTTCAAATTTTTTATCTGAGCTAAAAATACAACTTTGTTATTAATGGTTTTATCTATTTAACCCATTAATGATGATATTCATCATAATATAAAGCATTATGTTTACTGTCATGCCATTCTAATTTTGGAAGCATCACTGTTTTATAATGCTAAAATGAGCGGACATGTTCTTCCAGAAACAATACAATTCCGTTTTAACAGCAGACTTGTAACGACGATCGCGAGACTCGTAGTAGAAGGGGACGCCCTTGCTTTTTTGCCATTTGAATCAATTTGTAATAAAAGTTAAAAAGGAAAGGACGTCCCCTACTAAACTACTACTCGTTCTTGACTCGGTAAAAAAGGTTCTATCCACTGATTTTGTTGATTAAGTCTTGTATTTCCCGAATTCTGAATTCGAATTGATTTTCTATAATAAAATTGAACGATTCATGATGATCCATTATTTTGAATTAATACAGGTTCTTATCCGTTATGCTGATATTAGAATCAAAAAACAATCGAGAAGAAAAATCATCCAACAGATTCTTAGAGGGAGAAGTGATGCAAATATCGCATTTTCAGATCTGGTTAGCCTTTTAAAGTCATTTGGTTTTGATTTACGTATTAAGGGAAGTCATCATATTATTCGAAAACAGGACATTGAAGAAATGCCGAATTTGCAGAAAGATGGAAACAAGGCAAAACCGTATCAAGTTAAGCAAGTTCGAGATTTAATTGTTAAATACCAGCTGGGAGACAAATAATGGATACAAAATACGAGATTATTATCTTTTGGAGTGAAGAAGATCAGTGTTTTGTCGCAGATACTCCTGAATTACCAGGTTGCATGGCTCACGGAAGCACATATGATTCTGCATTGGCCAATATAAAGAAAGCTATTAAATTGTGGATTGAAACTGCCATTGAATTTAATGATCCAATTCCAACATCAAAAGGTCGACGATTATCTTATGCATAATAAAGCCTGTTGAAAGAAACATCGTGAAAGTACAAAAAGACTGATCCTAAAAAGGTATTTTGACGATGGTTCCTGACTATTTTCACAACAGGCTTTACTAATACCAATGAGTATCTATAAATTATTTACCATGGCTAAACTACTTGATATCCCTCCCTCGACAGCTTCATAAAAATAAAGTAACCTATTATGTAACTATTCAGTATGTCTGCCGCCTATTGGTTGGTGTTACATAAAACACATGAATCCATCCTGAAGTTTCGAGAAGCCGACCTTGGCTTCTAAGATTCTTAAAACACCAACCAACAGGCTTTTTCATGGAGATAGCTATAAAAATGATGAATAGTTACCCTATTATTCAAAATTTATTTTTCAGGCAGGTAAGGAGACCGATGCATTTATTTCCCTGTCAAAATTTACTTTTTAAAGTTCAAGGAACCGCATGTCCAAACCAAATGTTTCAGCTTTTGATGGTTCAAAACACTATGTACTAGATGATGAGTTGGCTAGTATTGTTAACATCACCATGGCACTGGAAATGCCGCTATTGTTGAAAGGAGAACCGGGAACAGGAAAGACCATGTTAGCCCATGCGATTGCCAGTCAATTGAAAATGCCTTTAATTGTGCTTAATGTGAAGTCCAGTATGAAACTAATTGAGGCGCTGTACCAATACGACACACTAACACGATTAAATGACAGTCGATTTGGGGATTCCGGTCGTGACATCAGTAATATCGAAGCCTATATTAAAATGGGAAAAATCGGACAAACTTTTTCTGCGGAGCAGCGAACCGTCTTGTTAATTGATGAAATTGATAAAGCTGACACCGATTTTCAGGATGACATGTTAGATGTTTTGGACCAGATGCAATTTGATATTATAGAAATTGATAAAACCATCACTACCAAACATCGGCCAGTGATTATCATCACTTCCAATTCGAAAAAAAACCTGTCTGATCCGTTTTTAGGACGGTGTAATTTTCATCATATTGCATTTCCAGAACCAGACATGATTCGAAAAATCATCCATGTCCATTTTCCTGACATCGACACCATCCTGATGGAGCAAGCAGTAAATATATTTTATGAACTTCGACAACTTGAAGGTATCGAAAAAAGACCAGCTACCAGAGAACTACTTAACTGGATCCGAGCACTTCGCATGGACCCTAATTTTAATCCCGTAAAATTATCAAAAAATGACGTTCCCTACTTGGGAGTCCTATTTAAAAAAAGTGAAGACTACCTTCGTGCATCTCAGCATTAATAAAGACAATGTTTATTGATTTTTTTTATAAACTGAAAGCGGTGGGAATCCCAGTCAGTCCAACTGCATTTTTAACTTTGCAAAAATCATTTGCTAAAGGATTAGTTCGATCAGTCAAAGACTTTTATATAGCTGCCCGAACGATTCTGGTTAAGAATGAAAAGTTTTTTGATCTTTTTGATCAGGTTTTTTCCAGTCACTTTGAAGGTGCTGAAATGCCAGAATCTCAAGATCTGATATTAGACGAATTCATTCGTACGATGCTGGAGGATTGGCTGCAGGATCCAAAAGTTTTGGCAAAAGCATTAGGATTAGATGAAGAGAAACTATCTCACCTATCTCCGGAAGAATTAATCAAGTACTTCAAAGAACGACTCAAAGATCAAAAAGGTAAACATCAGGGAGGGAAAAAATGGATAGGAACCGGTGGGACTTCTCCGGTAGGACATTCCGGGCATCATCCGGGTGGTATGCGTGTTGGCGGTGAATCTCGTAATAAGTCCGCTGTAAAAGTGGCGCTGGATCGTCGTTATCAGGATTACTCACAGTCGGGTCCTTTAACACAATCCCAGCTTGGAGAAGCCTTAAAACGATTACGTAATATGGTGGCATCGGGCCCTAAAGATCAAATTAATATCAACGAGTCCATTTATCAAACCGTTAAAAACGGCGGAGAGATTCAGATCGCATTTGATCGACGTCTCAAAGACCGTTTAAAAGTCGTTTTAGCTATTGATAATGGTGGCTGGTCCATGGATCCTTATATCCCGGTGGTTCGAAGTTTATTTGATTATTCCCGATCTCAGTTTAAAGAACTGCATACCTGTTTTTTTCATAATACTATCTATGAAACAGTATGGGCAGACTCAAAGCGGATGCAGAAACCGATTAAAATCCAAAAATTAGGGCATTCGGATCCTGAAACCCGTATTATTATCGTTGGTGATGCCAGTATGGCACCTTTCGAGCTCATGATTACGCAAGGGTCTATTCATGTTGAAGATCAAACCCGGAAAATCAGCCTTGACTGTCTAAGATTTCTGACCCGGAATTATCCCTATACAATCTGGTTAAATCCCGTTCCTAAAAGTCATTGGCGGTATACTAAAACGATTGGGATGATCAAAGAAGTTATCCCGATGTTTGAATTAACCCTTGATGGACTAGAGAAAGCGATCGCACATATGATGAAGAAATAGATATCAGCTAGAATTTAACTCTGATTCGGGTTCTAGCTTCAATTTTATTTTATACGATGAAAAGACTTAATCTAATGTGAATGGCTTTCACATTGATTAAAACGAAAATTATCCGGGTTTAACTTACCATTCGCTTCAAAAAAAGATATTAGTGCATCTGCTGTCATATCTTCTGCTGAACATGAATAAAAACGCGTTTCCTCACCAAACTGATCGTTGATTTCCTGGATTAAAGATTCCCGCGTATAAGATTTGTCGGAGGCCAGTGCCATTTTTTTAACTACTCCGCCATGAATATATTTTGTCATAAAATTTATTTTGAAATTTTAAAAGTTGTTTGAAAGTTTGTTACCCTTTTGGAAGATAGCAATTGGATTATTATCCCAGGCTTTTCCCGAGTAAGAATTTGCAAGCCAGATGGCTAATTTTACAAGGTGACTAAGATTTATATAGGACTATACAAGTCTTATATTATCTAATGTAAAGTACTTTTATAATCTATTCAAGCTGTTAATGAACTTGAATTTAAAATCAAATATAATAGTATATTATTGAACAACCTCGCCGCAAGCAGCGGGGGTATCGTATTAAACCCAAAGCTTCGCGACCAAACTTATATAACCCAATAAAACACAAAAACTATTGCTTATCTATTATTAGATCAAAAGATATATAATTCTATTCTTGTTTTATGGCTGATTATTATAATCATTCAAAGACTCCAATTTTAATGGAAAAGATGATGATCAACGGTTTTTGATTTTTCAAAATTATATGCCTTTAAATTAGGATTATTTCCTTGACAAAATCACACTATATGTTAACTTTTCGAGCAAAGACTAGATGTCTAGACATCTAGTCACAGGGGGATCAATACTCAATTTTATTAGGTCCTTAAAAAGAAATAGTAGAAACTTTATTTTTTTGACTTGCCAGGAGTAATAATGATTAGTATTAAAACGCCATTATATGGAGGTGCTTTATTAAAACAAGCCGAAGGTCTGAGAGTATTTTTCAAATCGTTTAGAATTAATTGAAACAAGAAAACGGATAAACCATGGAAAATTACATAATTGTTAAAATCCTGATTATGATTGTCGCTCTGGGAGGCGCTTTTACACTTTTATCTTTGCGTGTTAAAAAACTATACCGCCTGATGATGTCCGTTAGCGGTAAAACTGAATTTGTACTGGATCGTATCGGTGAACGTATCATGGTCTTGTTTACAGATATTTTAGGTCAATCCAATGTCCGAAGAAAGTTTATGCCGGGTATAGCCCATACACTGATTTTCTTTGGTTTTATTGCTGTTCAGCCCCACTCACTGGAACTAATGATCAGGGGCGTTTTTCCCGGTTTCGAAGTCGGTCACTGGGTTCCTGGAATTTACAGTGCTTATCTTTATGCCGCCGATATCCTAGCCTGTATTGTTTTGGTAGGATTTGCCATCGCATTATATCGAAGATTAATTATTCGACCGGCATATCTGACCATGGGTAGGGATGCTAACCTGATCATTCTCTTTACCTGTGTCATCATTATTACCTTTTTATTGATTAATGCTTTTCAGGTGGTACTGCCCGATCAGTCAACCGCTTTCAGTTATGAGGGCGTTTTTCCCGTTTCCGGTGCTTTGGTTGGTATTTTAGGATTAAAGGCTTTATCGCCACTGGCGATTTTTGTTGGCTATGAAATCCTTTATTATCTCCATATTTTTACTATTCTAGGATTCTTAATCTATATACCCGGATCCAAACATCTGCACTTACTGGCAGCCATACCCAATGTTTTCTTAAAACCACTGGATAAGGAAAAGTCGATTGAAAAAACAGATATCGAAGATGAAAACGCAGAAACTTTTGGTTTGGGAAAAGTCAGTGAACTCAATTGGAAAAATGTGCTAAATCTCTATTCCTGCACCGAATGTGGTAGATGTGAAGAACTCTGCCCGGCAGCCAGTACCGGAAAACCACTGTCACCAAAAAAATGGGTCCATGATTTAAAAGATGATTTAATCGGCCAAAGTGAATTAATTCGCTCCGGTAAGCATGAAGAAGTACTTCCGATTGTTCGGGAAAACTCACCTATCACTAATGATGTTATCTGGTCCTGTACCACCTGTCGAGCTTGTGAAGATATTTGCCCGGTTAATATCGAACATTTGAACCCCATGTTTGAGATCAGAAAACATCGTACTTTAATGGAATCCGATTTTCCAGCAGAAATACAGGAAACCTTTACCAACCTCGAAAATCAATC
>Ga0307989_1001861_pt1 | contig 10579 bp, 7 predicted proteins | sample EllFjometagen185_FD_203164 | JGI IMG/M metagenome (GOLD analysis project Ga0307989, IMG submission 203164) | Marine microbial communities from Ellis Fjord, Antarctic Ocean - #185 | ecosystem: Environmental > Aquatic > Marine > Unclassified | place: Southern Ocean | collected 2014-10-08 | reverse complement strand
GCGCCAATAGGATTAGCAGGGGTTACACCAACAACAAGTTCAAATAATGATGGTAAAATAACTGGAACAACAACACTAATGGAGTATAAGTTGTCATCTGGTAGTAGTTATACAACAGCATCTGATACAGAAACAACAGGACTTGCAGCAGGAACATATGATGTACGATATGCAGCAAAAACAGGATTTGATGCCGGATCTGATGCAACAGTTGTAATATCTAATCAAGGGCAGGCAGCGCTAACTGGACTTGTAGGAGTTACACCAACAACAAGTTCAAATAATGATGGTAAAATAACTGGAACAACAACACTAATGGAATATAAGTTATCTTCCAACAGCACATATACAACAGCATCTGATACAGAAACAACAGGACTTGCAGCAGGAGCATACGATGTACGATATGCTGCAAAAACGGGATATGATGCCGGAACTGATGCGACAGTTGTAATATCTAATCAATCACAGGTAGCACCAACTGGACTAGCAGGGGTTACCCCAACAACAGCATCGAATAATGATGGTAAAATAACCGGAACAACAACCTTAATGGAATATAAGTTGTCTTCTGCGAGTACATATATAACTGCGTCAAATACAGAAACATCAGGACTCGCAGCAGGAACATATTATGTGCGATATGCTGCAAAAACAGGATTTGATGCTGGATCTGATGCAACAGTTGTAATATCTAATCAAGGGCAAGCAGCGCCAACTGGACTTGCAGGAGTTACACCAACAACAAGTTCAAATAATGACGGTAAAATAACTGGAACAACAACCTTGATGGAATACAAATTATCATCAGCCGGGAGCTATACAGCAGCATCAACAACAGAAACAACAGGACTTGAAGCAGGAACATATTATGTGCGATATGCAGCAAAAACAGGATATGATGCCGGAACTGATGCAACAGTTGTAATAAATCAAATTCAATCTGCGCCAATAGGATTAGCAGGGGTTACACCAACAACAAGTTCAAATAATGATGGTAAAATAACTGGAACAACAACACTAATGGAGTATAAGTTGTCATCTGGTAGTAGTTATACAACAGCATCTGATACAGAAACAACAGGACTTGCAGCAGGAACATATGATGTACGATATGCAGCAAAAACAGGATTTGATGCCGGATCTGATGCAACAGTTGTAATATCTAATCAAGGGCAGGCAGCGCTAACTGGACTTGTAGGAGTTACACCAACAACAAGTTCAAATAATGATGGTAAAATAACTGGAACAACAACACTAATGGAATATAAGTTATCTTCCAACAGCACATATACAACAGCATCTGATACAGAAACAACAGGACTTGCAGCAGGAGCATACGATGTACGATATGCTGCAAAAACGGGATTCGAAGCCGGAACTGCTGCAACAGTTGCAATATCTAATCAAGGGCAGGTAGCACCAACAGGACTAGCAGGAGTTAAACCGACAGCAGATTCAAATGATAATGGTAAAATAACCGGAACAACAACCTTAATGGAATACAAATTATCATCAGCCGGGAGCTATACAGCAGCATCAACAACAGAAACAACAGGACTTGAAGCAGGAACATATTATGTACGATATGCAGCAAAAACTGGTTTTGATGCTGGTGCTATAGCAGGAATTATAATTAACGCATATTCGCCACCACCATCTCCGGAAGTAGTAGTAGTTATAAATGGTGAAGAGCAAAATGTCGGAGTAGAAAAACTAACAAATTTAGATGGTAAAGTAATTGTGCGAATGGAAATTAGTCAATTCAAAATTGAAAAAATACTTGAGAGTGAAATAGCTCCTGAACTCCGTGAAACCATTATAAAGATACCAGTACCAAAAATTGAAAGAGATAAATTGGTAGTTGCTTTATCAGGGGAGACAGTAAGATTATTAGAAGACAGCGGGTTTACATTGTCTGTATCAAAATCTGGGGTAGAATATATAATTCCTGCAAAAGATATAACCATTGAATCAGTAGCAGAAAAATTGTCAGTAGACAAAAGTAATCTTTCAAAACTAGATGTCGAGATTACGATAACAAAATTGGACAAAAACATTGTTGATTCTTATGAATCTAAGGTAAAGAAAAATGGAAGCACTTTGATTTTTCCACCAGTTGAATTCGAAGTGAAAATAAGGACGTTGAATACTGATGGAAGTCAGCAAACAATGATAGTTGAAAAATTTGAAAACTATGTTGAAAGAGTCATGGAAATGCCAGTAGGTGTAGAATCAAATAAAATTACAACTGGTGTTGTGTTTAATTCAGATGGAACATATAGCCATATACCAACGGTTGTGTTCGAAAAAGACGGGAAATTGTATGCAAAACTAAACTCTTTAACAAACTCAAGTTACTCAGTAATATGGAACCCGATAGTCGTGAAATCTGTTGAAAATCATTGGTCAAAAAATGCTGTTAATAACTTGGCATCAAGATTAGTAATTGGTAATCCAGAGGAATTTATTCCTGATAACAATATAACAAGAGGCGAATTTGCAGAATATATTACAAAAGCACTTGGTATTTATAGAACGGGTGCAACTCTAGAAAATCAGTTTACTGATGTAGCAGTTTTGGATGAACTTTCAGATGCTATTGCAGTAGCAACAGAATATAAAATTATAACTGGTTATACTGATGGAACTTTTAGACCTGACCAAAGCATAACAAGAGAAGAAGCTATGGTTATGTGTGCACGTGCAATGACAGTAGTGAAACTTATTGGTACAGATGAAGGAAGCATCAAAAATTATGTAGACTATAATCAAATTGGAGATTGGGCCAAAGAAGATATATTAAGAGTTATTAACGCGAAAGTCTTCAATGGTACATCCAAAGTAACATTGTCGCCAAAATCTGTATTCACATATGGTGAAGCTGCTCAAGCGATGAATAATTTGTTAGTTGAAGCTGGATTAATAAATGAATAGGGACTGGAGTCTTAATTCAAAAGAAAATTAAATTTAGTATGGGTTAGTTAACATGAGTAAAACAGTAGGAAGAAGACTATATTCTATAAAGGAGTCATATGTCATTACATATTTGGCTTTTCGTTCAATGCCAAAACTTCTCTATGTTAAAAAACATAATCTTCTCAGTCAACAATTTATTGAACGTATTATGTTATCGGTTACTGAAGTGAATGGGTGTGATATCTGTTCCTATGTCCATACAAAAATAGCTCTTGAAGCAGGTATGACTAATGAAGAAATACAAAAAATGTTGGGTGGCATTATTGATGATGTACCTTTAAAAGAAGTGCATGGAATTATGTATGGCCAGCATTATGCTAATGCCAGGGGTAATCCGGGAACGGATACCTGGAATCAGCTTAATTCAGTCTATAATAAAGATACAGCCCTTGGGATTCTTGCAGCCACACGGGTTATAATGTTTGGAAATGCCTACGGTATTCCCTGGAGTTCTTTTTCAAAGAGAATCAAAGGCAAGGCTGACCAACGAATCAGCCTGGGATATGAATTATCTATACTTTTAGGTTCTTTTATAATGATTCCGATTGGAGGGCTTCATGCCCTGTTTGTCGGTCTAATGGGAATACCATATATTAATTTTACAGATAAGACAGACTAGTATATAACTATCATATTTCTTTACTATTTTCTTATCACAAAAGAACATTACAATATCAGCACTCATTAATCCAAAAGAACTATATTTAACACCAGGATTGTGGAATATGAGCGGAAGTGCATTCTGGTCAGCGTTTTGGGTTGAGACACTTTTAACACTATTTAGAGGTGCGGTCATGTATGCATTGCCTATTATTATAATTATTTATATAGTTTTCAGTTATAAGCTTCAACATGACTACAATAAATCTTTGAAGAATATTAAATGATCTGTATGAGATAGGTTAAAATTCTGATAGAGGAAATCTCGAATTCGTCTAAAGTGCCGCTAGGATAATAGGTAAGCGGCGTTATAGACAAAATATTCTCGGCATGGTAATTTGACTAAGTTGTCGCTAAGAGAGATGTAGCAGACAGTAAGATTAAAGGTGAACAGTTCAAGAAAATATGGGATTCTGATGAATTACTATGTGAATAAGCTATCTGCCACTCCACTCATGTGGAAACGGTTTTGAGACTAGTAAAAATGTAAATGAATAAATAGCTATCAGCTCTGTAAAAATTATGCTGGTAATATTATATATTCAGCAAAACGCGTAAAAACTTCCCCTTAAGTAAAGCAAAGGGGTGGTTTTTACGTATTGTTTATGTTAAGATGTAAAAAAGACCACTTTAAAGAACGAAAGAGGGTGATTTTACCAATGGAGATTGAAAAATATAAAAACATATTTGACACCCAACAAGGGGTAATAAAATTAGCTGATTTTTCAGCTGAAGGATACCATAATACAGTTTTGTATAGATTAATCAGTGAGGGATATGTACATAAATTGAAGACGGGATATTATGAATGGCTTTATGAAGAACCTGTATCTGAGGCAACTATCATAACAAAATTATTTCCAGAAGGTATTGTTTGTTTGGATTCTGCACTTTACATTTATGACTATACAGATAAGACTCCATTAACATGGCATGTGGCAGTTAGCAGGAGTAAATCAAAAAGTAAATATATAATCGATTATCCTCCAATGAAATTCTATTTTATTAAAGATGAATTTATGAAAATAGGCAAGTCAGAAGAAGTGTTTGAGAATCAGCCATTACTGGTATTTGATAGAGAACGGACAATTTGCGATATTATAAGATATGAAAAAAAAATGGACAAAGAAGTGTTTAATCAAGCGATTAAATCCTATGTTATAGACTCTAAGAGAAATATCGCAAATCTTATGGACTATGCAGAATTGATGAATATAAGGAATAAAGTAAGTCGGATAGTGGGGATGTGGATGTAATGAATAACGAAAAGTCAATATTGCAAAAACTTAAGAGTAGAGCAAGAGTTAAAAGATTACCTTACCAGTTGGTTCTCCAATTGTTTTGCCAAGAAGAATTTCTGAGGCGTTTATCTGTGTCTGAGTATAGAGAAAAATTGATTTTAAAGGGAGGATTATTCCTATTTTCATATAATGGTTTTGAAGGTAGGCCAACGATGGATATTGATTTCTTAGCGGAAAATATTTCCAATTCACAAGTTGAAATGAAAAAAGCTATTGAAGAAATCATGAACCAAGAAGGGGAGAATCAATATATAGAGTTTGTTATTAATAGATTACAAAATATAGCAGAGCAAAAAGCCTATCATGGTGTGAGAATTAAGATAGTTGGAAAAATCGGCAATACAAAAACACCTTTTGATATTGATATAGGCATCGGAGATGTTATTGTGCCACCGGTTAATATGATTGAGATACCAACTCAACTAGATGGTTTTAAGAGACCTTTATTGAGATCTTATTCTCTTGAATCTACAATTGCAGAGAAGTTAGAAGCCATGTTTTCAAGGATGGAAACAACAAGTAGAATGAAAGATTATTATGATATTTATTACCTTGCAACCCATTATAAATTTGAGGGAGCCATGTTACAAAAGGCGATAGATGAAACTTTTACAAATAGAAAAACAATTTGTGACTGGAAGTCACTTGAACGGATAAAAAGCATGAATGAAAATAAAGATATGAGTAGGAGATGGCATGTTTTTGTTACAAAAAGCCTAAATACTGAAATAATGTTCAATACAGTTATTTCAGTGGTGGTTGAATTTGTGTCTAAGCCTATAGAATCAATTGAATCAGAAACCTCATTGGATAAAAGTTGGATTCCGGAGGCAGGTTGGCAGTAGAAAAGTTTATACTGTCACCGCACTCCACACTAACCATGTGGAGACCGTGGCGAGACTATGTCTGAAATAAGCTCTAACATTGCAGTGTTTTCAATGCCTACAGGCAATATTCGGTTTGATAGAAATAAACACGATTTTATAGAGAAAACCAGTGTTAACAAACTTGAAGTAATTATTGCAGTGCGCATCTAGCTAAAAGGAACATGTCGAACAATATAAAAGTTTAAGACGAGGATTTGATTTTACAATCAAATTCTCGTCTTTTTTATATCCAAAATTAGAGGGAAGCATTGAATTTTAACTTAGAGAGGAGTTCAATTATGAGTAGAATAATCGCAATTGCAAGTCAAAAGGGTGGAACCTCAAAAACAACAACATGTAGAAATTTAGCTACAGTGTTAAGCAAGAAAGGTTACAAAGTATTGGTTATTGATAGTGACAATCAAGCAAATCTCACGGATTGTTTTGGTATTGAAAGTCCTGAACAATTAGAGGTCACTTTGTATGATCTTATGGAAAAAGTAATCACGGAAGAAGATTTACCACCCAAAGAAGAATACATTATTACAAAAGAAGGCATCGATATAATCCCTGCGAGTATCAAACTTTCAGATATTGAAATTAAATTGGTATCGGCCATGAGTCGGGAATATATTCTAAAGGCCATTATAGAAGAAGTGAAAAATGATTATGATTTTGTTCTAATTGATTCAATGCCGAGTTTAGGTCTAATGACACTAAATGTGCTATCAGCATGTGATTCAGTTTTAATACCAGCATTATGTGCAGCCTTTTGTTATGCGCATCTATTAAACAAAATATTCTTGTATTAATGCTCTTTTGTTATAAATGTGCGCATAACAATAAGTGTGTAGGGTATCATTCACTCCAAAGGAGGTAATTTAAATGATACATTTTAAGGAAAATACTACTATAGTGATCCAAACTATTAGTCGATATGGCTACTCGCAGCATGCCGTAGAGTGGAGCAATGATTGTTTTATGCAATTAAAGCTTTGGCTTGAGGAACATAAGATTCAGGTCTTCAGCAGCAATAAGGCACTTGACTGGGTAGAAGGAGAATACTTTCCGAGTAGATATAAAAACTTTTTTCGCTCGGCAATCCAACGACTCATAGATGTTTATAGTACAGGTGCTGTTATGCGGAGTCATCTTTTTTTCTACAGCAGGATTCTTCCGCTTGATTTTGTAGAAGTAAAAGAGGGCTATCTATCTTCTATCAAAATAGAATTTTCTAAAAAGCAATTTCGTAACATAAGTGATGTGTGCAACCATTTTCTAGGATTTCTATATGTGAATAACATTGATTTAATCAGTAAAATCAGCTATTCCACCATGCTTTTATATTATCAGGAAATAGTGCAGGTAAATCGAACACCAATCAGATCAGCCAACATTGTTAAAGACTTTATGTTTTATCTTGCTGAGCAGGGCATTTGTTCCTATGGTATTGGTTGGTATATGTATTACTTCTGCTTAGAAAAAGATCCTTATAGTGTTAATTTTACACATGATCATGTGTGTGAATTATCAAAGAACAGCACACAGTACAAATATACAGCTAATCAAATGAGAGAGAAAATACCTTTATTTTATAAAGTACTCAGAAAGTATCAGTATTCAAAACCAGTTCTTTTAACATCAGAAAAAGCATTGAAACTCTTGTTCATAGTTCTAGATATGTCTAATGTCCATTACAGTACTACACTTGCTGATTCATGGATTGAATCAGAAGGACCGCGGTTGTTTAAGTCGAGTTTTACAATGGCAAGAAGAGGCATCGAACTTTTCGACGAGTATATAAAAAGCGGAACAATCGATCCCTTTAAATGGAAGAAGCGAAGCCCATCAGAGGTGGATCTACTTCCAGAATGGTGTCGTATAGCAGTTGTTCATTTAATAGATCAAAAGACTAAAGAATGTAGAAGTCCTAAAGAAATATATCATCATGGGCACGCCTCGGCAAAGCTATGCCGGTTTCTTGTGAAAAAAGGAGTTATCGGATTCAACCTTATGACCCCCGAGATCATAAAGGAGTTTAATCTGCAAGATTATCACAGAACTGCAACAGGAAAAAACTCCTTCAATGGCCTCATTCGCAAGTTTTTGATTTTTCTGTACCGAGAAGGTTTTTATAACCAACCAAATCTTCATCTAGCACTTCCAAGCGCTTCTTTTTCTAGGGACCGCATCATTGATGTATTGACAGAGGATGAAAAAAAAATAATCCAAATTCACAAAGGAAAAAGCGTTTTACCACTTGAACTCCGAGATGCAGCTATCATTGAAATTGGATTGAAAATGGGATTTCGTGGGAAGGACATCATAAACCTTAAACTCTCAGATATTGACTGGAAATCTCGAACAATACGGTTGATTCAAAGTAAAACCCACGTTGAAATATGGCTTCCAATGAGTAACAGTGTAGGAAATGCTATTTACCGTTATATAAAAGAGGGACGTCCTTCTGTAATAGATGATTCTCATGTATTTCTTAAAGCACGTGCGCCATATGGACTAATTAGCTCGTCTGTATGCAGACACGCTATGAAACGAGTCCTTCCTGAACGTAAGGTCCTAGGATCTAAGTTCCATGTAACACGCAGAACCTTTGCTACGAATTTACTTAAAAAAGGGACGAAAATTTCTATGATTGCAGATGCTCTTGGACATTCCAATATAGGTACAATCCATAAGTATCTTTCTTTGGATGAAGAAAGGATGCGTCTTTGTTCCCTTTCCCTTGCAGAGTTAGGGCTTATATCAGATAGGAGGACTTGGAATGAATAGCGAATACTTATACACAAGCGTTTTGGGGATACATATCCAAAATTTCATTAAAGAAAAACAGACACAAGGTTATAGCTATCAAGCTCAAGCTTATATGATGAAAAATTTTGATGCCTATTGGACAGAGCATATGTATACATTTATTGGACTGACTCCAGAATCTTTGGATGACTGGACGAAAAAAAGGGATTGTGAAAATAAGGAATACCTTCATAATCGAATTTCGGTAGTTAGGGAATTTTCAAGGTATTTAAATGGTCTTTGTATCAACAGTTATATTCCGCAATTAAATATCAGAAGGAGTAAACCCTTTGTTCATGTACTTTGTGACGAGGAAATTGCTGATCTTTTTAATAAGATTGATAGCTACACGCCAATTAAAAACAATCGTCCAATAATCAGAATGTCATATGAGTATCCTATTCTTTTTCGGCTGATTTATTGCTGTGGACTCCGTAGGTCTGAGGCTTGCGGGTTATCTGTTGCACAAGTGGATCTTAGCCAAGGAATCATAACAATCTACAACGCCAAAGGAAATAATGATCGACTTATTTATCTTTCAGAAGACATGAATCAACTATGTAAAGAATACCTTGACATGATGCGCCAAAATTACAGTCTAGAACTAAAATGGCTTTTCCTTGGTCTGGATATAGCAAAATCTATCGCAGCTGTGACAGCTGGTCGTGTATTCAATTCATTTTGGAAAAAGACACGTTTTGCAGCAACCACTGATAAAAATCCGACATTACATTCTCTTCGGCATACATACGTTGTAAAAAGAGTAAATCTGTGGATGAAACAAGGATTGAATATGAACGTAATGATGCCCTATTTGAGCAAATATCTTGGACATAAAAGCATAAATGAAACGTATTATTACTACCATTATGTAGAAGAAACTGCCCAAATTATCCGTGAAAAGGATACTCTTGCTAAAAAGGTAATTCCGGAGGTGCGACCACGATGAGAAAGAAAAAAACTATTCCACCACAGACACACTATCCACTTAATGATTCTCTATTTTTTTCGAAAACTCTTGATTTTTTTGAAATATACATTCCAAAACAAAGGAACGGAAGCCGAAACACTGTTGAAACTTATCGGATAGGGCTTTCTATATTTAGGGATTATATCAAAGAACAAAAAGGACGCTCTATTCGTAATTTTAAATTTTCTGAATGTACATACGATTTCATCCTAGATTACAGAAACTGGTTACATGATGACAAAGAATACAAGGAAAGCACTACAAACAATCGGCTTGCAGCAATAAGATCCTATATGAATTATGTAGCTGCGAGAGACATAACTCTTCAACAAGTAGCTTTTTCGGTATCTGAAGTTCCAGCATATAGAGTTCCTAAGACTATAGGTCCTGTGATAGAGCAGGTGGAAACGCTATCTGCATTGCTAAATGCACCTCCGAATACCAGAACAGGATTGCGTGATAAAACTATGCTAATCATACTTTTTGATACTGCAATCAGAGCAGAAGAACTTATAACACTTGATTATTCAGATATAAACCTATCAGTTTCTTACCCATATATACATGTACATGGAAAGGGCAATAAAGATCGAAATATATATTTGAGTAAAGGCACTATCGAAATGGCGAAACAATATATCAAGGAATTTCATTCACAAAAAGACCGAAAAATGCCATTCTTTTTTACAACAATCCATAATCAAAAAGGACATATGTCACGTCGTAATGTAGAACGTATTGTAAAAAAATATGCAGATCAGATAAGGCGGGAACATACGGATATTCCTGATTCTGTATATCCACATCTCCTACGTCGGACACGAGCCACCGGATTGTATCAAGACGGAGTTGATATCACAGCTATATCTACTCTCCTGGGGCATTCGTTGCTGCAAACAACAAAAGATCATTATGTTCATCCTTCAATTGAACAGCTTCGGAAGACTATGGAATCAAATGTCCCTGAAACATCAGAGGAACAACTTTGGTCA
>Ga0307989_1001860_pt1 | contig 10579 bp, 8 predicted proteins | sample EllFjometagen185_FD_203164 | JGI IMG/M metagenome (GOLD analysis project Ga0307989, IMG submission 203164) | Marine microbial communities from Ellis Fjord, Antarctic Ocean - #185 | ecosystem: Environmental > Aquatic > Marine > Unclassified | place: Southern Ocean | collected 2014-10-08 | reverse complement strand
AACCTAAAAACACCTTTAACTTTAACTTTGATAAAGGTGATGATTGGATTAATTTCTGTCGAAAACTGAATCAAAAGCCCCCAAAATGACTACGCTGCCCTCCCGAAGGGATCTATTTTCACAAAATTTAATCAGCTTGTCAAAAATCTGATTTGTAAGTTCTTGGAAATTCCCGATTTTTCACTTCTCCACCAAAATCCTTCGATGAAATAAAATTATCAAAATCACTCCAATCGTGAGAGCCGCATCTGCCAAGTTAAAATTAGGAATGCCCAATAGCGCGATGAAATCAGTCACTTTCCCAAAAAGAATTCGTTCTCCAAGATTACCAAGCGCTCCTCCCAAAATTAAAGCAAAAGCCAACAGTCCAAGCTTGGATTTCTCATTCACATTTTTTAAGAAAAAATTTCCGAAAAAAATAATCACAAGAATTGAGAGCAAGATTGTCAAAATTTTTGGAAAAGGAATTCCGAAGGCAAGATTGTGATTTTCGACGAACTCAAGTTTCAGAATTGGTAAAATTTCCACTGGGCTTGTGAGGAATTTTTTCACAAGGAATTTCGAAAAAACGTCAAAAAGGAAGACTATCGCGACTCCGAAAGCTAGAAATCCGTTTCGGTTTTTCATTGTGTTTTGTGAGGTGAATGAGGTTTTTGAGTTTTGTAAAAGTTGAAGGTGTGTTGATGGTTTGTTTCAAATCCCTCTCTGCTAATTTCCTTCTCAAATCCCTTCTGTTACCTTCTTGCAAATAAACAGATCAGAGGTTCTGTCCCTTTTTCAAAGGGACGGCGAAGCAGGTGCTTTTTAATTTCTTCGTGGGCAACAGAGCAGGGACTTGCTCAGGAAAATTTTCTGTTTCCTGTGCGCTGATAACTGTTAACCGTGCACTGTTAACGCTTGACCAGCTTTACCGCATCCGCAGGAAAAACCTGAGCTCCGCCTTTTTCCAGCCAGACTTTCACACTCTGATTTAGAATATCGAGAGAAATCACTTTCCCTTCACCTTTTTCAGTTTTCACCACAGAACCCCACGCTGGCATTTTTGCACGCATTTTTTTATATTCATCCAGCTCGTAAGCTAAGCAGCAAAGCAGCTTGCCACACGGCCCAGAGAGCTTGTCAGCATTTTTCATCCCGAGTTCTTGAATCTTCACCATCTCCATCGTTACACTTTTGAATTTCGAAATCACTCCGTTGCTGCAACACATCTCTCTTCCGCAGATCCCAAATCCTCCACAGGCTTTGGCTTTGTCGCGCATTCCGAGCTGTGTGAGATGAATACGCTTTCTCAAAATTCCGGCTATTTTTGGCACCACTTCTCTGAAGTCAATCCTATCTTCCGCAGTAAAAAAGAAATTTACTTCTCCGCTCTCGAAGCTTAGGCGTGCTTCGACGAACTTCATTTTTAGATCCAGCTCCGTTATTTTTTCACGCGCTTTTTTTAGGCTCTCTTCAGCTTTCTTCGCGTTGTCTTCGATTTTCTCGAAATCCTCATCATTTACTTTTCGCCAGATTTTTCCATCCAAAGTGATTTCATCTGCGGTGGTTTTTTTACTACTCAGAGAAATTACTTTGCCGACTTGTTTCATGCCTTCTTTTTCACTGAAAACGAGCTGGTCTCCAGATTCTAAATCCAACTCATTCTCGCCTGAATAGACGAAGGTTGTGTCATCGTAAATATTTTGAATTCTGATGTTCATTGGCGTAGGGGTGGAGTTATAGCAAATTTTTATTTGTGGTGTTGTTTTGACATCAAGGAAATATTTTTATTCTTAATTTTAAATTTCGAATTTTAAATCCCCGTTTTCACGAGGACAAGTTTTAAAACAATTTACAATGTCCTAATTTTTGAATGCTTAAAAGTTTATTCAATTTTGATTTTAAACTAAATTTGGATAAGAAGATTCTCTACTGCTAATCGTGGATTAACATTTTTTTTAATTAATTCGCGAGTTAAGTTTAGCTTGCGGATTAATTCCACTAGTTTTTGCGGGGTGTATCTCGAGGACTCAATTGGTTTTTTTGCGCGTGTCAACATGAAACCTCGTAAAAAATAGGTGAATGCTTCCAGAAATTTTTCTAATTCCTTGGAATTCAGACTAATTTTTTCCGCCAATTCTAATCTTTCAACGTTGTCTGGTTTTTCGAGAAGATTTTTTAATTTTTCAAAATACTCTTTAAATTCTCGAAAAATAGTCGGATCTTTTGCCAGTCGCTCTGCGCGGATTGGTTTTCCCATCGAAAAACCGACGACGCGTTTTCTTTCCACATCTGTGAGATTGGGAAAGTCTTTTTGCAAAGCCAAATCGATAGTTTGTGGATTCACATTGCCAAAATTGAGAACTCGACAGCGTGAAATGATTGTGGGTAATATCAAAGGTTGACTGTTGGTCGTGAGAATAAAAACAGTATTTTTTGGAGGTTCTTCGAGAGTTTTTAGGAAAAAATTAGTGCTTTCACGATTCATTCTCTCGATATTACGAATCACAAAAATATTCCATCCATCATTTTTATGATTTAGTCGTGAGAGTATTTCGCGCAAATCTTCGATTCGAATGGTGTCAGTTTTTGCTTTTGGGGTTTTTGTGCGATGGGATTGATTGAAGTTAGATTTTTTGGCGATAACTTCCAGATCTTCATTTATTCCTTCGATCCAGAGAATGTCTGCAATTGTTAGGTTGGGGTGAGAATTTGTGCGAATGAGTTTGCAATCATCGCATTCGCCGCATGCCTCGAATTTGCAAATAAATAGTTTTGCAAAAAATTTGGCGGCGGTAAATTTGCCGACTTCTACTGGTCCTGCAAAAAGATAAGCGTGAGAGGTTTTTTTGTTTACAAAATCATTCTCGAGTTCGAGTAGTCGGTCATTATTTCCGATATTTTTCCACTTGAATTTTAAACTCATTAAAAATTAGGGTTACTTGCCAACCTTCACCTTGCTCGCTCTCAAAACTTTGCCGTTCAATTCGTACCCTTCCTCTAAAATTTCTAAGATTTTGCCACTTTCACCATCTCCTATCGCGATTGCTTCGTGTAAATGTGCATCACAGATTTTCCCAATTTGAGCCTTAATTTTTTGTAGCCCCAAGTTTTCGAGGGTTTGTTCGAATTGTTTTTCGATTCCTGTTATTCCTTTGACCCACTCATTTTTTTCTAAGTCTTCGGGCAAGTGAGTGGCTGCGCGCTTGAAGTTGTCCAGAATTGGTAACAAAGCAATGAGGGTGTTTTCACCTGCAAATTTTGCAAAATTCTGTTGGTCTCTTTCCACCTGTCTGCGATAATTTTCTAGATCTGCTTTTGCGCGAAGATAGAGAGATTCAAAATCAATCTCATCTTTTTCTGGTGTTATCTCTTTCTTGTTTTGCGAATCCTCACTTTGAGGATTTGTAGTTTGATCTTCGTCGTTCATTGGAAAAATTTTAAATACTTGGAGATGATTTTAACTCAAAATAGGCGTTCGTCGAGAGCTACAGTTTTGCGGAAAATCCCGTTCTCGTGAAGTGGTATAAAATACAGACATGATATTGAAACCAAAAATTAAACTGAAGCCGTGGGGGAGAGAAATCTGGTTCGCAGACACCTCTAAATACGCGGGAAAAATCCTTGAAGTAAAAAAAGGAGAAAGATTGAGTTTACAATTCCATCGTTGGAAAGAAGAAACACAGTTTCTTTTTGAAGGAAGTGTGAAAATTACTTTTGGAAAAAATTCAGAAAAACTGAAGTCCAGAATCCTGAAGACTGGTGAAGTTTTTCATATTTCACCTCGAACTATTCATCGCGTAGAAGGCATTGCGCCACTGTCCAAAATATTCGAAGTCTCTACACCTCACTTAAAAGACGTAGTAAAACTAAGTGATGACTACGGTCGATCAGGATCAGGTAACGATGAAAAACTTGACTCTAAATTGGCTCGAAGAAAAAAATAATTATTTTGCCAATAGCTTCTCTACTTCTTCTACTACCTCAAAAGGAGTGTATTCCGATTTTTTCAAATAAAGGTCAGCACCCAAATTTACTGCCTTTTCTTTATCACCTTCTTGCTCCAAATTTGAATTAATCACGACTTTTGTAGGAAAGGAGGTATTGTTTTTCAGGGCGCTTAAAACTTCATAGCCATTCATCTGAGGCATCATGATATCGAGAAGAATCACATCAGGCTTAAATTCTCCAGCTTTTGTGACTCCATCCATGCCATTTAGGCTTACCTCTACGTCATATTTTTTTGATTCAAAGGCGACCTTGAACATATTGTTCAGGTCTTCGTTGTCTTCAATGATTAGAACTTTCATTTTAAAAGGGGATTAAAAGTGTAAAAACAGAGCCTTTTCCTAGCTCGCTACTCACAGAAATATTTCCATCCAGATTCTCTACGAGTTTTTTTACAATTGCAAGTCCGAGACCAGCGCCGGTATCGGACTTCTCAAGGAAGTCAGCACTTTGGAAAAATCTATCCCAAACTTTGGTGAGCTTATTTGTAGAAATTCCGACTCCAGTGTCGCTCACTGCAATTTTTAAAAATTCTCCTTCCAGCTTTGCAGAAATTAAAATTTCACCTTTCTCCGTGAATTTACAAGCATTTGTAAGTAATCTATCTAAAACTTCTGCTAAATATTCTGAATCGGTTTGTAGCGCAAGAGTTGGATCTTTGAAATCTAATCTTAATTTAAATTTTAGCCCCTTTTTTTCACAAGGCTTTTTCCATTTTTCCGTCACTTCTTCAAGCAGCTTTCGTACTTCTATTTTTGTGAATTTAAATTTAATTTGCTTGTTTTCTAGTTTCGTTATTTCGAGAATATCATTCAAGAGCGTTAGTAACCAGTTTGTATTTTTTTCAATTTTCGAAGCAAAATCTTTTTGTTTTTCACTCAATTCTCCAAAAGTTGGGGCTACTAGCATGCTTGAATAACCCTTGATTGCGGTGGCAGGAGTTCGTAGTTCGTGAGAAACATTAGCGATGAAGGCATCTTTTGCACTGTCGAGAGTTTTTAATTTTTCGTAATCCTCACGGAGTTTTCCGGATTGTTGTCGCAATTTTTCAGTGTAGAGAATTCCCATCAATGAGAGTGCGATGTAATGCACGGCTTCCTTGAGCAATTGTAATTCTTCAGCAATGTAGATGTCGCTCCCGACACTTTTTCGGATTATAAAGAAGCCAATTAGTTCGTTTGTGTGTTGAAAAAGTGGGAAACAAACATCCCCCAAACTTTTTAATTCTGTGAAATAAGGACATTCAATGTGCTTGCTGTTCAGCAGGTATTCTTCTTCCGCGGTTACCAAATGGTTTGAGTTTTTTGTGAAATATTTTTCGAGTTGCGGAAATTTTGCCTCTTTACTGTCGAGATCTAAAACGATAACTTGTGCTTCTTCGATTTCAGCCCTAGGACAAAGATTTAGCTGAATGTCTTGCTGCAGCTCTTCGACAGAAGCATAAAAAATATTTTGATTTTTAAATTCAATTACCGTTTTTCGGAAATTTTCCAGACTTATTGTATTAAGCCACTGTTGTAATTTGAAAAAACGAAGTATGAAGCTGTAGGCAAATACTGCAATTATCATTATAAAAATAATGACAAGTTTTTCTGGTATGTTGAAGCTCGTGGAATTTATAAAATAGTAAAAATTTAGCGAAATTATAATTGCTAAACTTAATGCGATAAATCTTTTCAAAAAGCCCAGAATAATAGTTTTGAATCTTAAGAATTTGTATTCTGCGAATAAATAAAAAACTACGAACAGGTGCAATGCGCCTACAAAATGTGGTGAATTTGAAACGTTAGCAATGATGTTTTTTTCCACATCAAAATTTAAAGTCAGCAAAATCGTGCTAACAAGTAAGGCTATGGAATATTCTAGGGCTATAAATTTGAGCTGGTATTTTTTTAATCCAACATTATTTTGAGCTGCATTCATTAACAAGAAAAAAGGAATGATCAATAAAATAATTCCTATCAGCAGACAGGCTTGATGATTAAAAACGAGAATATCAGAAGCTAGGAGTAAATCTTTTTTCAAAAAGACGAGACAACTGATCGCAAGGGTAAATAAAGCAAAAACATATCCTCCGATTATCAGTTTGTATTTGTTGTCTCCGATGAGTGTTTGAGTGAGATGTAGATTTGCGGCTATCGAAAATACCATTCCACCAAAAGCTATTAATTCTAAAATTTTCGGATCGAGTGGAATGAAATTCGCAATTCCCCAGATTCCGAGAAAAAATGCGAGTAAGGCAAGAGCGCGATTTACGGCTTTGTGCGGATTTTTCGCGAACACAAAAATCCCGAATGCAATTGCAAACACGCTATTTATCGAACTTAGAATAATCAATGGTTCCATTTATTTTAGTTTTTTTAGAGGGGCTGATTTTACTGGAATGGTGAAGATGAAATTTGAACCTTTGTTTATTTCACTTTTTACCCAGATCTTTCCGCCGAGTTTTTCTATGATTTTTTTTACGATGGAAAGACCGAGACCAGTGCTGTCTTCTCCCTGCTGTTGTTGAGAATTTTTTACTTGCTTGAATTTTTCAAAAATTGTTTTTAATGCTTCTTCTGGGATTCCTACACCTGTGTCTTCTACCTCGAAATGAATGAAGCTCGAATTATTATCGCAACATTTTATTCGTAAAGTGATGCTTCCTTTATCGAGAGTAAATTTGAAAGCATTTCCCAACAAATTTACAATTACGCGTTTGAGTTTATCAGCATCAGTTTTGATCTTTGGCTTGAGCTTTTCTATGTTTTCAAAACTTAATTTGATAGATTTTTCGGCACATTTCACCTCAAAATCTTTTATGATTTCTTGGACGAATGGCAATAATTCAATCTCTTGAAGGTCGAAATCCATTCGATTGGCTTCGAGTTTGCTCATATCGAGAATCGAGTTTACGAGAGACAGCATGCTGTCCACATTTTTTTGAACTCTTTTTAGAAAGTCGTTCTGTTTCATGTTTATTTTTCCGAATTTTTCAGAAAGTAAAAAATCACTGTAGCCTTTGATAATAGTGAGAGGGGTTCTCAAGTCATGTGAAGTTGTGGAAAAGAAAAGATCTTTTTCTGTGTCCAAACCTTTTAGTTTTTTGTACGAAGCTTGTAATTTACTTGTTTGAGTTTCTAGTTGCTGTGTTTTATGTGTGACTTCTTTTTGCAGGTCAGCACCATAGTTCAAGATTTTTAGCGAGAGGGAGAGATGGGCTGCTGCTGTTTTCAAAGTCTGTATTTCTTCATTGGTATAATTGTTTTGTCGTGGTTTATATCCGAGGAAAAAAAAGCCCACAAGCCTTCTCTCCGATCCTCGCAGAGGAAGGCAAAACATTCCGAGTTCTCGGATTTTATTCAACGCAGCTTCACTGCCCTCTCTAAAGAACTCATCTAATTCCAGAAAATCGATTCTAGATTTTTGGAAAAAATTCTCCAAGACCCCAAAGATCTCATGATTTTTTGAATTCAATATTACGACTTCGGCAGAGCTAATTTTGAGCTCTTGTACAAAAGTTGTGTGAACTGATTTCAGGAGCTCGGGCAGGTTTGAGTAAAAAAGTTTTTTCTTGTAAAAATCGTCCACTGCTTTTATGAAATCTTTGGAATGCTTCATCCCAAGTATTTGGTAGAAGCTTTGTGAATTGAAAAACTGAGAGAGTAAAAAATAGGTTGCGAGTGAGACTATTGGAAAAAGAAGCAAAACGGAGGGTTTTTCTTTTTGAAAAAAGACCATGTAAGAAATCCCCAATCCAAGTCCGAGAGATATCGCGAGTGCTGTGATTTTTTTTACGATTCCAATGATGCTGAGTTGTACGTTCAGATAGCGATAACGAATGATCGCGTACGCAAAAACGGTGATTTGTCCAGCGAGGAGAATATTAAAATAAAGTGGAACTGAGAGGTTGTAGGCTGGTAGGAAATTTATCGCGAGGATGGAAAAGCTCACGATCTCACCGAGATAAATGTATTTAATCTGCTGTTTCTTCACGCCTTTTTCTTTTTTGAGAAAAGCTCTGAGGAGGTAAAAGGCTTTTGCGAAGTAGGCTAACCAGATTACGATCCAGATGTGGTACAAAAATGCTGGCTTTACCCAAAATGCGAATCCTTCTTTTGGGACTACTCCATCGATGAAAAACGGTGTTCCGATTAATGGGAGAAGCAAAATTGAGATTGCGTAACCGATTCGAATAAAGTTTTTTTGCTGATGTGTGATTCCCAAAATTGTGCAAACGAAGTGGAAGTTTGTGATTGCGAGGAAGAAGGCTCCGACGTGGAGGATTCGGAAGGAGGTGAGTGAAAGTTCGGCGCTTTGGGTGACGATTGGCCAAAAGCTTCCGAATGCCCAAAAGGCGCTTGCGAAGCAAAAGATGGCGAAGGTTTGATTTACGAGGTGGTTTTTTCTTTTCAAATAAACGAGGGAGCCGGTCGTGACGGCGACGATCCCGTTTATGAGTGCGGAGATGAAGATGAATAAATTCAAAGTAGAAAGTAGAAAAGAAATCTGGGTATTTTAGCAGAAAATGGCTTTAAAAACAAGGGATAATTGGATTTTGGAAGGTGGAAAGTGGAATTAATTACGAATTACGAATGACGAATTACGACGATAAACGTTTAACTTTATTCAATTTTTCAATGTTCAATTGTGAGTTGTGGACGGAACTCAATTACGAATTACGAATGACGATGATGAATGTTCAATTTTCAATCATGAATTTGTGGATGTGTGAATGTAGAGACGCCCCGCCGGGGCGTCTTTACGGCAAAAGATCAATAAGGTAATCAAAACAGAATCGGATGATGATGTGATGAACTTTTTCGGGAGCTTCTGAAAAATGAAGAAACTGACTGATTTTATAAAATTTAAATTCGAATTCCATAAACACAGAAATAGTTCAACATTCTTCACAAAAACCTCTCTTATCGCTAAACTCACCCAGAATTAAATCCAAATCGAATGTTTTCAAAAAAATGGTTAAAGTTCGTTCTCATTTTTGCAGCTGCAGGATTACTTTTTCTTGCCGACCTGCCACCCGAAAAGAAAGAATTTTTCAACAAAATTCCGATTGTGGGCGAAAAGATCGCCAAATTAAAAATTAACTTGGGGCTTGATTTGCAAGGGGGAACCCATCTGGATTACCGCGTGATTACGGATGATGTTCCTGAAAGTGATATTCCAAAAATTGTCGCTGGGGTGAAGGAAGTGATTGAAAGAAGAGTGAACGGTCTCGGAGTGGCTGAGCCTAATATTTTTGATTCGCGGGTGGGTGATGAATATCACATCGTTGTTGAGCTCGCAGGAATCAAAGACATTGAAGAAGCCAAAGCGATTGTCGGCAAAACGATTCAACTGGAATTCAAAGAGCAAAAAACTGAAATTGACACAAGCGAGGCAGATGAAATTCACGAGAAAGCGAATGATTTTCTTGCTCGTGCCGTTGCTGAGCCAGAGAGATTTGAGGAGATTTTTGCCGATTTCGAAGACAAACCAAAAATTACTTTCAAGAAAGATGAGGATGTTGAGATTGAGGGTGAGGTCGTTCAGGAAGGTTGGATGTGGGTGGGGGATTTGAATGAAGGTCTTCAGGCTGTCGCTGGGTTGGAAGTTGGAGGGGTTTATTCATCTTTGATACCTTCAGCAGGGGAGTACTTCGTCGATTCCTCTGGTGGCGCGAAGGAGAAAACAGGGTTTTACGTCGCCCAGCTTATTGAGAAAGAGGATGCGGAGAGAGTTATCGAAATCCCAGAAGAGCGAAAGGCGAGTCATATTCTGATCGATTTCGCTGGAACTGAGATGGCAGCTGACACGCAGACTCGGACGAAAAAGGAGGCTGAAGAATTTGCCGAAGAAATTCTCGAAAAAGCGTTGGCTTTGCAAAATGGTGAGACTTTGACTGCGAATGAGGCGGACGAGGAAGATTCAAAAATTCTGGCAGATGTGGATGAAGAAAGTTCCGAAGTGGAAGATGAAGTCGCAGAGAGCGAGGATCTTTCAGCGGAAGATTCAGAAGATGAAGAAAGTGAAGAACTTTCAGAGGAAGATTCAAAAGGCGAGGAAAGTGAAGAAAGCGAAGAAATTGAAGAATCTTCAGAAGAAGAAAATTTAGAAAACGAAGAGGAAATTCAAAATGAAGTTCAGCCACAAAATTTCGCAGAGCTTGCTGAGAAATATTCCGATGGACCGACTGCCTCAGAAGGTGGTGATCTGGGATTTTTCGCGATTGACAAAATGGTGCCAGAATTTGCTGGCGCAGTTTTCAATTCTGCAGAATTTGGAGTGTTTCCCGAGGTTGTGGAAACTCAATTTGGATTTCACATTATTTCTTACCAAGACCTGAAAGAATCCACTTCCGAAAGTAAGAACGAGACTCGTGTGAAGCTCGCTCAGGCTTTCTTTTCTACCTCGCCAGACGGATGGAGAGAGACGGGGTTGACCGGTCAACATTTTCGCAGAGCGGACGTCGGCAGTGATCCGACGACGATGCGCCCGATTGTGAGCATTTACTTCACGCAAGTTGCCATTTCAGACAACGGGATGAATTGGTGGATCTTCATTTGGTATTTGCTCGCCACTGCTGCTGGCATCTCACTTTTCTCATTTCTCA
>Ga0307989_1001859_pt1 | contig 10581 bp, 15 predicted proteins | sample EllFjometagen185_FD_203164 | JGI IMG/M metagenome (GOLD analysis project Ga0307989, IMG submission 203164) | Marine microbial communities from Ellis Fjord, Antarctic Ocean - #185 | ecosystem: Environmental > Aquatic > Marine > Unclassified | place: Southern Ocean | collected 2014-10-08 | reverse complement strand
ACTTTGTCACCTACTCTTAACTCATCAATGTCTTTATCTACTACAGGGGTATGGAGTTTTATCATATAAGAACCTCCGTATGTCTAGATGAATGACACTGAATATTAATAGCAACTGGTAAACTAGCTATATGCATCGGGTAGTAATTGATTTTGACAGCCAAACAAGTTGTTTCACCACCAACACCCATTGGACCAACGCCTAATTTGTTAATTTCTCTATATAGATCATTCTCTAGACTCATAATTATTTCATCTTCATTTGAATCGTCTAAATTTCTTAGTAGAGCTTCCTTAGCTAACAATGCACTTTTTTCTAAGTTTCCACCGATTCCAATTCCAACAATTATTGGCGGACATGGTTTTCCGCCGGCATTAAATATAGTGTCTAAGACTAACTTTTTAACACCTTCAATACCGTCTGCAGGAGTCAGCATTGTGACTTTACTCATATTTTCACTTCCGCCACCTTTTGCGGCAATTTTTAGCTTTATCTTGTTACCTTTAACTAATTTTGTGTGGATAATTGCAGGAGTGTTATCTAATGTGTTAACACGATTAAAAGGATGATTTACAATACTTTTTCGTAAATAACCTTCTTTATAACCTTGTCTAACTCCTTCATTTATGGCTTCATAAATATCCCCAGAAAAAGAGACTTCAAAACCTATTTCTAAGAACACAACAACAACTCCTGTGTCTTGGCAAAGTGGTACTTTACCTTTCTTAGCAATATCTTGATTTTGTATGATATCATCAAGGATTGATTTTGATATGTTGTCTGTTTCATTTTCTTTGGCTTTTCTAAGTAGACTTACTAAACTAGTATCAAGATTATAATTTATCTTAATAACGGCTTCTTTTACAGATTTAGTGACCTTCTTCAAGTCGATTACTCTCATACTATTCACCTTCTATCAACATTGATATTATATCATAGTATATTATATATATATGAAAGAATTAGATATTTTTCGAGTGTTAAATAATTAATAATATATCTTGATTTATAAAATTTCTTTTGTTATAATTTACTAGCGATAAAACTTACTATGGTATTTACTACTATGGCGGAAGGAGTTATGACTATGAAAAAAGATATTCATCCTAAATACAACAATGTAACAGTAACTTGTACAACATGTGGAAATACATTTGAAACTGGAAGTATTTTAAATGAAGTACGTGTTGATACTTGTTCAAATTGTCATCCATTCTATACTGGAGAACAAAAATTCGGTAAAGCTGCAGGACAAGTTGATAAATTTAACAAACGTTTCGCACTTAAATCAGACAAAAAATAAGATAATTTGGCCACTTTATGTGGCTTTTTATTTACAAAAAAATAAACCCTAGTTAAATGAACTAGGGTTTTTCTTATGTATAGAATTTTCTTTTTGTGTATGAAGTGTGAAGCATATCAAGCGCTTTTTGTGAACCAGGTTGTTCAAATACAGTGTTATAGAGTGTTTCAATAACTTCTGTAGCTTGAGGGGCTTCATTTTGGATTGATACTAAAGAATCATGACGAAGTTTTTCAATTTGAACTAAATCTTGTTCAACAGCAGTTCTAATTGGTAATCCACCACCATCAGTACAACCAACAGAATTTCCTGTGTATTCTATATAGTGATATACTTTCTTAGTTTTCTTCATTTTACTGAAAAATTCTTTGATTGTAAAATCACCATGGACTTGAGCGACTATGATTTCTTTACCAGCTAGTTTGTATGTAGCTTCTTTAACACCTTTAGTGTCCTTGTAATCAAGTTCTTGAGGAACTTCATCAAGTAATAGAGATGCTGCTTTAAGTGTTTCTTCTAGAACACTTACAGTAGTATGTAATGAACAATTTGTAAGTTGTACTAATTCACCATGAGGTTTTGCATCTTCTAGTTTTAGTAAATCAATATTTTTACGTTTCAATAAACGAGCATATTCTTTTACAGTTAATACAAAATCAACATCTTTAATTCCTTCGAATTGGTTAGAAACACGTTCTGCCTCTTCTTTACTTGAAATAGTAGGTACAATTGAAACAACTACAACTTCTTCTTTTTTATACCCTAATACTTCGGCGTAGTGATGTTTCACCAATACTCCAGATATTTGTTGAGGAGATTTTGTTGAAGGGATGCTGTTTAAGAATTCACTTTCATATTGTTCAATGTAATTAAACCAACCAGGAGCTGAAGACGTATATAAAGGTAATGTATCTTTAGATACTCTATTTACAAGTTCTTGAGCTTCTTCTTTAATACTTAATTTATGAGCAAAACTAGTTTCAATTACTTCATCAAAACCAATTAATTCAAATGATTTAAACATTTTACCTTCTACGTTTTCTCCGATTTCCGTACCGAAATCTTCACCTAGAGTAACTCGGACTGAAGGATCTACAGCAACGACAACCTTTTTAGCTTTATTTCGTAACACATCAAGTACTTCGCTAACGTGTGATTTTTCTTTAATTGCTGCAGTTGGACATACTGAGACACATTTACCACAGTAAATACATCCACTATCTTCCATACTATGATATAAAGCAGGACCGACATATGTTTCGTTACCACGTTCATTAAAGTTTAGAATTCCAAGACCTGTGAATTTATCACAAGCACTAACGCATCTACCACATAATATACATTTACCACTATCTAGAACGATAGAAGAAGAAGTATCATTGATTTGTCTGTCTTTCTTTGTGAAGAAACTACTTGCATCATATGAGTTTTCAACGTTGAATTTACGCATTAAGTCTAGAAATTCGCAATTGTTTTCTCTTTCACAAGCCCAACACTCAAAGACATGGTTGCTAGCTAATAGTTCTAGGTTAGAAACAATTGCTTCATGAATTTCTTCAGATTCAGTTTCCACTTCCATACCATCAGTAATTGCTAGTGTACATGAGTTTTTTAACCCACGCATATTTTTAACATCAACCACACATAAACGACATGCTGATGTTTCATTAATATCTTTTAGAAAACATAAACGAGGAATTTCAATTCCAAGGTCATTAGCTGCTTGCATAACAGTATAGTTTTCAGGAACGGTAATCTCTTGCCCGTTAACTTTTATTGTACATTTTTCCATGATGAACCCCCTAAATTGTTATGATTGCATCAACAGGGCAGATGTTTTTACAAACTCCGCATTTAATACATGCTGATGTATCAATAGAATGTAACTGTTTAATTGAACCTGAGATGCAATCTACAGGACAGTTTGTTGCACATTTAGTACAACCAATGCAGCCATCAAGTATTTCAAAATGGATTAATGGTTTACATACTCCACCTGGACATACTTTTTCTACTACATGTGATTCAAATTCAGGTCGGAAATGTTCTAACATTGATAAAATTGGGTTAGGAGCAGCTTGTCCTAATCCACAAAGTGAAGAACTTTTAACTGTTTTAGCTAATTTCTCTAAACGATCAATATCTGCTAAAGTTCCTTCTCCAGATGAAATAATTTCAAGCATTTCAAGCATTTTTTTGGTTCCTTCACGACAAGGTGTGCATTTTCCACATGATTCTTCTACGGTGAAATCAAGATAGAAACGGCAAATATCTACCATACAGCTATCTTCATCAATAATAACCATACCACCAGAACCCATCATAGATCCTGCTTCGATTAATGTTTCATATTCAATCTTCATATCCATCATAGACTCAGGAATTGCTCCTCCAGAAGGTCCACCAGTTTGAACTGCTTTTAACATTTTGTTCTTAGGAATACCTCCACCAATTTCATAGATTACTTCACGTAATGTAGTACCCATAGGTACTTCTACTAAACCAGCGTTCATGATATTTCCACCTAAACTAAATACTTTTGTTCCTTTTGATCTTTCTGTACCAATTTTTGCAAATTTTTCAGCACCATCAAATAATATAGCAGGAATATTAGCTAATGTTTCAACATTATTGATAATGGTAGGTTTACCCCATAATCCTTTTGCAGCTGGGAATGGTGGTTTGTTACGAGACATACCACGTCCACCTTCAATTGAAGCAATTAATGCAGTTTCTTCCCCACATACAAATGCTCCAGCACCTAAACGGATTTCAATATCAAAATCAAATCCACTACCAAAGATGTTGTTTCCTAGTAATCCTAGTTCTTTAGCTTGTGAAATTGCAGTTTTTAACTTTTCTATGGCTGTTGGATATTCAATACGTACATAAATGAAACCTTTGTTTGCACCAATCGCATATCCACCAATCATTAGTCCTTCTAATACACTGTGGGGATCTCCTTCTAAGAGTGCTCTATCCATGAATGCACCTGGATCTCCTTCATCAGCGTTACATATAATATATTTTTGATCATTTTTATTATTGTAGGCAAATTTCCATTTAAGACCTGTAGGGAAACCACCACCACCACGACCACGTAAACCTGAAGCTAACATTTCTTCTATAACTTCAAGAGGAGTCATTTCTAATAGTGCTTTACCTAATCCACGGTACCCATCTCTTGCGATGTATTCTTCAATATCATCTGGATTGATTAGACCACAGTTACGTAATGCAATACGTGTTTGTTTTGAATAGAATTTAATTTCATCAAAAGCTATGATGTCTTTATTTTCTGTCAATGTTTCATCAAATACTAGTTTTTCAACTAATCTACCTTTAAAAAGATGTTCTTCACAGATAGTTTTGATGTCTTTATTTTTTACAAGTGCATAAAATACACCTTCTGGATAAACAATTACGAATGGACCTTGTTCACAAAGACCTACACAACCTGTGTTTACCAGTTTTATTTCATCTCTAATACCTAATCTTGTTAAATGTTCTTCGAATTCATCATGTAGAGTTTTTGCTCCTCTACTGACGCACATCGATCCACTACAGATTAAGACATGTGCTCTTTCAATCATTATGCCACCACCTATTAAATTCTAAATTTTCCGATTACATAATCTTGGACTACTTTGCCACCAACAATATGTTCTTTAACTATTCTTTCTGCGACTCTTACGTCAACTCTACAATAAGTTGTACGTTTTTCACCTTCTAAAACTTCTACTATTGGTTCAATTGCACATTCACCAATACACCCAACTGGGGTAACTGTTACGCTATCAAGACTTCTATTAGAAAGCTCTTCAACAAACTTATTCATAACAGGTCTAGCACCCGCACTGATACCACACGTAGCCATTCCCACTAAGATTCTTGTTCCATCGTTTTTACCTCTCATTGATACTTTTTTCTGAGCTGCATCACGAATTTTCTTTAAATCATCTAAAGATTTCACTGTGTTTCCTCCTTATGGATATCGAATATTCCTTCTTTAATATTGTTCTTAATCCACATAATTACATCGTAATTAGTGAATGAAATTCCATCTAAAACCTTTTTAACTTCTCTAGTATCAAAAATAAATTTTTGATTATTGAAGTTATGTTCATAATAAATATCAATATTTGCCTCATTTAGTACTAAGATGCTTATTGTCTCTTCAATAATACCAAGTGGAGCTCTATCAATGTGGTTATGTTTAAAAACAGCCTTAACAGTTGTTCCTTTGTTGATTTGTGATTGAATATCAAAGCTACCTTCGGTCATTTCTGCTGCCATTTTAAATAGTGATACTCCCATACCAATCTTCCGAGTTGTTCTAGTCGTAAAAAATGGATCAGCGACTTCGGATAGAGTTTTTTTATTCATTCCAGAACCGTTGTCCTTAATAATTATTTCAAACAAATTATTTTTTATAGCTTCATTAACAATGATTTCTATCAAAGTTGAATTCGCTTTGATAGAGTTTTGACAAATATCTAAAATATGTAATGACAATTCATTCATTTAATCACCATCAATCAAGTATTCAAAGAAAGCATCAATACTTTTCTCTTTTAATTCTATCGATTCAATTCGTTCTGATATTGTTAATAAAGTATGTGAATCTGAACTAGAAAATATCTTATATTTGTTTAATTCAGGATGTTTTTCTAAATATTGTTGTTTGAAATACTGTTGCAACTCAATACCGTCAAAAGGGATATCATCTAACTTAAAAGTATTTAGTGGTGTTTTATTCTTTCGATCAATGTGAGCTAATACAATAGCACCATCAAGCTCTTTAACAATTCTATATAACTCATGATATGGAATTGAAGTAGATCTTAGTGGTTTTGAAAAGGTACTAACTGTTTCATCATATACGTCTGTAATCATTTGGTCTTCCTGAGAAAAAGGACCCCAAGTGCCATCTAAATAATTCTCGAGAATTATATCGAGCTTGTGTGCATTTTCATATGTCTTAAAATAACAAAGGACATCAAAGTTTTCTTCAACAGTAACTTCTATTCCGGGAATTAGTATAAAGTCATATGCCACTTCAATTTCATCAACAACAAATAGTTGTTTTGAACTGTTATGATCTGTTATTGCTACAAAATCTAGGTTTTTCAGCATTGCCATATTGAGGATGTTGTTTGGTGTCATAAAATCATCTGCATCTGGTGAAAGTACGCTGTGAATATGTAAATCGTAATAAAATTTTATAATTTGATACCTAATTCATATAATTTTATTGTGATTTCTGCAGTACTTAATTTAGTTACAAACAAAGGGATTTCCAATTCATCAGCCTTATTGATAATAGCTTCATTTAAGTCAGTATCATGAGTGAATATGACACAACTTAAATCTAATAAACTAGTGACACCCAAGACATTTATATTGTTTAAAACAGTAATAAGTATGTTGTTTTCTTGAGCGTGTCCCATCACATGACTTAATAAATCACATGCAAATATCCCGTTTATTTCAGTATTCAGGTTTCCATTGTTATTAATTAGGTCTAATTGATTCAAATTTGATATATCTTTAACTTGCATAGCAGTCTTTAGTTATAAAAAATTTGATATGAAGATAAGTTCCTTCATCTGAAGATTGTAAATCCATTTCATCAGATACAGATTGGATATTAGGAAGACCCATTCCAGCTCCAAAACCATTTTCAATAGCATAAGAACTAGCCGTAGAATAACCTTTTGTTAGGGCTTTTTCGATACTTGGAATTCCTGGCCCAACATCTTGAAAAGTTATCTCAACGAAATCATCTTCAATAACGACTTTTACTGTACCTCCATACGAATGGATGACAACATTTATTTCTGCTTCATAGAGACCTATAGTAACCTGTTTAACGAATTCACGAGATAATCCTCTTTTTTTTAATGCTCTTTTTGTTAGACTTGCAACAGTTCCAGCGTTTGCGATATCATTTCGCTCAATTTTGTAGTCTTGAGAGTAATTTTCCAATGTTAGCTTTCCTCTAGTACTGATTCGTGGCTTTTAACATTATTTATGTATAATAATCCACTGGTTTTGTACATAGTTAATTGAGTACCAATTAAAGTTATACCGATTTCATCGGCTAAATCAATAACTGATTGTGTAGGAGTTTTACCTCTTACAAAAATGATTGTTTCTAGGTCTAGAATTTCTGCTGTTCTAAGTGCTTGATTAGTTACCAAACCTGTTACTAATGCACCGTGTGCACCAATATGACTAGGCATTTTCTTAAGTAACATTAATGCATCACTCATTAAGTCGCAAACAAAGGCATAATTAATTTCTTTTACACATCGGGGACATTCTAAGTTGAACTGTTTCGCATTTAATAATTCTAATACACTTTTTAGTTCCATTTATTTTCTCCTATGTTCTTTTATTAGTCTTTTTGCTTTTGTTACATTCATTTCTCCAAATACATCTTCATCAAACGCCATAACCGGCGCCATTCCACATGTACCAATACATCTTATAGCTTCTAGAGTGTAATAACCGTCTTCAGTAGTACCACCTACATCAACACCCAATTCCTTTTTAACTGCATCTAGAATTGTCTGTGCACCTCTAACATAACAAGGGGTACCTAAACATACACCAACAATATGATCACCTTTTGGATTCAATGTGAAACTTGAATAGAAAGTAATAACACCGTTAATTTCTGAAATAGGAACACCAGTTTCTTGTGAGATGATTTTTTGAACTTCAATTGGTATACAACTAAAGATCTTTTGTGCTTCATGTAAGATTGGCATTAGAGGACCAGGGAGTTTTTTAAGTCTTTTAATTTCTTGTAGTAAATCTTTCTTCTGTTCTTCAGATATGTTGAATTTTTTACCCATAATCTTCTCCTTATTGCTAAATAAATTTATTTTTAATAATTATACCATATTTGTTCCTATTTATAAAGGGCTTATGGTTGAAAAAACCTCTAATATATTATGTTTTTAATTAAACAGTAACGTCTTAAATTAGACGTTTAAAGCAATTTGAAAATTTACTAGATTTAAAGTAATAAAAAACAGTGTAATATTTACAAGGAAAATGAGGTGTTATTATGTGCTGAGTGAAAAATAAATATTGTTTTATTTTCGTAATTACGGTATTATGAATTATGTAAAAAAGAGGTGAAAGTATGTATTTAAATCAAAAAGATGGATGGATAGAAGTTATTTGTGGACCAATGTTTGCAGGTAAGACAGAAGAATTACTCAGACGTGTAAGAAGATTAGAATATGCTAAAAAGAATATCGTTGTATTTAAGCCACTTATTGATGATAGATTTGCTGATAACGAGGTTGTTTCTCATAATAACTCACGTACGAAATCTGTTAACATATCTTTTGCAAAACAGATATTTAAACATATTGATAAAGAAACACAAGTTGTTGCTATTGATGAAATTCAATTTCTTGATGCTGAGGCTGTTGCAATCTGTGAATATTTAGTTTCAAGAGGGGTTAGAGTGATTGTTAGTGGTCTAGATAAAGACTTTAGGGGAGAACCTTTTAGTTTTATGCCAAAATTATTGGCTCTTGCTGAGTATGTTACTAAACTTACTGCAATCTGTGTTAAATGTGGTATACCTGCCACTAGAACACAAAGAATCGTTGATGGTAAACCAGCAAAATATAATGATCCAATTGTATTAATTGGAGCTCAAGAAAGTTATGAAGCTAGATGTAGACGCTGTCATAAAGTATATAAAAAGCCTAATCCATACAAAGGAACATTATAATGGTAAAATCTCATGAATACTACATGAGTTTAGCCTTAAAACAAGCCGAAGAAGCACTATTGTATGATGAAGTACCAATAGGTGCAATTATCATCAAAGATGGTGAGATAATAGCAGTAGCTAGAAACGAACGAGAAGAAACAAACAAAGCTACAGCTCATGCAGAGATAATTGCCATAGAAAAGGCCAATGAAAAGCTAAAGAGTTGGAGACTTGACACGTGTACTATGTATGTTACAATAGAACCCTGCCCAATGTGTGCAGGAGCAATTATACAATCAAGAATTCAAAATGTGATCTATGGAGCAAAAGATTTAAAAGCAGGATCTCATGAAAGTATTGTCCGACTATTTGATAAATCGTTCAATCATAAAGTAAATATAATCGGTGGAATTTTAGAAAAAGAGTGTAGTGAAATATTGACAAACTTTTTCAGAAACCTTAGAAGTAAAAAAAGTAATATTTAACATCTCTTATGAATCATCCTCATTCAATGGGTGGTAGCGAACCAGGTCAGGTCGGGAACGAAGCAGCCTTAAGTTTTCTATCTATGTGAGTGGGGGTGCTTGATGAGAGATGTTTTTTAATACCTTGACAAAACCATTACTTCATAGTAATATTACTGTATAATAATATTGCTAAGCAGTAATGGAGTGTGGAAAAATGGAAAAATTTCAAACAATCAAGATGCTCTCAGACAAGACGAGATTTAACATCTTTAGTAAGCTGTTAGATTATGACCGATTGTGTGTAAGTGAGATAGAAGGACTGTTAGGGATAAAGCAAGCTAACACCTCAAAACACCTTAAAAAACTGAAAGAAAACAACGTCGTAGAATCGACTCGAGAATCAAATACAATCTATTATAATATCCGAGAAGATTTCATGAATGACAACGAAATATTGATAAGATATTTATTGCTATAACTATTTATGGTGTTATTATATATATGGATATATTAAGGAGGCAAAACTATGGTAATTAAAATTTTAGGTGGCGGATGTGCAAATTGTAAGGTTTTATACAATAATGCAGATGCTGCAACAAAAGAGTTAAAAATTGAAGCTGAAATTATTAAAGTTGAAGATTTTTCTGAAATAACTAAATATAATGTTATGAGTACACCTGCTCTAGTTATAGATGAAAAAGTTGTTGGCTTAGGAAAAATGAAATATAAAAAAGTACTAGAATTGATAAAAAATGCATAAAAAATATGTGTTCATAGATCTCGATGGTACTATATTAGACCATTCGACTAAAACAATTCCCAAAAGTACTACTGAGGCAATTAGATTGGCTAAGGAAAATGGGCATGAAATCATCATTAATACAGGAAGACCTCCTTGTTTGTTTTATGGTATTGACAAAGAACTCGGTGTAGAGTCTTACGTAGCTGCAAATGGACGTTTTGCGGTACATAATGGAGAAGTTATACTGAATAAAACTATGCACGTTGAGACTATCAAAAGGGTAATTGAGTATGCAGCTTCTTTGAAAGTTGATTTAGGTTTTCAAGGG
>Ga0307989_1001858_pt1 | contig 10584 bp, 11 predicted proteins | sample EllFjometagen185_FD_203164 | JGI IMG/M metagenome (GOLD analysis project Ga0307989, IMG submission 203164) | Marine microbial communities from Ellis Fjord, Antarctic Ocean - #185 | ecosystem: Environmental > Aquatic > Marine > Unclassified | place: Southern Ocean | collected 2014-10-08 | reverse complement strand
CGATTATAATTGTCAAAAAAAACGATCGAATATGTTCCAGTGAACTACTCGGTCGCTAAGCTATTATACACCATATCTCCCATAAGCAAAGAAAAATATTTCTTTTTTGTAACTCTACCATTTCTGTATGGTATACTTTTATGTATAGTCCTTTTTGTTCATCGTTCATTTGCCCAGATGAGTAATCTCATCCACTCTCGTTCAGACGTGATACGCTCGTCCAATTTCAAATCAACAGGAGGTTTTCCATGAAACGATGTTCCATTATTTTCCATAGTGTTTGCGGTAATAATTATATCCTGGCTTCTGCATTCAAAGAGGCTCTGGATGAAGAGGGTTTTGATACCCGAATGTACAATGTGAAAGACGAAGATCTTCACATCTGGTCGAATAACCTTGAAGCAGCAAATGATTATTATGAAGAAATCAAAGAACTCCCAACTGCGAATTATGAAACTCTGTTAAAAAGTGATCTTATAATTCTGGGAAGTCCCACCTATTTCGGCAATGTCTCCGCTGAAATGAAACGTTTCATGGATGAATCATCGATTTATTTCCACGACGGCAGCCTTTCCGGGAAATTTTTTGGTTGCTTTACCAGCTGTTCTCAAATCGAAGGCGGTGGAGAATTATGTCTTCAATCTATGATCCATTATGCACAACGAATGGGTATGATCCACATTCCTCTAGGCATGCAGGCACAGCATATTGATCCATACCAGCCGGCAAGCGGGGTGATGCATCATTCCGGTTTTGAAAGTACGATCAGACCTTCAGCTCAACTGGGTGAAACTATTAACTTTTATGCGCGCCTGTTAGAAAAGTTTGTTTTACGGAAACCAGACGAAGTTTAGCAGAGTGATCATGCGTACATGATTTAGATTACTTGATTGGGGGTTTGTAATAATACAAACTCCGATTTTATAAGGGTCTCGCATTATACCGTTTTGTTAAATATATTTTTAACCCGGTCAAAAAATCGTTTTAAAGGCGGGAGTTTGTATTTTTCGGCAAAATCTTTTGATGCATCAGCGGGATGAACGTCATTACCAGTCTTCCCTTTCAAACGATTCCAATGCTTTACAATCCACATATAAAGGTCGCCACTTGTTCGACCCGGAAATTTCGAAAGTAATTTCTGATCTCTAACTGCTTCCGCTATAGGATAATAGACGTTCAAATACCAGGATTTTGCTGCCTCTTCAAATGAAATCTCTTTCGCTTTTCCCATATTTAGATAATATTTATGTACATTGATATGATGGAGCATTTCAGTGTAGCGACCTGGAGCGGTAAATAAAATAGAACTCATATCTATCATACTCTCTATACCTGTTGTTTTTAACACCCGTTTTCTCTCATAAGCAATAACTTTCTCACGCAGTTGTTTATCTGTCATCCCGGGCTCAAGATTAATCTCTGCATCCAGTTCAACTATGTCAGCGTCAATAAATTCAACACCTATAGTTTTGGCAACAGAAACTCGGTGATTTCCATCCCGGACAAAATAAGCATTACCAATCTTATAAACACTGATAGCCGGCAGATCGATCATTTGCATATGGGCTCTACTTATACTCTCCCAACGCCCTTTCAGCATAGATTTTTTAGGAAAAAAAGCCTTGTTAAAATCTCTATACCGTCCCTCACTTCCAATAATTCTATCAACCCTAATTGCTTTCAAGCCGCGATATGTCTGCTTTTTGGGTTTAACCAGCTCTTTCACATCATAAAATGAGAGGAGTTCCGTCCGTTCCATCTGCATTCTTGACAAAAATGTCTGCAGTTTGGCTTTTTTTAAAGCTCGAAAAAAATCATCGTTAGCCTGATAATCAAAATTTCCCATTATTTTTGCTCAACTTCCAGGATATACCTGCTGTAAACATTTATTACTTTTGTATTTTCGTACTGAGTTTCACGTTTTTGGTTTAGGTCTAATAAATGGACATGGCCATGAAGTAAATATTCTGGTTGAAATTTCCTCATAAACCAGAGAAACGCTTTAAAACCTATATGACAAGCATCCTCTCCATCATGAATGCCTAATGGCGGAGCGTGTGTTACCAGAATGTCCAGCCAGCGCCCATGAAAGATTTTATTAAACAGAAGTTTTGGGAATAATCTGAAAATCTTTATATACATTTGACTATTGGAATATTGATTTTCTCCATGGTTATATTTCATAGATCCGCCAAGACCTACAAGAATAAGTCCTGTCTTTTTATCCCTGAAAACCTTATCTCCAATATAGGTTGATCCGAAATAACTTTTTTCATAATTTGTCTCATTTTGATAATTATCCGGTTCTTTTTTCTTAAATCTCTTAAGAAATTTCAAATCATGGTTTCCAAAAACAAAATAGAGGGGTTTATTCAGCATGCTTACAATAAATCCATAATAGCGCATCTTTAAGTCGCCCGCTCCAATAACAAAGGAGACGTCTTTATAGCGCTCTTTTACATTCTGAGAATATACTACTAAATCTACACTATCTGACACGCACAGAATCTTAATCATCTATTATTCACCCAATCAATATTATGTAATTTTGAAAATATCGAAATATCACTTCTTTCCTGCCATCCAATATAATTCCAAAAATCCTTTCCGGATTCATTTGCATTAAATACGAAAATATGACTTTTTTCAATTCCCTCCGTGCTAAGGAACGAAAGTGCAGCCTCAACCAACCTCTTACCAACCCCTCTATTTCTCTGATCCGGCAGAACAAACAGATGATGAAGATATCCTCTTCTTCCGTCATGCCCCCCCAGTATACCACCGATAACTTCTCCTCCGTTGGATTCAGCAATAAAGCTTCCTCCGGGATTTCGTGCAAGATATCGAGTAATGCTCTCTCTGTCATCTGCGCTGCTTAGCCCAATTCCGGGTGTTGCCTGCCAAGCTTTTAGCATATCGTCATAGCGATCAATCGTGAAAGTGATTATTGTATGCATATTCGTCAATTTTCTCCGTAATATTCAGAGTGTTTGTTACACTCTCAGGTAAGCAGATAACCGCAATCAACGGTAAGTATTTCACCTGTTATTGCAGAAGCAGCATCAGAACTGAGGAAAACTACCGTATTCCCCACATTATCTATGGTCACAAGGCGGCCCAATGGAGCTCTGCTCTCATACATTTCTGCTAATTCTTTAGCGGAAGCACGTAAATCGGCAGAATCAATAAGCCCTGGAGCTACAGCGTTTACCCGAATACCTTCTTTCGCTATTTCGACTGCTAGAGATTTTGTATATGCAGTAACTGCACCCTTACTGGCATCATAATGTGCCGTTTCCCCAAACCCCGGGTGAAGTGCATTAATACTTGCAATATTAATAATTACCCCGCCATCAGCCTTGCGTAAAAAAGGAACCGCTTCACGGCTGCATAAAAACAGTCCCTGAACATTAATATCAAAAATTTCTCTCCAACTTTCCAGGGACAATTTCTCCTGCAGAGACTGAGAGAAAACACCGGAATTATTCACAAGAATATCGAGGCCGCCAAACTTTCCAACAACCTGACGCATGAGATTCTGAACATCTTCCTCTTTTCTTAAATCAGCCTGAAAGGCTTCAACCTCTGCCTTTATACTACCACCGTATTGCCGCAACTCATTAACCGTCTGCTCAGCCCGATCCCGGCTTCTACTTCCCATATAACTTATTGCAACAGACGCTCCTGCACGGGCAAGTGCATGAGAAATCCCTCTTCCCAGATTCCCGGATCCACCAGTCACCAAGGCTCTCTTTCCTACCAGGCTGAAGGGATTATTCATTGAAAAAACCTTTAATCAGCTCAGAAGCATCAGGATATTGAATTGCAAGTTCCTCTTTATTCCCAATAACAAAATCAGAATCGTCGTAAATGGGAGCCATAGTGGTTCCAAAAAGCGCATACCGCCCACCTGCTGCCAATCTGGTCCCCTGCCAAACTTCTGCAGGAGTATTGTGAACAGGCCGTTCACCTTGAGCAAAATCTACACCTATTTTAACCAGATCAAATTGCCCGTCAGGATAGAGGCAAAGCTGTTCAGCAGAGTCACCGTAGTAAAAGTGCCACAACTCATCAGTTCTCAGTTTGTGCATAGCAGAAAAATTATTAGGTGTTATCAGATAGTATATAGCCCCGGAGACAGCCCTTACCCCTTCATTCACATAACGTGAAGAGAGGACAGCAGAATCAATCTTATCTGCAGAAGCATAATGCTGTTTAAAAAAGCCCCCCTCCCAGGGGAGTGGGGTTAATTCCAGGAGTTTAATGAGTTCTTTTATAGGTATCAGATTTTCCATTCAGCCAGAACCCCTTTGATAAGAGATGCAAACGTATCCCTAACCATAGCACCGGTTTCAAGAACTTCCTCATGATTAAGAGGTTGATCAAGAATACCTGCCGCCATATTTGTTATACAGGAAATTCCCAACACTTTCATGCCGCTATGAGCAGCAGTTGTTACTTCTGGCACGGTAGACATACCAACAGCATCAGCCCCTAAAATTTGCAGCATACGAATTTCTGCCGGTGTCTCAAAGCTGGGTCCTGCCATGTGCGCATAGACACCCTTACGTAATGAGACTCCCAGCTTTCCTGCTACTTTTTCAGCAAGTGCTCCCAGTTTTCTGGTGTAGGGTTCAGACATATCGTTAAATCGTGGGCCAAATTCGTCCAGATTGGGACCCCTTAAAGGACTTTCATCAAAAAATTTAATGTGATCCGTAATAATCATCAAATCACCGGGATTGAATTCAGGATTACAACCCCCTGCAGCATTGGTTACTATCATACTTTCGATACCAAGCAGTTTCATAACCCGAACCGGGAAACCAATTACCTGCATCGAATAGCCTTCATAATAATGAAACCTTCCCTGCATGACCAATACAGGACGTTCTCTCAACGTCCCGATAACCAATTGCCCGGCATGACCAACAACTGTTGAAAGCGGGAAATGGGGAATGTCCTTATAGGGTATACGTACTGCGTTTTCCACATCATCTCCCAACACTCCAAGACCTGATCCAAGAATCAAACCAACTTCCGGCTGAATTGATATCTGTGATTTTATATATTCCGCAGCTTCTTTCATCATTTCCAATGTATAATTCATAGTAGTACCTCACTTATAATTTGGGGGAACATAGGCCGAAGGCCGAAGGCCGGAGACCTGAGACCGGAGACCGGAAGTCAAAAACAAGCATCTCTCCCATAACCTGTACCCCGCATTTGCCCTGCATATGTCCAACTATGCTCTACCCGCATTTGCAATAGCAAATGCAAAGACGAGTAATCTCGTCCGAGTAACTCTCACCCCTGTCCAGGATAATACGGCTGCCCGACTGCCTTTGGTGCCTGAGAAGATTTTGAGAACAGAACAAGGGCAAGTAGTGTGACAACATACGGAAACACTTTCAGGATCAGCGGGGGGATAACTGCCAGCTCAGGAACTACCTGAGACACATTCGCAATCGTCATAGCAAACCCAAAAAAGAATGTCGCCCCAAGTACTCCTAATGGTTTCCATTGTCCAAAAATCAGAGCTGCCAAAGACAGAAAACCTAATCCAGCCACTGTCCCGTTGAACTCTCCTGAATAAGTGACCAGAATTAAAGATCCACCCAAACCGGCAAAAGCGCCTGATATCATGACTCCTATATACCGCATTTTATAGACATTTACACCGGAAGACGCAGCGGATGAGGGGTGCTCCCCACAAGCCCGAAGCCGTAGTCCGAAAGAGGTCTTATATAGTAGAAACCAGGAAACCAGAACGATCAGTAAGATTATCCAGGTTGTCCAGTAGGTTTGGGTGAAAAACAATGGGCCAATGATTGGAATCTTTGACAGTCCCGGGATAGTATGACGAATAACGCCAATCTTTATCGCTATATTTCCGCTTCCTGTGATTGTTCGTGCAAGATATACCGTAAGTGCACCAGCCATCATATTTATGGCAGTTCCACTAATAACCTGATTTGCATTGAGGTTAATAGATGCAAAAGCATGCAGCAGGGAAAAAATAGCTCCAGCAGCCATCCCGGCAAGAAGACCAATAGGAATTGCGGCGGTTGGTAACGTGTTTTCCAGACCCTTCACCACAATTGCACTGGCAAAGAAACCAACAACCATCAATCCTTCCAGGCCGATATTAACAACTCCGCTCCGCTCACTGAACAGACCACCCAGAGCTGTAATTAAAAGAGGCATGGTAAGAATTATTGCATAGGGAAATATTTGTGAAATAATTTGCCATATATTCATTTTATTTGTCCTCCTCTACTGATGCATCTGCTGGTGTCTGACCTATAACTTTCTCCTGCTCTGTTCGTTTGCGTTTCTTTGCAAGGAAAGACCATACCCTACCAATCAGTACACTCGTTGCAGTGAAATAAATTATCGTAGCAATAATAGTGTCTGATATTTCCGGCGGGATATCTGTCATAGCATTCATGAATCCTTTCCCAGAGTGCAGAAGTCCAAAGAATAAGGCTGACACGAAAACACCCCAAGGTTCGGTTGCCCCTAAAAGGGCTACCGCTATTCCATCAAAACCCTGATTTGGAAGAACTCCAATCTGAATGTTTGATGCATACCCAGTATAAAAAGTAGCTCCTGCTAATCCGGCAAGGCTTCCGGCTATAACCATTGAGAGAACGACATTCCTATTCACCTTGATACCGGCATATTCTGCCGCATCACGATTATACCCGACTGCTTTAAGTTCAAAACCAAGAGTTGTTTTTTTCAGAATAATCTGTATGACAATAACCGCAAATATCGCAACAAAAATACCTATATTGATATAAGAACCATTGAAAAGTGAATCCAGCCAGGATGTTTTCAGAGATGCCTCTGGAGGAATCAACCGGGATTCGGTTTCCAGATAAGGTCCCTTGAAATAGGCAGGGACAACATAATAGACAATCCAATAAGCAATCCAGTTCATCATTATGGTTGCTACAACTTCATGTACATTGAATTTTGCTTTGAGGAATCCCGGAATAGCACCCCAAACGGCTCCTCCGGCAAACCCTGCAAGGAGGATCAATAACAGTAGAATTGGCCGCGGTGCGGTAACCGTCAAGGCAACCATAGTGGCGCAAAGTCCACCCATCAGCATTTGTCCGGCAGCTCCAATATTGAAGAGCCCCGTCTTAAAAGCAAATGCAACAGAGAGACCTGTCAATATAAGAGTGATTGCGGTTGCAATGGAATTACCAATCCGCTCAACACTCATCAAACCGCCCTTAAAAAGATAGGTATAACCTACAAAGGGGTTGCTTCCAATTGAAGCCATAAGAATTGCTCCGGCAAGTAGTCCAAGAACTACAGCCGATACTGCTATCACCAGTGCATTATTCTTTTGTTTCATCGACCTTCACCTCTCTTTATCCCAGCCATCATGAGACCAACCTCATCTTCATTCGTATCCTCAGTTTTAACAACATCGATCATCTCGCCACTGTTGATTACTACGATCCTATCAGAAAGGTTGAAAATCTCATCCAGCTCAAGTGAGACTAAAAGAACCGCTTTACCCTTATCACGCTGTTCCACAAGTCGTTTATGAATATATTCAATAGCTCCTACATCAAGTCCACGGGTAGGCTGGACAGCTATGAGGAGATCCGGATCCATATCAATCTCTCTCCCTACAATCGCTTTCTGCTGATTTCCGCCTGAAAGTCCGCCGGCAGGAGAGTAAATACCCTGACCGGAACGAACGTCGAAAATCTCAACAATTTTCTCAGTATGTTCTTTGATTTTTTCCTGATTCAGAAATCCATTCTTGGAAAGAGGTTCCTGATAATAGGATTTTAGTATCAGGTTCTCACCAACAGTGAATTCAAGGACTAACCCATGTTTTTGCCGATCTTCAGGTATGTGGGCAATACCAAGTTCATTTCGTTTCCGTCGGGACAGATTGGTGATATCCTCACCATGAAGGGTTATATCCCCGGAGACAATATCCCGCAATCCGGTAACTGCCTCAATTAACTCGGTCTGTCCATTTCCTTCAACTCCTGCAAGCCCGACAATCTCGCCCTTACGAACATTGATGGAGAATTTTTTCAGAGCTTCATATTTTCTTGAATTAAGCACTGTCAGATCCTTAATATTAAGAACAACATCTCCGAGTTTGCCGGGATCTTTATCTACTTTAAAGGATACTTCACGGCCTACCATCATGGAAGCCATCTCCTGCTGCGTTGTATTAGCAACATCAACGGTTCCTATATACTTACCGCGCCGGATAACCGTACAGCGTTCAGCAATTTCCTTAATCTCTTTCAACTTGTGAGTTATAAGGATGATCGATTTCCCCTCTTTTACCAAATTCTTCATTATCCCCATCAACTCATGAATTTCCTGAGGAGTCAGCACTGCAGTAGGCTCATCAAATATCAGGACATCTGCATCACGATAGAGCATTTTCAGTATTTCAACCCGCTGCTGCATTCCGACACTTATATCTTCTATCTTTGCATTCGGATCAATACTCAGCTTATATCGTTCAGAAAGTTCTTGTATCTTTTTGGAGGCGCTTTTTATGTTAAGAACAAACCCGCCCTCATTACCCATGATGATATTTTCGGTGACAGTAAAGTTATGTACCAGCTGGAAATGCTGATGCACCATTCCAATCCCCAGTTCGTTGGCTATATTCGGGTCTGTAATGTTGACCTGTTTCCCTTTGACTTTGATACTTCCCTTATCAGCATGATATAAACCGAAAAGAATACTCATAAGAGTAGATTTTCCTGCACCATTCTCGCCAAGAAGGGCGTGTATCTCCTGCGGTTTTACCTGCAGTGTCACATTATCATTGGCAACCACACCAGGAAACTCTTTCCTGATATTAAGCATCTCTACAACATATTCCATACGCTGATAACCTCCCAAGTTCAAAGGGTACTCCCGTGAACAGTTCAAAGACGGAACCTTGAACAATTTAATCGCACATCTTTGAGTAATTATATACTACTACTGATGAAAAAAGCAAAACATAACTGAACTAAATAAGAAACTGCCCCTTATTTGAAATAAGGGGCAGTGTAATAGGCAATGGACTAAAGGCTCTGCCTTTAGTCTCAGGATTATATGTCTTATTTGATAAGATCACCCTGAACATCAGAAACAACAATGCTGCCAGCCTGAAGCATAGCAAAAACATCTGCTGCTGCTGCTTCAACATCTGCTCTCAGGTTTGGATTTTCTGAAGGAATTCCAACACCATTGTTTGCCGCGTTGAACATCAGTACTTGTCCGCCTGGGAATTCGCCGGCAAGCTCATCTTCGATCATGTCATAAGCAGCCTGATCAATTCTCTTCATTGCTGAAGTAAGAATGATAGATTTATCTCCGCTGTAGATTCCATCTGCATACTGGTTTACGTCTACACCAATAATCCAAACATCACTTCCACCAGATGCTCTGGCTTTTGCTTCGTTTATTGCTCCAACACCAACACCACCGGCTGCAGCAAAGATTGCTGTTACACCGCGGTCATACATAGATGCTGCAAGCTGCTGTCCAGCTGCAACTTCACTGAATGTTCCCTGATAGATAATGTTGTCAGGATTCAAAATTATACTTGTTTCATTGTTGGCGTTTGCATAGGCAACACCCTGCTGGAAGCCCCAGTTGAATTTCTGTACTGGAGGAATTTCCATTCCACCGATGAAACCAACAGAACCGGTTTTCAGCTGCATAGCTGTTGCAAATCCTGCCATAAATCCTGATTCGTGTTCTGCAAAGAAGATAGAAACGGTATTCTCTTTAACTTCAGCTGCATAATTTCCAGGATGTGGAATTCCGTCAATTAAAACGAATTTTGCATCAGGGTATTTTGTCTGAGCCTGAAAAATTGTGGTCTCAAACTTAAATCCAGGTGTTACCATGAATTTATATCCTGCATCATACAGGTTACTGATCTCTTTTAGATAATCAGCTTCAGTTGTTCCCACTGGTTTTAGATATTTTGTATCAAGATCAAAATCTTCAGCCGCCATCAGGACGCCTTCCCATGTTCCCTGGTTGAAAGATTTATCATCTATAGTTCCTGCATCAGTTACCATACCGACTTTCATTTTTGCTGATGTTTCAGCTTCTGCAGCAGCAAATAACATGCCGCCGGCTAAAAGCAAAACGCATAGAAGAGTAATAATTTTTTTCATTCTCTTAACTCCTTATTGGATTTGATATCAAACTCTATTGTAACTTCAAGGCAGGGGCATGTCAAACCAATTCACGGCTTTTACACATTCAAATCAAGATTTTGATCGATTATCAAACTATTTCAGTTGCCAGCAGTTTTAGTCGGCATAAGAGAGTCATATTCATGGAAATTGCTTGAGCAGTTATCTTGTTAAAACTTAATAGTGAAAGGTATCAATACCCGGACATAAGCATAGCTTATGTCTTAGGCTAAGCCCGACTGAATCTATAGATTCAGTTTACCCAGAACCGCTTTGGCGGTTCTATTCCGCTGAAAACTGCTGAACGGGATACCGTTCAGCTTGGGAGTTTCGCTTACGCAAAACTCCATGCTTTGGGTTCTGAACGGGATACCGTTCAGCTTGG
>Ga0307989_1001855_pt1 | contig 10593 bp, 9 predicted proteins | sample EllFjometagen185_FD_203164 | JGI IMG/M metagenome (GOLD analysis project Ga0307989, IMG submission 203164) | Marine microbial communities from Ellis Fjord, Antarctic Ocean - #185 | ecosystem: Environmental > Aquatic > Marine > Unclassified | place: Southern Ocean | collected 2014-10-08 | reverse complement strand
ACCCTGATGCCTTCCAGACAACGGGTGGGTCTCAAGCAGTCTTAAGATATGCCAACAACATGATCGCAGCCACAGCCTACACGGGCACATTCGGTAGTGGTTCGACAGAGGGACAGGTTGTAATACTGGGTATTCCCTTTGAAACCATCTACGATGAAGATCAGCAGTTAGCATTGACCACGTCAATCCTTTCCTATTTTGGATTATCGACTCTCTTGAGCTCTGAACCCCAAAACCGGCCTAAAGCAGTACAACTATTGGCTCCCTACCCCTCGCCCTTCAATAGTACAACCCTAGTCAGCTTTGAGTTGCCCGAACAAGCCCGTGTTGAACTCAATGTCTTCGATATCCAGGGGCGGTTTGTCACCCAACTTAGTGATCAGATCTATCAAGCAGGTCGTTGGCAACTTCCTTTTCAAGCTGATGAATTGTCAGCAGGCATATTCTTGATTCAAATAAAATCCGGGGGATACATCCAAACCAAGAAAGTCATTTTACTAAAGTAATCTCCTAACTTTTGAAGGAATCTTATGACAGATACAGTGCGATGCGAATGGGTACCCCTCAATAAACCGACCTATGTGAAATATCATGACGAAGAATGGGGTGTCCCTGTTTTCGATGATCAGGAGATGTTCGAATTCCTGGTTCTGGAGTCTTTCCAGGCTGGTCTTAGCTGGGAGATCATTCTAAATAAAAGAGAGAATTTCCGTAAAGCTTTTGACGGTTTTGATTTTAACAAAGTGGTGCTGTATGATGAGGAAAAAGTACAGTCTCTCCTGCAGGATAAGGGAATTGTCAGAAATCAGCTCAAGATCAGAGCAACGATTAACAATGCCCAGCGCTACCTGGACGTCATTGACGAGCTGGGTAGTTTCTGCACGTATTTCTGGGGCTTCACAGATGGTAAACCCCTAACAAACCAGTTCAGAGTGATGGGCGATATTCCTGCCAGCACTGAACTATCCAATACCATTGCCAAGGATTTGAAATCACGAGGATTCAAGTTTATGGGTACAACCGTGGTTTACGCCCACATGCAGGCGGTAGGTATGGTGAATGACCATATAGAGGGGTGTTTTAGATATCACGAGGTGTGATGTCTAAAGAACAACAAGGAATTGTCTCCCTGAGGCTCTAGAAGGGTGACTAGTCCGAAGCAGTTTTCTGCCTATCTCTATAGGCAACTGAGAGGTCAACTAATCTTAAAGTATCTCCTGCAAAAAGGGCCTTTTTCTTAGCCCTGCTCCACCCCTTAATCTGCTTTTCTAGCAGGATTGCATCTTGAATTTCTACTTCTTCTGAATTCCAGACAAGTTTTAATGGTCTTCTTGAGTGTGTATAGCCGCCCAGTAAACCATTATGGTGTTGAAATAATCTATTTTCAAGATTGCTGGTGACGCCCATATAAAATGAATCGTCTGAGCAAAGCAAGGTATAAACAACACCTGTTTTCACTTGTTCTCCAATTGTAGTTTGGGTTTACAAAAAGGTATACTCAAATCGAATGAATTCAAGAGCTGATATTACGCTTCGAGAGCCTCAGCGAGACGAACTAGAATTGTTTACACATCCAACCCCAGGGATAGCTGCCCATGCGGTTCACTAAAGTGTGAACCACCCACACCCAAAAGCCTCACGGGCTCACCGGGCATCCAATTTTTGACCAATAATTTTCTGGCAATTTTAAAAATTTCGAAACCATCATCAAGTGGTTCATGAACCGTGTGCTGGCGTGTAAATGTAGAGAAGTCGGCGTAGCGAAGCTTGAGGGTAATGGTCGCCGCCATGAATTTTTTCTTCCTGAGTTGTTCACCCACTTTGAAACTCAATTTTTCCACAACCTCAAGTAACTCAGTTTGATCTTCAATATTCTTGGAGAAGGTTCTTTCCGTACTGATGGACTTGGTTTCGTGATCTTCATGTACAGGGCGATCATCAATTCCACGGGACCACTTTGTCATGGCCTCGCCCAGTTTCCCAAACCTCTGCTTTAGTACATCTTCCTTGATGATAGACATGTCAGCAATGGTGTAGATACCGTATTTGGCGAGACGTTCATTTGATTTTGGTCCTATTCCCGGGATCTTTTTTGCCGGCAGGGGTCCCAGAAAATCCATTTCAGCCCCTGGTGGAACCACCGTGAGTCCATTGGGCTTTTGAAAGTCAGATGCAATCTTGGCAATCATCTTGTTGGTGGCAACTCCCACAGAGGCAGACAAACCAATGTCTCTTGAAATTCTCAGCTGAACTTTACGGGCTATCTCTGTGGCCTCAATCCATTGATCGACTTCATCGCTGAGATCCAGATAGGCCTCATCAATACTGACTTGCTGAATGATGGGAGATGCAGCCCTGAGAATTCCCATAATTACTTTTGAATACATACGGTACAAGCCGTGTTGGGAGGAGATTACAACAAGATCTTTGCATCTCCGGGAAGCTTCTATCATGGGCATGGCTGAATGGATGCCATACTTTCTGGCAGGATAAGATGCTGCAGCCACAACCCCTCGATTCTCGCTTCGACCACCAACGACAACAGGCTTGCCTTCAAGTGAAGGATCTCTCAACACCTCCACAGAACAGAAGAATGCATCAAGGTCGAGATGGATAATTGCACGTGGTTTATTGGTATAGGGCTGCGGGTTAATCATCCTTCAATTTAGAACGATCTTATCATTCTATACATGGGAATATCTATTTGAAAGTGATCCTCAGATCAATTCCTGGAATGAGAGCAACTTTTTCATCTGGTCTCAAGCTCGGAAATATTGTCGGAGACAACAACACTCGTGTTGAAGTCTGCTCTGCGAGAGAACCATCCGCTTTGACATCCAGAATTTTCCGGGTTAGCCAGGTACCTGTTCCATAGCCAGCCAGTGCCAATGTTAGCAGAGGTTCTTTATTTGTTAAGTCGAATAAGATGGCGGTTCCGAAGCCGAAAGCTGTCCCTGAAGCGGAGCCCAATAACATGAGGGTGGATTGACCAAATGTGAAGTCGTCATTCTGGATCCAACTATCATAGGCAAAAGCTCCTCCAATTGCTCCAAAGCTAGATACCATGAAAAAGACATTATCGTCTCCATTCTCAAAAAAGAGGGATTGAAGCATCATCGTATTAAAGAAACCATATCCCCAGCCTTGCACCAGCATAAGTGCATCACCAAAGCTGTATTGCTTATCATGTGACAACCTATATCCAGCATAGACACCCAGGGGGTATAAAAAAAGCTCTGCAAGTGTTTGGGTTCTTTCCCAGGTCTCAAGCCTCTCAATGTCTTCATCACGGTTAAGATCAGGGGCTTCGTTCACAACGCTATACACAAGTCGAGTTGTTAAACCAGTTACACCAGTCCACATGGTCCAGGCCCAGGCTTGACCATTTGTTGGCTCATATTTATCAAAGAGTAGTTCGCCACCATAATGCCCTGCGGGAACAGAAGCCATCAGTATCCAAGCCCAGAGCGTCTCACCATCCTCAGAGTCATCATCGTTATACAGATCCAAAACATGATTGAGGCCAAGACCATATCTAAAGCCAACCAAAGATCCGTACCGCATCATTTGGGTTCGTGCATGGGTCATTTCCATGTCTTTGGTATATTTATATGTGAGATAGAAAGCGCTACCGGCTGAAACCATGACACCTCCCACGAACCAGCGGCCATCTTCAGCATGCAGAACATAGGGTATTCCCCAGCCATACAAACCTGAACCAATGACAATATTCTGCAGCACCAGGGGCCAACGGCCTGACTGATCCAGGGGTTTGTTGAATTGCGGCGGTGTCCAGCGTTGTTCCCAGGCGCTACTGCTGTCCACAGATAACAAAAGTGATTCCACCATAATATTGAGAAGCACACGCTCCTCCTGGCTGATTTTGCCGTTTGCCGTTGCAGCATCCCAGGCTTTGCGGTAATTGGTCTGGTTTTGTAGTGAGTCTAATTTTTGAGCTCTGATATCACCCAAAAGGATAACCAGTAAAAGAACTGAAAGGATTGCCTTCATAATTGCCTCTTTTCTAGTGTGCAAAAAGATAAACCCTGACATAGTGGACCTGAAGTAGAATCCGCGTTATCAGAGTTATCCATTTTTTACCATATCTGGCGAATAGAAAAGAGCAGGCTTGCAACGGGCTTACTCAAGGTTTAATTACAATGACCCACAATGCTTGAGCTTTCAGGAAGGGAAATCAAAAGTTCATGTCCACCACTCTCAATACAGATCGCATCGGAAAACTTCGTAAACGTTTGAGCAATCGACGTGCCCGATACGTCCTTCTCCAAAATGCTCTCTTTAAAATTAAATCCTTCGATCAACTTTTTGTGATCATTGTGGCCATGCTTATTGGTGTTTTTGCCGGTGTAATTTCAGCAGGATTCAGGACACTTATCGACTTCTTTCGTCACTCCTTGTGGGGTGAGGGTGCCCTGATTCACGTTGTTATGGATGCTCCATTGTATCTGAAGATCGGTATCCCGGCAGTCGGTGGTGCTGGAGTGGCCTGGTTTGTACAACGGTTTGCACCGGAAGCAAAGGGTCATGGTGTTCCTGAAGTTATGAATGCTGTAGCGACTCAGAATGGGTTTATCCGTATGCGCGTGGTGTTGGTTAAAGCCTTTGCATCAGCGATGTCCATTGCTACAGGTGCTTCAGTGGGTCGCGAAGGACCCATTGTCCAAATTGGATCAGCTTTTGGCTCAACAATTGGTCAGCTGTTCCAGGTTTCTATTCGACGCATGAAAACATTTATAGGATGCGGTGCTGCTGCTGGAATCGCGGCAACTTTTAATGCTCCCATAGCTGGAGCCATCTTCGCCTCAGAAATCATTTTAGGTGATTTCAGTGCTGCAGCGATAGGTCCTATTATTATTGCATCTGTTTTCGGCACCGTCATTAGCCGTGCGCTATATGGTGATTTTCCTGCCTTTGTTCCACCGACCTACACGCTTCATTCGCCCATCGAGATCGTTTTTTATATCATACTGGGAATCGTGACTGGTGTGGTTGCCTGGCTTTTTGTACGCACACTCTATAAATCTGAAGATCTTTTTGATGCCTGGAAGGCGCCTGTAGCCCTGAAGGGCTTGCTGGGGGGTGCCCTTTTGGGTGGCGTGGCTGTTTACTTCCCACAGATACTGGGTGTTGGTTATGAAACCATGGAGAATGTCTTAAGCGGGAATATTGGCTTTGCCATTGCCGCAGGGTTGGTCCTGGCCAAAATATTTGCCACGAGTCTTTCCATGGGTTTTGGCGCCTCTGGAGGTGTCTTTGCCCCATCTCTTTTTATTGGGTCGATGGTGGGTGGAGCCATGGGAATCATTATTCATTCACTTTTCCCTGAGATCACCGCTACCAGTGGTGCTTATGCCCTGGTCGGTATGGCCGCGATGGTGGCTGCAACCACACATGCTCCCGTGATGGCCGTTCTTATTATCTTCGAAATGACGGCGGAGTATACGGTCATTCTACCCCTGATGATAACCAGTATTATTGCCATGGTGATTTCTTCCCGACTGCTTGACGGCAGTAATATTTATACCCTAAAACTACTGCGTAGAGGAATTGATATATTCGGGGGAAAGGACATCAATGTCCTCGATCAAATCAGCGTAAAGGATTTGAAAAGAAAGATTATTGAGACGATTCCAGATTCCATGACACTTCAGCAACTCCTTGAGAAAATGTCCACCAGTTCTGCCCTGAATTTCTATGTGAGGGATGAAGATGGCTTACTCAATGGAATCATCACTCATTCAGCTATGCGCCGTTACTTAAACCACCACGAAGCAATTCCAGAACATGCTGAAGTAAAAGATATGATGAACCGCAAATTCGAGGTCATTACAGACCAGACACCTATCCACGAAGTTTTGAGAAAAATGATTGAAATGGATCTCGAAGCTGTACCTGTGGTTGATGAGAATAGCCAACTCCAGGGAGAGGTCGTACGAACTTCCATTGTCCATCAATATCAGGAGCTCTTAATTCACGCTGAATCCGCCAAGGCAATGGCAAGTTCAATGAAGTTTATTCATAAAGTCCACCATGAAAAATCCGAAGTCATGCCTGGTTTTTTTCTAGCCCGAATTAATGCCCCCTCGGCATTTGTAAATCAATCGCTCCGTTCCCTAAATGTCCGACAAACCTATGGTGTCGATATTCTGTTAATTCGTCGTACCACAGGAGACCTAGAGCAGGACATTATCCCAGATGTGAATGATAAGCTCCTGTCCTCGGATCAGCTGCTCATTTTTGGCGAAGAAGCCAAAGTCGATCCCTTGTGTCATGCGCATTAGTAAAAAACTTATCGTTTAACCAGCCAATCCACAACTAAAGCGGGCAAACCCTCAGCTAATTCAAATTCTTTTTAATTAATGATTTGCAATTGAGACCTATTCGCATATATCTTATTGCATGTTAATGCCAATTAATCTTTAAGGATCAAAATGAATAAAATATCTCTCACACTTTTAGCTACGCTTCTCTTTGTTTCTCACCTCATGGCAGATGGAAGACGGTATGTCTGGACCTATGAATATCAAACCCTCCATCGCGGTGAAGCTGAACTGGAATCATATACGGAATTCGCCCATCTCGATACAGACTCTGGTCGCCAGGCAACAACAACCCTACAGTACGAATATGAAATCGGCATGAATAATCGTTTTGATGTGGGAATCTACCAAAAATTCAAACAAGCTCACCAATCTCCAATTGCATATGATGGTTTCAAGATCAGGATGCGCTATAGATTTGGTGAGAAAGGACGCTGGCCTCTAGATCCTTTGATATATCTGGAATACAAGGACAATGCTGCTTTTGATCACTCCGCGCTGGAAACAAAACTTATCCTGGCTCGAGATTTTGATAAGCTCAATATTTCACTGAACCCAGTGTTAGAATTTGAGTTTGATGATGATGAGACTGAGGTTGAATTTGAGTATACTGCAGGACTCAGCTACCGACTGCATCCCATAGTAAGTCTGGGTCTCGAGACCAAAGGTAATACTGAACAATTCTATTGGGGCCCGACCCTCTCCCACGGGAAACAAGATTTATGGTTTGCCTTCGGGCTACTTTTCCCTGGCACGGCAGACACTGGTGCTGACCGCCTCATGCGGTTCATTATAGGAGTTGGCTTATAAAACCTGACTCTGATTGATATCAATGTCTCCGGGTTACTAAGATTTTTTCCAGTAATCTTTTAATAACTCTGAGACCCATTGAGGTTGTTTCGTGTTCTGAGGCAAAAACTCCTTAAATACTGGTTTAATATCCAGAATAGGTGAGCCATCCACAGCATCTAAGCCCTGAACAGTCAGGATATTACCCTCCAGGCCTAAAACCTTGGCCGTTGTGAGACCAATAGGATTGGGATGATGAGCTGAACGCTGTGCAAGTAATCCCAGTTTTGGCCAGTCCAAATTATTGCGGGGATGCCGAGAATCTGGTATCGGATTATCTACTGGAATCCGATGAAAAACAAAAATGACCTCAATATGAGAAAAGGATTCAATTCCCATCAATAATTCCTCTGAAAGGTCCTCTCTCAAGTGAATATTTGAGACAACTTCGCCCCAATTATCATCTTCCAGGTTATCCCGATTATTTGAAACAAAAGCTATGGGAGCGAGCTCGATTTTTTTATTCATAATTTAGCTTTATCTCACCAGCAGCAATTTTGAAATCACTGTTACCGACTCAGTTTCCAGACGACATAGGTAAACTCCAGCTTCCACGGGTTGACCATGATGATCCTGACTATTCCAACTAACCTGATAACGACCACTAGATTGTGATTCATTGAGGAGTTGGATTACTTCTCGGCCCTGGAGATCGACAATACTCATCCTCACTGATGTTTGGGAATCCAGAGAGTATGGAATCGTTGTGGATGGATTGAATGGGTTGGGAAAGTTCTGCCCCAGTTCAAAAGCAAGTGGTATGGCCAACTGATCTTCAGCCAGGCCAACGATATAATCTGCGGATTTTAAGATCCAATCATCGGGATCCATCACCAGACCTGTGACAACTTCACCTTCCGGTATCTCGATATGGAAGGTCATGAACTGTTCATTAATTCTCAGGACCGTATCAATGACAGACCCTGTTGTGGTAATTCGAAAATCCACAGGTAAGTCAAAGGATATTCCAGACTGAATTGTTTGTAACAACAGGTCGGTCCCACTTTGTTCTCTATAAGCTCGATAATGGGGGAATCCCTGTCCATAAATCCATTGCTGGAAAAAATCAGTGAAATCGAGACCACTGACTTCTTCAACAACCATCTCAAAATCTTCTGTGGTGGCAGTCCCATACTTGAACTGGGGATCATTTGCATAGCTCTGCAGGATCTCAAAGAAGATGTCATCTCCAACAATATGTCTCATCATGTGCAAAACCCAGGCTGGTTTATTATATGAAAGACTTGAACCAAATATGGATTCCGTTTCTGGATCCTCGACGTAAATGGTGCCACCTCCATAATACTCAAGCTCAGCCATTTTGCTGCGGTATCCACTGGGACCATAACGCTCCTCCCACCATAAGGCCTCCGCGTAGCGAGCAAATCCCTCATTAAGCCAGATATGGTGGTAGCTATGACAAGTAATCATATCGCCATACCACATATGCGCCAACTCGTGTGCGACACGTCTTTCTGTGGGATTTCCCATTGAGGTCAAGGTTTGATGCTCTAACCCCCAATTCTCACCCCACTCGGCATGACCATACTTTTCATCCATGAAGGGGTAGGGTCCAAAACGACGCTCATACAAACCTATCATTTCAGGTAAGAGCAGATAGTTCTCCGTCATATAAGAGGGGTCCGGATTATCAGGATGACTGTAGGTGTAAAACTCAATGGGTAGTGTATCATTATTTGCGTCCACATAGATTTCACCCCAGACGTAGAATTCATAAATGGATAGGGAGACAAGATAGGTGGCAATGGGATGACCAACATGATAATGCCAGGTTCTGGAGCCATCACCGTTATCGGTATTGGAAACCAGACGACCATTTGATGCAACGGTCATGTAATCTGCAATGGTTACCACTATATCAACTGAATCAGCCTTATCTCTAGGGTAGTCTACCGATGGCCACCAATCTCTGGCATTATAGGGTTGTGAACTTGTCCAAATGGCCCGTTCACCGAGTTCATAATCCCAATTAAAGCCATAATCCTCACTGTTGCTGGCAGGACCAGATTCTGAGTAGATCTCCATTGTCATCAATTCATCTAAAACAGGCGTTTCAAGAAGTGGGATTGATAGGATATCATTTGAATGGGTGAAAGCAATGGTATCACCATCGAGAATAACTGTATTGACGTTAATGTCCCCGAGACCCCCATTGTAGGTTGAATAATCGAGTTCAATGGTTTCAAGAGTGGTATCAATAGCAACAAACTTCACCACAAATGATTTGTCCATTGAGGTAGTGGGAATATCCATGTCAAAGTTTAAACCATAGTAGCGAACATCTATTTTCTGTTGCTCAGAAGTCGGTTGCATGTCGCGCAAGAACTGACTCTGATGTGCATGGCCACAAGGTTTTTCTTCATCTATGAAAGCATTCACACTGATGGAGATGAGTATTCCCATAAGGAATAGCCCCTGTCTGCTCCAATTCTTATTCACGTCTATATATCTCCTTTTAAGTAGGCTTGTCGTCGCGTTTCCGGAAACTTTTCGATAGCATATCTCAACATGGTTCGCGGCATGGTCTGGTAGTGTTTCTGTAGGAATTGTTCTTCTGTGGGTCGACTCTTATTCCCCACTTCTCTCAGCATCCAACCCACGGCTTTGTGGATGAGATCCGCTTTGTCATGGAGAAGTATCTCAGCCAGGGTAAGCGTATCCTGAAAGTCATATTGTCGAATAAAATAATAGCTTGATATAATGGCGACGCGTCGCTCCCACAGGTCTGCAGATCTGGCCAGCACCTCTAAGTGCGAGCGGTCCTTGTCAAAAAGATAATGACCTACAATTTGTAGAGCAGAGCTGTCTACGAGATCCCAGTTATTGATGTAAGCAATATTGTTGAGGTAGTCCTCATATATTTGCTGCTTCCCAATAGTGTCGGCCTGGTTATACAGATTGATTAAGAGAAAAAGCGCTGCGAGGCGAACTTCATGATAATTTGAGTGGAGCAGATCGAGAGCATCAATCCTGGTCGCCTGTTTAAACCTCTTTGCCAGAGACCGTAGAGGGGGAACTCTGATTCCCAAGAATACATCCCCTTCACCATATTCTCCCTTACGAGTCATAAAGAAACGCTGAGAATGTTTGGCTCGGGGAGGATCACCCATCTTAATGAGCTCCTCCAGAATCTGATTAGATAGTTCAGACATGATCAGCACCCTCACTCAAAAACGTAGCCAACACCTTCTACAAACCTGGCCAATTATGTTGCTGGGCATGTTTAACAAGGAGCGGGGAAGGGTTCACAATTACAGGGTAACCGACCTCTTCAAGCATGGGAATATCCATTTCTGAATTTCCATAAGCATAGGATTTTGAAAAATCAATACCCTGCTTTTCAGCCAAAATTCTAGCCAGAGTGACTTTTGCATCGCCTACA
>Ga0307989_1001854_pt1 | contig 10593 bp, 10 predicted proteins | sample EllFjometagen185_FD_203164 | JGI IMG/M metagenome (GOLD analysis project Ga0307989, IMG submission 203164) | Marine microbial communities from Ellis Fjord, Antarctic Ocean - #185 | ecosystem: Environmental > Aquatic > Marine > Unclassified | place: Southern Ocean | collected 2014-10-08 | reverse complement strand
CCTGATGCACCATCGATACACCATGCTCCAAAGCATGCTTCGGATCGGTAAAATTGTACTGCTGCCCTGTTAAATGGAACTCACCCTCATCCTGTTTATAAATACCAAAAAGGCACTTCATCAGGGTGGATTTTCCAGCACCGTTCTCGCCCATAAGGGAGTGAACTGTTCCCGGTCTCACATTGAGGCAGACCTTATTCAGAACTTTAACACCGGAAAAAGATTTGCTCACGTCTTTAATTTTAAGAACATATTCAGACTGCAAACACATCACCTCTCACATTAAATTTTCATTTTCACCCACAATAGAATGGAAAAAACTTCCCGTACTATTAAGCTAAAAAGCCTGATGACGGGATTATGAGACCCCACCATCAGGTTTTTACAAATTGAGGTTCTTTCAAAATTACTAATTTTGAAAGAACAACCTTATAGTGAAGTTTTTTGATGATATATAATTATTTCTGATACAATAAGATAAAACATTCATCAAAAAACTTCTGAAGCAAATTTCTTATAAATCTTCGATTTATGAAATTGGCTAATTCTCACTGAAAATTGACAGGGAATCCGGTCACCCTTCGACCCTGTCATTAATTTCAAATTCTTGTACTAAGAATTAATTAAAATTCTTGGTAGTTTTGAGGAGTTACTGCTACATATGCTACACGAACTGCTTTAGATCCATCAGTATCAAGAACCCATGAAGTTCCTGCAGTTGCGTCGTTACCCATTGCTGCATTCATTGCAAGATCAAGAGTAGCTCTAGCCTGGTTCACACCATCATTCAGTACGGTACCGTTCATTTCGCCGTCAGCGATATGCTGAAGAGCCTGAGCAAGTGCATCCACACCGTAGAGAGGAATCTCTACTTTAGCAGCTTTCAATGCATTGATTGCACCAAATGCCATTCCATCGTTGTTACAGATTACTAATTCGATATCATTTCCAAAGCTTGCAGTTAACCATGCAGCCATCTTATCATTTCCATGAGCAGTTGACCAGTTAGGATCTGCTTCAAGAGCCAGTTCTTCAACTGCAATACCAGCATCAGCAAAAGCTTTTACTGAATAGATAGTTCTTGCTTCTGCATCAGGATGTCCTGGTTCACCTTTAAGAAGGACATACTGCACAACACCGTCGCCGTTTTTGTCCCAATCAGGGTTTGCCTTCCAGTCATTTACCATCATTTCGCCCTGGATAATTCCTGATTCTGCTGAGTTTGTTCCTACATACCATACTTTATCATATAAGTTCATTACGCCAGCTTCTGTAGCTTCTTTGTTAAAAAGAATCAGAGGGATGTCAGCTTTTTTGGCTTTTTCGATAATTGACATTGCTGATGCAGGGTCAACTAGGTTGATTGCCAGTACATCAACACCTTTTGTGATATAAACGTCTACCTGGTCATTCAGTTTAGCCTGCTGGCCTTCTGAATCCACGATATCGATCTCAACACCGATCTCTTCTGCATATCTTTCCAGTTCAGGTTTGATAACTCCATTCATGAAATTATCCTGAAAACTATAGATATTAGCACCAATTGTTACTGCGCCGTCTTCAGCCTCAGCCCCTGCAAATACTCCTGCAAGAGGAATTAGCATCATAATTACTAATGCTGTTAAAAAAAACTTTTTCATACCGTTGCTCCTTAGGTTTTTCTGGTATCTTCTGATACCGGTATGATAAAAGCTTACCATCAATTCCAATCCAAACAATGTAATATTCTCTTCTCTCTTTATAAGATTTTACACTATTCTGCATTAATGGTATTAATTTAATCCAGAGTGAACACTTTGTAATCTATCCAAATATATTTATCATCAATAATCTCAAAACTCATCCCATCAAGTCTACGCATCTCAAGAATATATTCAGACAACTCAACGATTGCTTTTGCCTGTGTCAAAGAGTCATTTAATACTGTTCCATAGAGATACCCCTGCTCGATCTCCTTCACCGCTTCAGACAAACCATCAATTCCTACTACCGGCAGCCAGTCATCATCAAGGGGATCTATCCGGTCATTACCATTTGTATCACTAAAAACCTCTTCCAACCGCATCCGGTCCAGAGCCCCAATGGCCATTGCATCATTATTAGAGAGAAGAACTTCCATACTGCCGCCAAACGTTTTAAGAATCTGTTCCATCTTCTCAAAGGCCTGCACCTGATTCCAGTTTGCAACTTCAGTGATAAGAATTTCCAACTCAAATCCACGGTCACGAAAGGCTCTCACCACCTCCACAGTCCTGATCTCTGCATCCTGATGCCCCTGCTCTCCTTTCAGAATTACAACTTGTATAATATTATCCCCGTTTCGATCATACTGATTTAACTGGTTCGGATCATTGCCGAACAGCTCCATGATAAGTTCAGCCTGAAGCTGGCCTGACTGTTCAGCTCTTGCACCAACATAGTAGGCTTTATCCCAGAGTTTCAGATCCTCAATCAGCGGTTCACGGTTGAAAAATATTATCGGCATCTCCTGATCTTTCATTTTCTTTACAATTGAATAAGAACCGAGCCGGTCTACCGGATTAATTATTAACAGATCTCTCCCTTTGGCTGCCATTTCTTCAATCTGTTCATTCTGGAGAATTTGGGAATTTTGTGAGTCGATGGTTTCAAGCTGATAGTTTGGAATATCACTGGTCAGATCCTCAAGCTGGCGGGCAAATGTATAGATAAACGGATCGTTTTCATTATAAAGGATCAGAGCAGTCTGTTTCTCCTGTGTTCGGCAGCCTGCTGCAAAAAAGAAGAGTAGAAAAGTTATCAGGAACAATAATCCGCGACTTACGGTATATTGTACAGATCGGTTGTTCATACATCTATCTCCTTATCAGCCGGAAGTTCTACCGGCACCTCTATGGGGATGATGAGCTTGATATTTGTCAGCTCATCAAGTTTACTGGTAATAATAATATTCCCTTCAGCACCGTAATAGAGTTTTAGCCGCTGGTAGACATTTCGTATCCCGACACTATTCACTTCGTGAGTTCCGTCAAGGATCCTATACATTTCACTGATCCTCTCATCCGTAACACCATATCCGGTATTTTCCACCTCAAAAATCAGCAGACTATTCTCCTTATATCCACGAATAGTGATTTTTTCCTGTTCATCTCCTATCCCATGATATATGGCATTCTCTACAATGGGCTGGAGAATTAATTTCATCACCTTATACTCGTTAATTTCATCATCTATCTCAAATGCATACGTAAATTTTTCCTGATACCGGATTTGCTGAATGGTAAGGTAGTTCCTGATATGTGAAAGCTCATCGGCAGCCGGAATAAACGTCTCACCCCGTGAAATACTTATCCGGAAAAACTTAGCCAATGCAACTACCGTGGTAATAACATCATCTGTACGGTTACTCTCTGCAAGCCAGACAATGGAATCCAGTGTATTGTAGAGGAAATGGGGATTAATTTGGTTCTGGAGTGCACGAAGTTCTGTTTTTCTCTTATCACGCTGCTCTTCAACAATCTTCTCCATGAGTGAACGTATGGTATCGATCATGCTGTTAAACGATGCCGCAAGGTGTACAACTTCCCGCTGACCGGAGACTGAGACTTTCGTATAAAAATCGCCCTTTTCAATATTTGCCATGCTTATACGCAGCAGTTTCATCGGGCTCGATATCCTTCGGGAGATTGCTACCGCAGCGGCTGCAGCAACCAGTCCTGATACAATAAATATAAGACCCAGAACCAGCAGCATTCTTCGTTTTGCCTGTGCAACTTCATCAACATCATTCACCGTGACTATACGCCAACGGGTTTGTGACAGCGGGGTGATGTTCATGTGCATCACCTTATTATCGATTTCAGCAGGAAATCCGCCGAAGTAATTTTGTACGGCAATCTGTATGCTCTCCCGGGAACGGAGCTGATCATAGTTTCCTGATGAGTATATAAGTGAGTCGTCATCATTTAATATAAGAATATGGCCGTCGGGTCCCAAATTCGTTTTTTCAGCCAGGTCGGTTATTGTCCGGAAGTTGAGCTCTATCAGTATTACTCCATTTTTATTATCTGCGGTATCGGTATATTTAACAGATCGTGATACTGATATTACCTGTTCATCATTATCTGCGGAGATACTCTGGCTGTTATCAGTAGAGAAATGGAAGATTGAATTCTCTGCCAAAGCACTGGTAAACCAGGATTCGCGGGCAATTCCATCTCTGCGGGAGTCTCTGACCGGATCTCCCAGAATTTGTACGCCATGGGAGTCAAAAAGGAAGATTGAGACAACATCCCTCTTAATCTCAGAGTTTATGAGATAGATATTCTGCAGTTCGGAGGCGGCACTGTTCACATCGAGATTCAACGATGCATACTGCACATAATTGGCTGTCTCAATAACGCTGTTGATATAACCCTCATAATTGAGGACTATTTGTTTGTTTATTTCCCGAGACTGGCTCTCTACCAGGGTATCTGTCCGCTGTGAAAAGGTGGTGTAGAATATAACTCCTGTAACCAGAAGCATAAAAAACACGATTCCCAGAATAGCGATGAGTATATTTTGTCCTATTGATAGATTACGCATTACTCTTATCACGATAATTTTTCGGGGAAACTCCTTTATATTTTTTAAAGCTGTGACTAAAATAATAGACATCACGATATCCGCACTGGTGTGCAATTTCCACAACTCTGTCACCGGTAAAATTCAGCAGCTCCTGTGCTTTTTCCATGCGGACTCTGGTCAGATATTTCACAAAAGTAGTGCTTTTATGTTTTTTAAACAGCAGGCTGATATAAGAGATACTTATTCCCAACTCATCACATACTTGCTCCATAGAGAGATTCGGATCACGGTAATGGGCAGTTATGAAAGTTACAGCACTATCCAGAAGCCGCTGGGAGTTGGTCATTTTAGTGGTAACATTTAATGCTCTCAATTGAAGAAGTACGGAGAGTACCCAATCAAACAGCTGCTCAAGATTACGGAATCCGGCAATTTTTTCCAACAGGTCTTCGCCGAGTATTTCCTGCAGATCAACTTTGACCGACTCAGCAAAATTCACTACTATATTTACCAGGTTGATGATGTAGAGGCGGTAGTTTGCCAGAGCATGATTATGCTGTAGAGCGGCTTCCCGGAGATCGCTGACCACTCTCCGTATTTCATCTTCAGATCCGAATTTCGCGGCATATTCAAGAGTCTGCACTTCGGCCTCTGACAAATTAAGTACTTTCGGTTTTTTCCCTTCCAACTGATTAATATAGACAATTCGTCCGGTATTCAGGAATTTACTATATCCGAGAGCCTTTTCAGCCTCCTGATACGCATTCCTCAGAGTTCGGAATTCCCTATGAAGCTCGCTTACTCCAATATCTATTTTAGCCGATAGGAATTTTTCGGCCATTTTTACCATCTCATAGAAGGCCTGATCCACTCGCTTCAGAAAATTGAGACCGCCCTCTTTTATCAGAAACACTATACCGTCATGAAACATAAAGCTGTAATAATCGAATGCATACCGTTCAAGGATAGTCTGAATAATTGATCGAACAGACAGCTTGAGTTTTTCATACTCAATCACGTCACGCAGGTTCTCATCCCGCTCCAGCTGCACAAAGGAGAGAAGATAACGGGTATCATCAAGCGATATGCCGTACTCTTTGAGATTTTCGATATCTGAGGCATTTCCGGCAAGTGCGGTAATCAGAAATGAGTTGAAGTAGTTGTCGATTATAAGCGGGATACTCTGTTCATAACGCTTGCGTAGAGCTTCAATATTGTACTTTTCTTGAAATTCATTATCCAATTCGATTTTCAGCTTATGGAGAAAATTCGATATATCATCCTGTGTGACCGGTTTTGTAAGATAACTTGAAATATGAAGTTCTACGGCTTCCCTTGCATAGGAGAATTCATCATAGCCGGTAATAAATGCCACACGTACTGTAGGAAAATCACGTTTTATGATGGTAGCCAGTTCAATCCCATCAATATAGGGCATTTTTATATCAGTCAGAACGACATGAGGAGAGAGTTTCTCTATGAGTTCGATTGCATCGTAGCCGTTACCAGCTGTTCCCACAACGGAGAATCCGCTGTCACTGGATATTTTCGAGTTGATGCGTCCCCGCACTTCGTCTTCATCATCAACCAGTATCATTTTGTACGGTTCGTTCATATGAGTCTCCCGGACAATTATAGAATATGATCTGAACTGAAGCCGGTGGGTTCTATTGGCAATAAACCATTTTAGACAAAAGAATTAATCGAACAAAAAACCTATTCACTTTTTTAAGGGAAAGATTAATTGATAAATCCTTATCATTGGTAATATTCCATCTGATAAAATCCCACCGGCTTTGATTCAGATTTAAAGGGATACTTCATAATCCACTATTTGAAGAAATTTGGCAATATAAGAAAGGGATGGACGGAGGGACGGAGGTGGAAATAACGTTGCGTTATGTCTATTTTCAGACTACTATTACTGACGGGAACGAAATTTCTATAAGGGATGATACTCTGGAAAAAATACCGTTTAAAACCCATACACTTATCAATCAAATAGTCAAAAATGATTATTGCGCTCTTGCTGTCTTTGACCGGGAACTGCGTTACCTCTATGTAAGTGATCAATTTCTCCAGGATTACCAAATTACCCGTGAAAATGTTATTGGGAAGAGTCAATATAATATTTTTCCTGACATGCCTGAAAGGTGGAAAATCGCATACACGAGAGCTTTGGAAGGGGAATCTTCCAGCTCCGAAGAAGACACTTCTATACAAAATAATGGTAAATTTTTGTCACCCGGTGGAAGTGTTGCCCCTGGTATCTATCTTCCGGAGAGGTTGGATGCGTAATTCTCTATACCGATCTCATTTCAGAACGAATACAGTTGGAAAAGGACCTGCAGAAAGAGCAGGAATTGACCAGTCTTGTCTTGAAGACTATGGGTCAGGGCATTGTGATACTTGATCTGGATATGGTGAGGGAGTATGTGAATCCGGCATTCTGCAGAATGCTGGGATACCAGCCTGAGGATCTCATCGGGAAAAAACCAGTAGATATCACTCATCCAAAATATCAGGCTCAATTACCCCTTAATCGGAAGAATCGTTTGGCAGGAAAATCAGAGAAGTTGGAATCTGCACTCCTCAATGCAGATGGGATATATGTCCCTGTCCTGATCACAGCAACGCCAAGATATGAACAGGGCAAGGTTGTGGGATCAGTTTCAACTATTATCGATATCACTGAGAGGAAAAAAGCTGAGCTTGAAATTCAAAATCTGACGCAGGAGTATGAAACGATTTTCAATGGCACACAGGATGCCATGTTTCTGCTTGGAATTGATGAACATAATGAGTTCAGATATCTGCGTAACAATAAATCTCATCAGGAGAATACCGGTTTTCTTCCGGAAATGCTCTACGGGAAGACAAACAAAGAGCTTCTTGGAGTGGAAATTGGCGCAATACTTGATACTAATTACCAAAAATGTATAGCGATGCGGGCTCCTCTGGTCTATGAAGAAGAGCTTGATTCTCAAACGAACGAGTGGTAACACAGATTCAGGATAAGCAGTCCCGAAACAGCGGAACAGAGACAATCCTTGTGGTTGAGGATGAACGGGCAATCCTTCATATCCTCGAGACTATTCTTACAAAATCCGGATACAAAATTGTAGCAGCAGACACACCTGAAAAAGCTCTGGCACATGTGCAAAAAAATCCTGATAAATTTGACTTGCTGATAACTGATGTTATTATGCCTGGAATGAATGGATCAGAACTGGTTGATAGAATCAGAACCCACAAAAAGAGTATTAAGTTTTTATATATTTCTGGATACACTTCTGATATTATCTCCGATATGGATAATGACGGAACGGAGATTAATCTACTTCAAAAGCCATTCTCTGCTTCAGATCTCTGCAAAAGGGTCAGGGAGATACTTGATGCTTAGGATTCATCTTCAAAGCCTGAAATATCCCTTCCAGGACAAGGTCAGGAATCACTTCATCAAATACTCCCGAATCGCGGAAAAGTGTGGAAAATCCACCGGTTGCCAGGACTTTCAAATTCTGGTTTCCTGAAAAGTTCTCTTCGGATAATCGGGTAACTAATTCCCGAACCGCTCCCAGGTTACCGTAAAAAAGTCCTGATTGTATACTTTCCTCAGTACTCTGACCGCAAACACGATCCGGCTGCACAATTTCCACTTTTGGTAGTTTGGCTGTATGCTCCTCAAGAGCCTGCATGCCAAGACGCATTCCTGAAATTATTGCACCGCCAAGGTAATCTTTATCTGCGGTAATAACATCAAAAGTCGTTGCTGTACCAAAATCAACTATGATCAGATTACTGCCTGGATATCGATGAAGGCCCCCTATTGCATTGGCAATTCGATCCGCCCCAACTGCCCGTGGGTTTTTGTACTTAATTTTTAATCCTGTTCGGGTTCCTGCTTTTAATACGAATGGTTCCATACCGAAATAGCGTTTACAGCTATTTACCACGGCATGATTCATATCCGGGACTACAGAACAGTAGGCAATCTGCTTAACCGCATCAGGATCGAACCCATTCTCCCGAATAGCACTGCGGAGGAACAACCCAATTTCATCCGAAGAGGCAGCCTGATCCGATACTTTTCTGAATCTGAGAACTATTTTACTATCACGGTACAAACCGCAGTATATCTGTGAGTTTCCTGCATCAATGCAAAGTATCATGGGTAAAATCTCCTATGTAAATGACAAATATGGGTATAGAGCTGCTCAAACAGCTGCTGTTTTGTTTGTGTGAGAGAAAGCGGGTCACCATTGGCTGAGTAGATAGCAGCGGTATGGTGCAGATCATCAGATGCTTTACCAATCTCATTCAGATCATTGTGAACCAATAAGTCACAGGTTTTATCCTGCAGTATTTTTTGAATTGCCGCTATTTTTTCATTAGGGTCGGAGGTATTGGTCAGCTTAAAGCCTGTGAGAATAATCGCTCTTCCCTGTGCATATCCACGGATTTTCGAGAGAATTTTATAATTTCTCCTGAAGTGGACAATCATTGTTTTAGCACTGGACGAGATTTTCCCCTGTCCGCCTGCAGGAAATATTTTCCCATCCGGGGTCTCAAATGTTTCAGGGGTATAATCACTGACAGCTGCAAGATGTATTACTGCGGTAATATCCCTATCAGATTCCAAAGTTCTCTGCAGTTGTGCATCAAGATCTGAAAATGTTCTGTAGCGGAGAGTTTCGATGGTACCGTTCTGAATATGGGGGGGGAGTACTGCATGATAGCCATGCAGCAGCATAACATCATTCCCGAGGGCCGTCAGATATTCAGCAAGTCCTGCACCTGTTCTGCCGGTTGAGAAATTGGTAATGTATCTAACGCCGTCCAGCGGCTCCTCCGTCCCTCCGGAGGTTATGAGTATTTTCATAGTTTTCTCATATACTCTTTAATCATGGTATGGATCGTTTCCGGTTCAACCAGTCTTCCGGTACCTATTTCACCGCATGCAAGGATGCCGGCTTCTGTTTCGATGATCCGGGCACCCCATTCCGACAGGATATTGAGGTTTTCCTGTGTTGCCGGATGTTCCAGCATCTGACTGTTCATTGCCGGGGCAATCCAGTAGGGAGCCTGAAAATTGTTTGCAAGGAATACTGCACTTACCAGATCTTCTGCCAGTCCCATCCGCAGTCGTGCGATGGTTGCAGCTGAGGCGGGATAGAGGAGAATAAGATCTGCCCATCGGGCCAGCTCTATATGATCTATTTTCGATGAGTCGGCGAACATCTCTTTTTTTAAAGGTCTCCGGGTTATTCCCTCAAGAGCAGCAGGTCCGATAAATTGCAGAGCGGATTCAGTAGAGACACACTGCACTTTATGTCCATCTTTCACCAGAGCTGATGCCAGGGACGCTGCTTTATAAGCCGATATAGAACCGGACAGGCAGAGCAGAATATGTTTACGCTCGTTTTTTGTATTACTATCTTTTAACATTATCAATTAACCTCACTTTACCCAAAGTTACTGCAGCCAACAGCCGCATGCCCAATACATGATCACTAAACTCTTCAATATATTCCACTTCGAATCCTTTTTCTTCCAGAGCTGCACACATTTCAGCCGTGGATTTGCCGGAAATGAGGGTTTTATAGAGCCACGGGGCAATCTGAAGCTCTTCCTGTTTTAAACGTACATTACGGGAACTCATTGCCAGTCCCGATTTTTCCCGGACAGTTGGACAGGGAATAATTTCAGTTTCCAGGAAAAAGGCCTCTGCCATTCTGCGGATCAGTACTAGCTGCTGCCAATCTTTTTCTCCAAAATAGGCCCGATCCGCATGGGTTAGATTCAGTAACTTCAGCACTACTGTCAAAACTCCATCAAAATGGCCCGGCCGGTATTCTCCGCAATATTTCTGCGACAAATCCTGCTCAAGAACTCTGTATTGGTAATTATCAGGATACATGCTGCCTGCTTCAGGATAGAGCAGCATATCCACACCGGCACGTTCCAGTGCGGCGATATCTACATCCCAGGTTGCTGGATATGTACCGAGATCTTCGGGGTTATCAAACTGGGCCGGATTTACAA
>Ga0307989_1001853_pt1 | contig 10598 bp, 5 predicted proteins | sample EllFjometagen185_FD_203164 | JGI IMG/M metagenome (GOLD analysis project Ga0307989, IMG submission 203164) | Marine microbial communities from Ellis Fjord, Antarctic Ocean - #185 | ecosystem: Environmental > Aquatic > Marine > Unclassified | place: Southern Ocean | collected 2014-10-08 | reverse complement strand
AATACTAAAGTCTCTTGAAGAAGAAGATGCAAATGCGGAATAGAGAGGCATAGTATGAAGATTCTTGAACTAAGATTTAAAAATCTGAACTCACTCTATGGTGAATGGCTCATTGATTTTAGCGCCCCCGAATATGTTACGAATGGAATCTTTGCCATTACCGGATCCACGGGAGCTGGTAAATCAACGGTCCTTGATGCTATCTGTTTAGCACTTTATGGTCAAACCCCTCGTTTAGGAAGAATTACCAAAAGTGGTAATGAGATTATGTCAAGGCAAACTGGAGAGTGCTATGCTGAAGTACTCTTTGAATCCAGCTCAGGTCGGTTTCGCTGTCATTGGAGCCAGCATCGTGCTCGAAAATCTGCTAGTGGTGATTTGCAGAGTCCGCAGCATGAAATTTCTGAAGGTATCGAAAATGGGCAAGTGATTGAGAATCAGCTGAGGAGTGTTGCCACAGCAATAGAAGAAAAAACCGGAATGGATTTTGACCGTTTCACCAGGTCGATACTGCTTGCCCAAGGTGACTTTGACACATTTCTTAAAGCAAATATTGAAGAGAAATCCAAAATCCTTGAACAGATCACTGGCACCGAAATCTATACGGAAATATCAAAACGGGTGCATGAACGGCAACGCAGTGAGCGTGAAAATCTCAACAACCTACAAGCAGAAACTGATGGCATAATTATTCTGGAACCTGAAGAGGAAAAGAATATCCAACTGCATATTAAGGATCAACAGAAACAAGAGAGAAAACTTTCCACACAGACCAGTGAAATAGGAAAGTCTATAGCCTGGTTAACCGGTATCGATGACCTGAAAAAGGACATCGACTCCTTATCTGAGGAGTCAGAAAAACTGGAGGTTGAACTTGAATCTTTTCAAGCGGACCGATCTCGTCTGGACCATTCAATTAAGGCCGCTGAACTTGATGGAACCTACGCGAATCTAGGAGCGGTGCGAAAACAGCAGGGCATGGATGAAAATTCATTAACAACAGCGAACAGCAATCTACCTGGTCTAGAGGATGATTTTCAACAGCATGCAGATGTTCTGAAGACTTTTGAACAACAGGTTGTTAATGCTAAGGCAGAATTGAAAATAGAGTCTCCACTAATTAAGAAAGTCCGGTTACTTGACCAGAAGCTGATTGATCAAAAGAAAACCATCACAAATAATACAGATATGTGTGAAAAAGATTCAAAAAAAATAGAGGAAAGCAGAAAGCTGAAACTTGTTGGGCAGAACAATCGGGATTCTGCAAGCAATGAGCTCAAAATTGTCGATAAGTTTTTGAGTGGAAATGCACAGGATGAATGGCTTGTGAGTGGATTAACTGGGATTAGTGAGCAGATTAGCAGTCTTCTCTCAAAGCAAAAAGAGACTGCAAATAAAATAGATGAGGTTCAGGAAGCTGAAGATGGCCTGAGGGAGAGTATTAAAAAACTTGAAGATTACACCAAGGAAACCGGTGTCAGGAAGCAGATTGTTGAGGGGGCTGCGAAGTCACTTAAAGCAAGTAAAAAAGTTTTAAGCTCATTACTTGGTGATCGCTTACTTCGTGGATACCGCACCGAAAAAGAAACCCTGTCAGCAGAAGTGGCGTTAATTTCAAAAATTGCGGAGCTTGAGGACCATCGTGCTAAGCTGGAAGATGGTAATCCATGTCCCCTTTGCGGAGCAGAAGAACATCCCTTTGCTGAAGGGAACATACCAGTTTTAGGTGAGAAAGAGAAAAAGATTGAGCAGCTCTCAAAATTGATCCAGAATGCTGAGGATCAGGAATTAGGAATTGATAAGCTCAAAGCTATAGAGAAAGAAGCTCAGACAAATCTTACTGAGAGTGAAATACTTGCTGCTATTGCAGGTAATGAGAAGAAGGCAGCTAAGAAAAACCTCACTGATCTGGCTAAATATCTAAAGGGGATACGGTCTGATTATGCAAAAATAAAAAAGAAAATCTTAACTAAACTAAAACCACTTGGATTTAAAAAACTTTCAGAATCCGATGTCTCATCCTTGCTGGAATCGCTGGATGAACGCCTCGGAAATTGGCAGAATCAGGTAAAGCAGAAAACTGCAATAGAAAAACAGATCTCTGAACTGGATGGTGAAATAAAGCGGCTCGACGCAGTTATTAAAACTCAGGTAAGTACTTTGGCCGAAAAGCAAAAGGCTCTGGATTTATGTGAAAAAGAATATTCAGATGGCAATTCCCAACGTCAGAGATTATACAAAGATAAAAATCCGGATACTGAAGAGCTCCGCTTGAACAATGCTATTAGCGATACCGAGCAGACAGAAAAACAGGCCAGGATCCAGAATGCTGAAGTTCAACAGAAAGTGAACTCTGCTAAGGCCAATATCACCTCCCTGGAGAAGCAGGTCACGAAAAGAGCCTCTGAGCTGAAGATACTTGAATCCAATTTTATTACATCGCTTCCATCTGCTGGTTTCATAGATGAACAACAATTTATAAAAGCTCGACTATCGGTAGACGAACGGGAGGTCTTGACCCAAAAAGCCCAAGAATTAGACCATCGTCAGGTAGACCTCAAAGCTAGAAGAGAAGATCGTGAGAGTCGCTTAGCGAAAGAGCTGGAAAAGAAGATAACAGATAATTCCGTTGTGGAGCTTGAGCCGCAATATAAAGAACTTGAGGAAAGTCTAAAAAAACTCAGAGATGATATCGCTGAGTTGAAACATAAGCTTAGCACTAATGAGGCTGACAAGAAACGTATAGCAGAAAAACAGACCGTAATTGATGCTCAGCAGAAGGAGTGTGTACGTTGGGACAAACTACATGGTCTAATTGGTTCTGCCGATGGTAAGAAATTTAGAAACTTTGCTCAGGGTTTAACCTTTGAGCTCATGGTATCACATGCCAACCAGCAGCTTGAAAAAATGACAGATAGATACCTGCTTGTTCGTGATGATGATCAGCCACTTGAATTGAATGTTGTTGATAATTATCAGGCTGGAGAAATTAGATCCACTAAAAATTTATCTGGTGGTGAAAGTTTCATTGTAAGCCTGACACTTGCTTTGGGTCTATCAAAAATGGCTAGTCGTAAAGTAAGGGTAGATTCTCTTTTCCTGGATGAAGGTTTTGGGACTCTGGATGAAGAGACCTTGGAAACAGCATTGGAAACCTTATCTAGCTTACACCAGGATGGTAAACTTATTGGCATTATCTCGCATATTCCTGCGTTGAAGGAAAGAATTAGCACACAGATCAGCATAGACCCTATCTCCGGGGGAAAAAGTGTCATTACTGGTCCCGGATGTAGCAGAATTTAAACCATGTTGCTATAGACGAAGGCGGGAATTTGGTTCTTATTGAGAAGTACGGTGAGTGTGTAGTACATAAAATACATGAATAAATTTAGTGCAATATCACGCAGTTCTGCGTGATATAAGGGAAGTCAGAGATGGGAAGTGGTAATATTGAGAAGGAGTAAATCTATGATTGAGCTAAAACGAAATGTGTTAGTTTTCAGTGCGTATCCAACATATTAAGAAAATATCACTTTGTGTTGGGATATTATGTAATTCACTTCCTCCCAATCAATTCATTAACAATGTCCTTATATGAGGAGATTTACCTGTGTTATGGAATAGTATGTGCATCTCTTTTCATAATAATTACTAACTCGACAAAAATATCGGTCATTATTGTGACCAACAACACTGCTTGAAGCACAATATGAGGGGAAACATTTGCATGAAAAAATATGATTACACCGATATCCTAGGATGGTCTCATAGCAGATATCGTACATTCGACGAGTGTAGAAGAAAGTATTATTACCATTATTACGGGAAAAACTTCCAGCCGCAAATAAGTGAGCAAGTGGTGCAGTTGAAGCGGCTTGTTTCACGACCGCTGCTAAACGGGTCTATTGTTCATGATCTAATTGAGAAAGCTTTAAACCATTTGAAGTTTAATTTCGAATTCGTGGAAGCAGACTTTTTAGAATTCGCTGAAAAATTTATTGAGACAGCATGTAACAATGCTGCAAGCTTCGAAAAATACTATGAGAATGCAGAGTTGGATATAGTCAGTATTGAAACTTCCGTTTTTGAGGCTCTCGGTAACTTTCTCAAAAGCAGTAGATTTGAATTACTTCTAGGATCAACACCGGAAACAAGGGCACTTTGGGTAATCGAACCTCCAGGGTTTGGAGAAACTAGATTCCAGGGGAAGAAGGTCTACTTCAAGGTGGATTTCCTTGTTGTTGAAGATGGCCAATATTTAGTTTTTGATTGGAAGACCGGGAAAAAGGATCCCATCCAGCATGCGGAACAGATAAAAGGCTATGCATTATGGGTAATGGATCATTATGAAGCAGCTGTTGGAAGTGTCAACATGAACATCTCGTATGTTACAGGAGGATATGAAGAGATTTCAGTGGATGTTAACCCTTTTGATTTATCTCAACTTGCTGGTAAAATAGAATCTCAGACGAATTATATGTATGATATGTGCAGCGATATTCAAGGGAATATCCCCAAACCTATAGATGAGTTTCCACTTATAGCGAATCCAAATAGATGCAAATACTGCAACTTTAAATTATTATGTGATAGGGTATAATTGATATGGCCAAAATGTTTCCTCATATATTCCCCACTGAAAGATTGGATGAGACAACCGAAAAACAAATCTACGATCTCCTAAAAGGACTCCCGGATGATTACTGGGTATTTTACCACACACGTCTCCCTCTTACTGACGATCCTGAAATTGATTTTTTAGTGATCAAGGAAAATTATGGGATTGTAAATCTTGAAGTTAAAGGTGGGAGATGGCGACTGGAAAATGGAGGCTGGTATAGAAACAATGAATCAGATTTTAACCCTGTTGATCAAGCAGTATCCCAAAAACATTCCTTTGCTAGATTTATTCGTTCATCTGTGAAAAACTGTCCATGGCTATCAATAGAGCCTGCACTGTGCTTTCCACATGCACTTCAAAGTGTATTCAGTAAGCAAGAGGCCATTCTTCCCACAATTTATGGGAAAGATTCATTACCTCACTTACATGCAGGGCTCGAAGCTCAGATGCAGCAGATAGTTGATGATCCGGCGAACTCCCGTTACAATCGTGAACCTCGATGCTCTAGGAATCTCATCCGAATGATCAGGTCAATCATCGCACCTCAGTCTACAAAAGATCTGCAGGTATATTTAGATAGTGAAAGAGACGAGCTTGATAGAATTACTGACCAATTTCATGCAGGCATAGCTGGGCTTTATCAAAATAAGCGTGTTGCAATACGAGGATCAGCTGGAACTGGAAAAACGTGGATGCTGCTGAAGTCAGCTTATAAATATGCCAGAGATGGAAAGAAGGTGCTGATAACTTGCAAAAATATGTTGCTAGCTGAGTGGATAAAATCTGAACTTAATACGAAATATGACATACATGTTGAGCCATTTGAAGAATTAATGAAACGACTTTTAGGAGATATTGTTGACAATCCCGACAATCTCGATTCAGAGGCGAGGAATGAATATTACAAACAGCTTCCAAGTACTTTTGCGGATGAGATCCTTACTGGTGAACACGAACTTTACGATGCTATTTATGTTGATGAAGCACAGACATTTACAGGTGATCACTGGGTATGCATTGAGGAGATGCTTGTAGATAAGCTGGAATCAAAACTTTCCTATTTCTACGACCCAGACCAGAAGCATTTTACAGAAAAAGAGTTCAAATATCTTCCGGATGTCCCTACGAAATTTGAACTTACAATAAATTTGAGAAATACAGCCAATATTCATGAGCAGGCAATAAAGTATCTCACTGACCCTCCTAGTATTTTGGACTATGCGGTGGAAGGAAGACCAGTATACTACGTTCAAATCGATTCAGCGGAAAAAAAGGCTGTGGAACAAGTCGTACAGAAGTTGTTACATCAGCTCATTACTGAATATAAGGTATCAAGGAAGAGCATCTCTCTTCTATCTTGTCATAGAGTCGAAAATAACTCTCTCTCAAAATTCATTGATACTGATAAAAAATTAGCTGGTCAGAGGTTAACTAATTCACTTTCCGACAACACAGCGATAACCAGTACATCTGCAAGAAGGTATAGGGGCTTGGAGAACCAGATTGTTATACTCTATGACTTCCGAGAGCACGATTTTACTGAGATAAATTACAATGGTGCTACTCGCGCATGCTTACTACTTATAATGCTAGTTGACAAAGAAGTCATTCGATCAAAAGCTGACTTCCTAGATGGCTGTGTTGAAATTAAGCTTCCGGAATTGATACCGATTGACTAGTGACTGTATAAAAAGCTGGAAATGAAAAATAATTGAACAATAGTACATCCCGGGAAGATTTAGACCATAAATTTTACTACTCAAGTGAGAGTCAAAAAGAAACCCTAATAATGTCTATCCTCAATATTCGGCAAAGTATTTTGATATTCATTCCAGGTTAAACCTTGCGCGAGTGAAAAGCACAATCGAGGGGATTGCAAGTGATTGGGTTGGAAGAAATAAATCAAGTTCCATGTACCACTTAATGAAATCATTATAGGTGTTTTGGATGAAAAATCGCCCACCGTTATTTTCGGATGCTCTTTTCATAGCAAAGTATTGGAAGAGCAAATATGTAACAAAAATTAGTATAAGAATTTATCAGGATTAAGAAATTGAAAACCTCAATAAATATTTCAGAAGATTTGAAAGACTTTTTAGATACGCTAAAATCAGATAAAAAATATGAAAAATATTTTAAATCTGATATTCGTTTTTTCGAAGAGCGTCTGCGTGTTTGGATGAAAGGTCAGATCAGAATTGGGCTAATTGGGGTGACTAGTTCAGGAAAATCAACACTGATAAATGCCCTGCTGGGCCAAAAACTGCTACCTCAAAAAGTTCGACCAAGCTCAAGTGTAATAGTGATTTGTGGGTTCGGTGAAAAGGATAGCGCCACAGTTCTGTTTGATCGAAGCTCAGGTAAATCGCCGGCTAGTTATGAGGATAATATTAAAAAGACTCTGGAACAATATGGAGATGAGGGTGAGAACCAACACAATTCTAAGCAGGTAAGTGAAATTCACCTCCGATCCCCTGCATATAAATTGCCCCATGATGTCAGTTTGGTTGATTCTCCAGGATTAGATGCTTTCGGGATGGATGGGCATGAAAAAATCACACTGCAACTCGCCCTGCCTACTCTTGATATGGTATTATTCTTAACCACCGTGAAGGCAAATTCAGACAGAGAGAATTTGCAAAGAATTGATCAAGTTACTGAAGACGATAAGCCTCTCATCGTCCTCCAAAATATGATTGATTCTGTGGAGCCTAAAATTGCTAAAGGTGGGAAAGTTGAAAAAGACTGTGCTACTGTTCGCGGTGAACACAAGTATCGAATTGAAAAACTCCTAAAAAATGCTAAAAAAGAATCTACCAGGGCTGCACAAGTAATTCAAGTATCCGCTATTAGGGGACTTGAAGGTCCATGGGAGAATTCAAATTTAGATAATTTAATCGATTCAATCATCTCAAATAAGAAGTGGCTCAATGAGAGAAGTATTTTGGCCAGAGCTACTCAGATTAAAAATAGATTAGTTGAAATGATATCAGGTTTAAAAAAAATGGATTCTGATGATCAATATTTACTAGACGAATTAAATAAATTGTCAGAATATACCGGTCGAGTTACCTCGTTAAAGGGAGGTATAAATGCAAAGTTCGATTACTTCCAGCAACATATCAAGGCATTGTCAGACAAGCTGGAAAAATTTAACAAGACCTATACTGATATCAATTCTGCAAAGGTGGCAGGTAAAGAATTATTTGCCAAACCAAAATTGTTGAATAAAGAGCTGTCAAAATTCATTTCCGAAGTGCAGAAGAATGAAAAAAAGATTGCTAAAGACTTAAACCTGAGATCAGAAGATATGAATTTTCATATCCAAAGTTTTTCAGAGAGTCTGAATTTTAGCGTACCCACAAAAGAGGAACAAAGGACTCATACAAGGCAGGTCAAAAGGCGAACAGCTGGAGGGGCAATTGCAAGAGGGTTTGGTTGGGTATTTAGACAGGATGATTGGGGGTACGATACAATTACCGAGCATGAAACATATATCATTGTAGACAAAGCAAAATTCGTTGAAGTTGTAAAATCTAAAATAAATAAATGGATAAGCTGGTTCTCTGAATCCAGTAACACGTTCGGCGAAGCTACTGAAGAGAAGATTCAATTGCTTAGAGAAGAAATAGAAAATAAAGTCGAATCTTTGAACCAAAAAAAAGAGATGACTATTTCTGATAGTGAGCGAGTATCAATGCTATCTAAACTAGCCGAACATCAGAAGAAGTTAGGTCAATATTCTGTTAACACTTCGTTCCAAAGTGAGAAGGGTTCTCAAGCAATTCCCGATGATAAATATTTCGATTTTGAGTTACCTAAAGTAATTTTTGATATATTCACAATTGGTCAGCGAGAGAGTTATCAAATCTTCAGTGCATTCAAGGACTATTGCATTGAGATGATGAAGAATCCTGAACGATTGATGGCCGTCGGATGGGATGACAGTGATATCGATAAATTCACTGAGCTGTTCTTTTCTGATTATCACAGTGGTGAGACTAATGCTTCTGAGGGAAATGTATCGGATATTGATGCCCCCGCCATTCTTTCTGTAATCAATGCCGATAGCGAAAATATTCAAGATAGCATTAGTGGCAAAAACTCAACAAAGCAGTTGGGTGTTTTTGTGATTGTTGACATTCAACAAATAGGAATGGCTGAAAAGAAGATACGAGACTTAACACTACAAAAAATTAATCAAGTAGGTGTAACATGGGTTGTTCAATCTATCGAGGCGCTCATCAATAGTAACGCTCTTATGGAAGGGTTTATTGAATTTTTCAAATTATTGAATCGGCTTGAGTTACCCGTTCAGGGACTCCTCATAAGTAACAGAGATCCCCTCTATACTCTCCTAATAAATGAGCTTTATAATAATGGAAATCAAATCCTAAATGCCAGAGATTCAGTGAGTGTCGAAAGACAATGGCTAAAACGGTTTGATAATATTTTGAATCTTAGTCAAAAGAAGAGGGAAACACTTGTTCAATACCTTCGAATATACAAACTACTTAATGAAAAAGGAGCGTCGTGATGATAGAAAAAATTAAGATATCAACTGATGAACAAACTTCTCAACTCTTAACCAGGATTAAAGACGAAATAGCTGATGCCATAGATATAGGATTGTCGAATTATGATATTGAAGAGGTAAAAAGCGCAGTTAGCTCAAATAATTCTCAACTCACCCTAATTCTTGAAAAAACAGAGGGCCTGCTTTCCCATAATACCTCTGAAAAGATTGAGGCTGTGAGCAAATATCTGCAGGAAGTGATTTATGAAAATATTCAAGAAATGGGTGGTCAAATAAATGGTGTTTCAACCACTCAAACTGAATATTTAACCATTCTCAAAGGAATTCGTGACACAATAAATGAGGGACAAAAAGTAATAACTAATAAGTTGCCGGCGATTGAAGGGAAGATGGGTGATTGTATGAAGAGAGTGGATTTAGTCACAGCTTCTATCAAGCCTCCAATCGATAAAATGCAAAATGAAATGCAGAACCTACTACAAAAAATGGCTACCATGGAACAGACTCAATCCAAAATTGAGGAGCGAATAAATGCACCTTGGTACAAACGGTTAGGTCACTTTAAAAGTAATGAAATTGGGGGAGAATAGCATGGCACTTGTGAATCTTTTGACTGATGAATCTTTATTAGAGCTCATAGAAAGGCACAACATTAACCAGGGTTCACCTGAGTTGAATCACGAAATAAATTATCGAGATCAGTTTAATAGATGGAAGTCGTCTATTTTAAAACCAAAAATAACAATACCTGTGATTGGAGTCCAAGGGGCAGGCAAGAGTACATTTTTGAATGCTCTACTAATGGATGATATCGTTCTCCCTGTTGATGCAGATGAAACCACCTGTATCCCCACAGAAATTTCATATGATATTAAAGACAGCACAACCTCAGTTGTTGTTTTTATTGATGGGCATGAAGTTTCAGTACCCTGTAGTGCTGACGGCTTAAATCCCTATGTCAATAACATCGAAAACCCTGGCAATGAGAAAAACGTCAAATTGATTAGAATTAAGAGGAATAGCGATCTATTAAATAATGGTGTGGTACTTGTCGATTTACCTGGACTGGGTAGTCTTACTCAAAAAAACACAGAGACGACTTTGAACTATATAAATGAAGCCGAGGGATCTATTTATCTGCTCAGAACGATCCCACCTATCACCCAAAGCGAATCTGCATTCATTAGAAGTACTTGGCCAATGATGTCGAAGGCGTTCTTTATTCAGAATCAGTGGAACGATGAAACGCAAGCAGAGGTAGAAGATGGGAAAGCACATAGTCTAAATGTTTTAAAAACGATTGCAGGTCAATGCCGACTAGATGATACTCGGATTGGGATTGATATTGTTAATATATATCAAGCCTTCACGGCGAAAATGAGAGACGATTCAGAAGGAGTCAGTCAATCGGGGATTGATATTATTATTCAAGGGCTGAAA
>Ga0307989_1001852_pt1 | contig 10599 bp, 8 predicted proteins | sample EllFjometagen185_FD_203164 | JGI IMG/M metagenome (GOLD analysis project Ga0307989, IMG submission 203164) | Marine microbial communities from Ellis Fjord, Antarctic Ocean - #185 | ecosystem: Environmental > Aquatic > Marine > Unclassified | place: Southern Ocean | collected 2014-10-08 | reverse complement strand
TTTCGAAGTGTTTTGTTCATTAATTGTTTAAAAGTTGTACTCTCTACTACATTCTTCTATATATATATATTTATTATTATCTTTTCGAATTGGTCTTATTCAATATTTTTTGTATAATTGCGAATGCAGAATTTAGTTAATTAAAATCTAATATTATGAAGTTATTTTGTTCTAGGAAGGATTTGGAAACAGCATTGAATATTGTAAACAAAGCAATAAGTTCAAACAACACATTACCAGTGTTGAATAATATTTTGGTAAAGGCTGAAGGAAAGAAACTTTTGTTTTCGGCGACCAATCTAGAAATTGCTATTAGTTATTTTATCGAGGCGGATGTTCGTGCGGAAGGTGCTATTACAATTCCGGCAAAATTAATTACTAGTTATATTTCATTGTTGAATGATGAGAAAGTTGAGTTGTCTATTACCGATGGGCTTAACCTTTTGGTTCAGTCTTCTACGTCCACAACAAAGATAAAATGTATTAGCGCAGACGAGTTTCCACTTATTCCAAAAGTTGATGCTGAGCAAACATTCAAGGTTGCGACAGATGAGTTGGATGCTGGAATAATGGAGTCTGTTTTTGCAGCTTCTACAAATGTTTCAAGACCTGTTTTGTCGGGAGTTTATTGTTTGGTTGATGGTAGTGAGATGAAAATGGTTGCAACAGATAGTTATAGACTTGCAGAGAGAAAAGTTGCCTTGAAAGATAAGGTTGAAGGGAGCATCTCTTGTATCATTCCATCTAAAACAATTTCAGAACTAGGGAAAGTTACTAGTCACACAGATTCTAAAGAAGTAGAGGTTAGTGTTTCTAAGAACCAGGTTTTGTTCAAGGTGGGAAACGTTGAATTAGTTTCTAGGCTAATAGAGGGAAAGTTCCCCGAATACGAGAGAATTATTCCAAAAGAAGGGAAAACTAAACTAGAAGTTTCTGTTGATGATCTTGCGTTGGTTGTAAAGAGAGTGAACTTGTTTGCAAGAGAGAATAATAACAGTGTTAAGTTAACGGCCACCAACGACGGGAAGCTGATTGTTTCTACCGACGAGACGAAAGTTGGCGAGGAAAAGGCTGAAGTTGCGATCAAGATTGATGGAGAAAATAATAAAATTTCACTTAATTCACAGTACTTGTTAGATGTTTTGACCTACCTGAACGACGACAAGGTTATGATAGAGATGAGTGATAAATTATCTCCCGCTGTTATAAAACCGGTTAACAGAGAAGATTACGTTTACATTATAATGCCACTTAAGGTATAATTAGGCCGTACAAAAAACTGTTTAAGTTTTTTTCGAACCAGGCTTTAAGCTAATGCAGAATATTGTCTCTTATTTTTCGGATGAAGTGTTTAGAGGGTCTTCGGACTTATTTTTGTCGAAGGGTAATGTGTCATACTCTGGCATCAGTACCAGCTCCTCAAAGTCTTTGGTGATTTCTGATGTTTTGAGAAGATCTGGTAAAGGAGCGGATCGCGATGTTGAGAATGTTCTGTGGGTTGTTGACGACCTACACGAGATGGAGGCGGTGAAGAGATCTATGAGAATATGGAGTGATCGAGATGTGCACGGCTATGTTCCTTTGAGAGACGAGGATCGTTCCAAATACAGCATGGGGAGTGTTTTTGAGAGAGAGCTTTCTTTGAGACGAGCTTCTTTTGTTGCTCGTGTTGTTGGAAAGAAGAAAGGGGTTTTTATTATTCCTTTTTCTGCTCTTTTGGAAGAGTTACCTTCTGCCGCTGAGTTCGAAGAGAGAATGGTGACGTTCAAAAGTGGTGCGGAGATGGACGTTGTTGAGTTTATAGAAAAATTAGTCGGGCTTGGGTACGACAACGCTGACGACGAATACGTTAAACATGGTCAGTATTTCAAAATAGGTGACAGTGTAACTGTTTGGCCCGTTGGGAGTTCTGAGGTTTTCCGTGTTGAATTTTCTTTTGATAAAATTGACGGAATTTCTGTTTACGATACTGAAAAAAAGAAGTCGTTGAAAAAGGTTTCAGCTTTAGATGTTTTTCCTATCGAATACAACGAGGCTTCAAAAAGTTTACTTTCGATATTGAGCAAAGATTCTTTGATTGTTGATGATGAGTTGGATGTTACTGATGACTATTATGATATGTGGAATGAGTTTATGGAGGACGCTTCAAAGGGGTTTAAAACAATTTCTTTTACAGCGTTTAATGAGGATGAAATTAATCACAAACATTTACATTTTTATTCTGTTTTGAAGTATCGGACTGGGTATGATTTTGCGAATGATTTACGGGACAAGATTCATGGAAAGTGGAAGGTTTTGGTTTTCACCAAAGAGTTTGACGAGGTTTCTGCGTTGCTTGATGATCAGAAGGTTCCGTTCCGAGACAAGCTTCCAAAAGACGGGTTTGCTGACGGCGCTGTGTATGTTATCCCGGTGGACAAAGAGGATGTTTTTCCTCAACCATTTCAAGCTCCGGACCAGTCAATTTTATTAATTACAGATTTGGAAATATCGCTATTAAGGGAGAAGGTGGACAAGCCAGTTTCTCACAAAGTTTTTGAGGACTTTTTAGGCGGTTTAAAGAACGGAGACTATGTAGTTCATAGCGACCATGGTGTTGCAAGGTTTCAGGGCTTAGATCGAAAGACAGTGGACGACATTACACGTGAGTACCTCAAACTAGGGTACGCTGAGAATGATAAATTGTTTGTGCCGATTGATCAGGCTGATAAAGTTAGTAAATATATTGGCTCTGAAGAATTAATGCCAAAACTTACACGGCTTGGTTCCGCGGAGTGGTCAACTATTACTAGCAAGGTTAGAAAAGAGACGCAAAAAATTGCGAAAGAATTGTTGAAACTTTATGCGCAAAGGAAGACTGCGATGGGGCACTCTTATGCTCGTGATGTTTCTGACCAAGAAAAATTTGAAGATACTTTTCCGTACGAAGAAACTCCGGGACAGATCAAAGCTATCAACGATGTGAAGTCTGATATGGAGAGCGAGGAACCGATGGATCGTTTGGTTTGTGGAGATGTTGGTTTTGGAAAAACTGAGGTTGCAATGCGAGCTGCTTTCAAAGCGGTTCAAGACAAAAAACAAGTTGCGCTTGTTTCGCCGATCACGATTCTTACCGATCAGCATTACAAGTCTTTCAAAAAAAGAATGGAGCCTTTTCATGTTCGAGTTGAAATGTTGTCACGTTTCAGAAGTCAAAAAGAGCAAAAAGAAACTTTGAAAAGATTGGAGAAAGGCGAGGTGGATGTTGTGATTGGAACACACCGGCTTTTGCAACCAGACGTTAAGTTCAAGGACCTTGGGTTGGTTGTTGTGGATGAAGAACAGAGATTTGGTGTGAGCCAAAAAGAGAAACTGAAAGAGTTGCGTGCGGAGGTTGATATTTTGACTTTGACGGCGACGCCGATTCCGCGGACTTTAAATATTTGTCTGAATAAACTTCGAGATATTACGACCATTACTACGCCGCCGCCGGGCAGACTGCCTATTATTACGGAGGTGCGAAAGTATTCTCCTGGGCTTGTGCGTGATGCGATTTTGAGAGAGGTTGAGCGTGGGGGGCAGGTTTATTTCCTTCATAATAAAGTTCAAACTATTGATAGTGTTGCGGAGAAATTACGCGATCTGGTTCCCGAAGCTAGGTTTGGAGTTGCTCATGGAAAACTGGGGTCGGGTGATTTGGAGGAGAGAGTTGTTTCGTTCAAGGATCACAAATTTGATGTTTTGGTTTCTTCTACAATTATTGAAAATGGAATTGATTTGGCGAATGCGAATACTTTGATTGTGAACAATGCGGAGAAGTTCGGGTTGTCTCAGTTGTATCAGCTTCGTGGTCGTGTTGGTCGTTCGAAGACACAAGCTTATGCTTATTTTATGTATCATGGGCAGCGGTTAAAATTGGATGCGAAGAAGAGGTTGCGTGCGATTGTTGAAGCTTCGGATCTTGGTAGTGGATTCCAAATTGCTATGAAGGATCTAGAGATTCGTGGAGCTGGTGACATCCTAGGCGCTAATCAACATGGTGTTATCAATGTTGTCGGAGTGACTCATTTTATGAGAATGTTGAATAAGGCTGTTGAGGATCTGAAATCTGGTCGTATGTCTGGTAAGGGTGATGGTGATGAGGATCAAGACGTTTCTATTGAGTTGCCGATACCTTCGTATGTTCCGGATGACTATATCGTTAACTCAAAGGACAAAATTGGTGTTTACCAAAAATTGGCTGCGGTTGATAATATGGATTATTTGGAAGAAGTTCGAGAAGAGCTCGTGCAGGAATATGGAAAGATGCCTCGAGAAGTTGCGAACTTGTTCCGGTTGATTGAGATCAAAATTTTGTCGAAGAAAGCTGGTTTGACGAATGTTCGAGTTGAGGCTGCGTATGGTGGCAGGGAAAAGGAGATTGTTTTGACCATGGGCAACAAGGTGAAACCTGCGAATATTATCTCTTTGCTTGAGTATAATTCTACTTGGGTTATAGGTGGGACTAAACTTCGAATTGCTATTGGCGAGCTCGGGATGCAGTGGTTTGATGAGCTGGAAGAGTGTATTAAAAAACTTTCGAAAAAGGCTCAGCATGGGGGGAGGTAGGGGAGGGTTGCGTTGGGTTTGGTTTGGTTTGGGCTGGTTAGACCGGTCTAGGTTTTTTGAACCTGGAGGTTTTTTTAGACCGGTTTACTAGACCGGTCTAAATTTTGCCCAACCTGTTGTTTGTTTTAGACCGGTTTGACTAATACATAGAATTTAGAAAAAATTTAGAAATATTTAAGAACTGGCGGTTATTCTTTAATGGAAAAGCTTAAACACCATATAATTTAAACTTATTCGAAAATATGCCTGCAAGGAAGACGCTTCCTAAAACGGGGGAATTGTATCAGTTGGTGAACCGAGGGTTTTGTAAAATGAATATTTTTCGCGAAGAAGCGGACTATCTCTATTTTAAGGGGTTGGTTGGGACATATTCTGGAGGGGTGGATATTGAAGCCTATGCCTTGGTCCCAAATCATTTCCACTTTTTGGTTAAACAAATCAAGGGGGATGGAATTGCGAGTTTTGCTGCACGTCTTAGTATGGTTTATTCTCGTCACTTCAACAGGAAGTATCGTCGCAAAGGAACTTTGTATGAAGGGCGGTATTGTTTGGACCGAATTCGGGACGATCGGCATTATCAAAATGTTGTTAATTATATTTTAAACAATCCTGCTAAGCATAAATTGATTAAACTGGGGCGCGATGGTGTTTCTGGGTTAAAAAGACCTTGATTTCCTAATATGGATCAGTAGAATGCCCCCACTATGGGTAATACTACTGACAATAGAGATGTGATAGCGGAGGAGTTTTGCGATTATTGTTCACCGAAAGGTGTTGGACTTTTGCATGTTGATGATGACCCTAATGATCTGGCGTTTATTAAGCGTGCAATGGATGGGGTTGTTCCTAGTAAGCTTGTGCGGTTTGAGCAGTTTGATTGTCCAGAGGGTTTGTTGAGACACTTGTTATTGCAAAGGGATCAGTTTCACGGGCTTATTTCTGATATTATTATGCCGAGGGTTGATGGGATAAAAGGTACTGCGGGTTTGTATAAAGCTATGGCGAATGGAGTTGTGGACGAAGGGGAGTTTCCAACCCCGAGAGAGTTGGAGGATTATTTGGAAGGGGCTGATGAAGGGAGTAGGGTTGCCTCGGTTGATTTTAAAACACTGTTTTACAGTAACGGGGTTCGCGATTCTGGTATGTTGAATAGGCTTGCTGTGCAAATGGATCGTAATCCTAATATTCTCGGAGTGGTTAGCAAAACGGTTAACAGGAGTGTTCCTGTTCGGCTGTTGTTGCAGGTTTTGACTTGCAGGGGAGAGGTTTCGAGGGCTGCAATGGCCCAAATCGAGAAACATACTAGGAACTTTTTTGAAGCTGAGCATTCTATAGCCTCTTTGCCTTCTCGTTTTCGGGAGGGGTTTAGGGGGAAGGTTGAGTTGGTTGACTGTTCTGGGGGGCTCGAGGGCGTTGCGGAGATGTAGTTGGGGCGTGACGTGAGAGGGTTGGTGGTTTTGGTGGTGTTGGTGGTTGCCAAGTTTGGGCTTTTTCGGTATAATATTTTGGCTCTTTGAAATGTGGGGATGTATTGGCATTCGATGGAAAGACTTAAGAATGCTTAGTTGCAATCGGGTCATCGCACTGTCTGGCCCTTACAAACGTCCAGTGCAAATTAAGTGCTAATCCACTTGAAAGACTTACAGCTGCATTTTTGCGTGAAGCAGGTTCGCTTGCTCCAGCATTAGCGCCAGTTGGTTAGTCAAAGATCTTTCTTTTTTAAGAAAGCCGTCTTTCTTTCGGACACCTTCTAGGCTAGAGAGACGACAAATTTAGAAGGCTAGCTTTAGGTTTTCGCTGTTCTAGGGAATCTATTGCGAAATTTAATAGGAATAAGCTGAGCTGTTTTGCGTTCATCTTTTATTGCTCGGACGAAAATTTCAAGGCGAACTATGATTGTAGGCGCTAAACGTTCTTCTTTTCAGACCCGGGTTCGACTCCCGGCATCTCCACCAATTGACTACAAGTTGCGTTTTTTTGAGAAACAATTTTGGACATGGGGCTTAGGTTAGCCAAAACGTTAGTGGTGCCATATCCCTTTCCTCGGTTGTAAATGATTGGTTCTTTAAAAAGCATTTGGTATATTTTTAGCCTTGTTTAATTGGAGAATAGAATTTAAAAAAAGTGAATAATTGTTTGTATCAAGTTTTTCGGCTATTTTTTTATATGTTGTTTGTTTTTCCCCTGGATTTAAAAAGTTTGGGTTTTTTGTGAAAAACCATCCTGTATAGATAATCATTGGGTTGGTAATATCCGTTGTTATGTGTCGATATAAATTGCATGCATCACTAAGGAAATATTGAGTGATTTCTGGAAAAAAGTCTAAGATGCCGTTGGGGTCCTTGTCTGCATGTTTTAGAAAGTTTTGAGGGTTATTTAGTTCCTGTTGCCAGTCTTTTTTTTGGTTGGCGCTGATCACGGTGTTGTCTTTAATTGTTTGTAGCTTTTGAGAAGTTTTGTTGCCTGCTAAATTTCTTAGCATGTCGTATGCTGCACAAGCCAATGTATGGACAGCGAGAGGGTCTTTTTTTTCAAAAAACATAATGATAGCTGTATCCAGTTGTCTTTTTGCTGCTTCAATTTTGTTTATTCTTTGCATTATCTTTAATTTGATGACTTTTAAGTTTTTAAAATTTGTATAACTTTTCCAGAAATTGCAAAGGAGTCCGAAGGGTGTAGGTAAATTGGTTTGTGGCTTTTGTCGTTGGATTCAGGTAGTAAGGTTATACTGTTGTCGTTTAAACCAAGTCTTTTTATTGTTCCGCAGCCTTCGATTGAAGCGATAACAAGGTCTTTATCTTTCAACTCTTTTGTTGCTTCAATTAAAACAATGTCCCCTTCGTCGATGCCAGCGTTATTCATGGAGTTTCCTTGGACACGAAAAGCGTAAGTGTTTTCTGGGTGACTAATAAACTTAGAGCTTACGCTTACGTGGTCTGTTGCTTTTTCCTCTATGAAGTTTGACGGCACTCCGCAATTGACGGGGTTGGGAAGCAGGGGAATACTTACGGTGAGAGAACTTTCTAAAAGAAAAATTCCTCTTTTCCCTCCATCTCTATAAATTTTCCCTGCTTTTTCTAAAGCTTGGAGATATTGTATGACGGTATTTCTGCTTTTGATTTTCCCCCATCCGCTATCTTCTACCCATTTTTTCAACTCAGTAACCGTAGGTGCAAAACTATGTTCTTTAAAAAAAAGTTTAAGCAATGTGTAAAATTTCCCCTGAAGTTCAGATATAGGCATATGCTAAGCTTGTTACTTGCTTTGTAATCGGCTTTTTATCAGTTTTTGTCCTTTCGTCCCGGCCCTTAGTTGTATTCTTGGCATGTTTGTCTTTGCGTATTCGATGGTTTCTGGCTTGAAACCGTTTACAAAAACTAAAGTTTTCGCTTTATTTTGCTGAAAGGCAGAGCGGATTTGTCCAATTGTAGCAGGGTTTTTGAGATGTTTTACCTCAATTCCTGCCCCTGCTTTTTTTAAATCTGTTCTATTGGGTCCGGCTTTCCTAGTAGCTCCTAGTCCTTTTGCTACTCGTTTTTCTGTAGCTGCTCCTTTTTTTGCGTTGTTGTTTGGCATGAGTTTTGAATTATAAGTGTTGTACATAGATTGTAATGTACAAAGCGGGTTGTTTCAACATATGGGCATTGAAGGAAAGGTGGAATTGTTGTCTAACAGCTAAAGTGTGTTTAGGGTTGCTGCCTGGGTGATTTGAATAAGCCCATGTATTCGCTTAACATCTTTGACAAACTGGGTCCAATTTGTTGAAAATTGGGGCCTAGCTTTCATCTCTATCATCTTCCCAACTAAAATCCTTCTCCAAATCCGCCAATGCCTTGCAAGCATCTGTGTATTGAGACAGAAGGTGTTCTCTGGCCCTATAAAAAGTGCCTTGGCTAAGCTCGTCAAGCTTGCCAAGCAACTTGAGATAAGCAGCAGTCCTGTATTCTCCCTCATGGGCGTCCCACAATCTTTTACACTCTGCAGTAACAATCTCTAGTACAAGTCCTTCAAAAAACTTGCAAATTTTCTGATCCAGTTCTTCATTGTACATTCTACGAATATTTTCTATAAAACCAAATTTGGCTTCCTCTCCCTGCTGAGCAGCTATTTTCTTCAAGTCATTCACTGCTTTTTCAAAAGCTGTAAAAATTTTTGACCTAGCCTCCTCAAACTCTTTCGGAACCCCTTTAAAATGTAAAGCAGCAATACGAATTTGTTGCTCCAAGCGCCCTTGACCCCTAAACAAGCCTTCGAAAATCCCCATTGTGCAATCAGAAATCCACCTCTCTATAAAGATAGCTTTGTCGGACCCTTTTTTTACCAAACCATATAAATCCAAAGCCTTTCCATATGCCTCAAAAGCATCTTCATGCGTATCAAACGATCTAGAACAATCCATCAAAACAGCCAAGCCTGCTACAGGGCAATCTTCCGACTTAACAAACTCTCGCAAACCATCTTTGCTTGTAACGCTAGAAGCTCTAATACCCCACTTACCATAAACCTCTTCATCTTTTTCAAAATGAGTGGTAACCGCATCGTTTGCTCGTTCTCTTTGGAGCCACGCCAAAACCGATTTCTTTGCGATACTCGAAGTCATCCATTCCAAAACGGTAAAATTGCCAGGTACACCAGCCAAAACACGAGATATTGCTCCGTATAAAGGATTGTCCTCGGGAGATTCCTTCCCGCAAGCACAAGTATACAACTCCTCAAAACTCCCGACATCCTCCCAAATTGCCGCATCGGTCACGTTAATCACAACAGCCGCTGCTCTATTACTAACTTTGTCAGCAACCACAAGCGTTTCGGGAATACCAAGAGCTGCATCAGGTTCAACAGCATCGGCGGGAGGGGGTGTTACAACTGCCATTTCCTCCCCTTCTGAAGAACGTTGAGGATCATCACAAAGATCAATATATCTGCCCTCCACGCGGATTCCGCCAGCATTAGTAGTTTCGTCAGGTTTCATACAAATAATTTAAAATAGGGGAGAGTCTAGGTGAAAAGTCGAAACTTGTCAAGTGCGTAAAGGGAGAGGAGGGCTAAATTTGTCAAACACTCCTGGACGTTTTGATGGAGCAGGGGGATTCAAATGAGGGAGGTAGAGGTTTGAATCAACCCATATATTCGTTTAACATCTTCAACAAACTGGTTCCAATTATTTCGGAGTTGGTCCACCAAAATTTCAAACTGTAGAATGTCCAAGAATCGTGCTTCGGTTATGGATGGCTTCGCGGATGGCTGTGAGTAATGGGCCGCCTTCTTGTATTAACGATGCGGCGTGTGCTAATTCTGTGTTGTAAGCTTTTTGCACAGCCTGAACCAAAGGGTGGTTGTTGTGTGACGGATCCTCAGGGGTGTTGGCTATTTCTTCAAGGTCTAATCCGGAAGTTAGGTCTGGGACGATTCTGTGTAGTTCCCAGAAGGAAGATGCGATGTCTTTGAGGCTGATTTGTGAAGGGGAGGGGTTTTCTGGGTTGGTTTGGTTTTCTGGTTGGTCTGGAGTTTCGAGCGGAAGCTTTTGCAAAAAATTGCGTATGTTGTCCAGGTGTCCAGACATATCGATGAACATTTCTGGTTGGTATTGACTGTCAAGCGTGTGTGCCAGACGAGGGTGCGAGCTCTCAGGGCCTCGTTTTTTGAAGGCTTTATCTGAAATACTTCCCATAAACACTCTGGCTGCAAACGGAGGGATTATCTGGGGAATTTTTTCGTCGATTGGCTCTAAATAATTACGGCCTGCAGTCTCAAGCAGGGCAAGGACTGTGTTGTCTGATTGTCCGCTTAAAGGCTCCTGAACGTAGGACTGATACAGGTCATTGCCTTTAGCTCTTTTCCACTTTGTAAAATCAAATTTATCAGCATGTTCGCCTAGAGCGATCTTAACTAGATCTGCTATAAACTTTGTTAATAGGGTTGTTTTTGCGACAACCAGGATTCCTGGTCTTTCTAGGTCTGGTTGTGGCGCGTTTAAGTTTGGGCTGAATGGAGGTTGCAGGAGGGGTCTTT